>AFSR01000701.1_pt1 | contig 15626 bp, 14 predicted proteins | sample 296848 | NCBI WGS metagenome assembly AFSR01 (sample SAMN02954305, study PRJNA68063) | hot springs metagenome | biome: terrestrial; feature: Mushroom and Octopus hot springs; material: microbial mat core samples; isolation source: Yellowstone National Park Mushroom and Octopus hot springs ...
TTGAGCGCGTCAGCGGAGCGCCGTTCGGCGAACCCGGCACGCTGGCGACCATTCGCGCCTGCACCGATGCGATCCGCGCAGCGCGGGTCATCCTGATCGGGTTCAGCGGGGTGATGCTGCCGGTGCTGGAGGATGCGGTTCTGGCGCAGCGCAACGCTGAAGAGCGCTATGGATGGCGCGACCTGCTGGCGTTCAGTGCGGTGTGCGGCACAGGACTCGACACCATTCCGCTGCCGGGTGATACGTTCACCGAACAGATCGAAGGCATGCTGGCGGAAGTCGCGGCGCTCGCAGGCGCACTGCGCAAACCGCTCACCGCGCGCTTGATGCCCATTCCTGGCTTGCGCGCGGGCGATATGACGGCGTTTGATTTCCCGTACTTCGTCAATACGCGCATCATGGCGCCGTGAGGCGAGAGGTGCGAGGGGTTGAAGGTTGAACGTTGCACGTTGAACGTGGGATGACAACATGTAGGGGCGTAGCGCCGCAGCGCCCGGAGCGGCAGCAGGGGCAGGGCGGCGGGGCGATGTAGGGGCGTAGCGCCGCAGCGCCCGGAGCGGCAGCAGGGGCAGGGCGGCGGGGCGCCGTAGGGGCGCTGCGGCGCAGCGCCCGGGGCTGCCCTGTCCGGTACAATGACATTGCGCGTTACCGTGTCCCATTGCGCGCGAGGTTGTTGGACGAACCGCGCAAGGAGGAGGAGAAGGAGATGACCACGACACAGTACGTCCCCACCCGCACCGGTATGACAGTCGATGCGTTCAAACGTGCGTTGCTCGACAACCTTTACTACATTCCGGGCAAAGATGCGAGCTCCGCCACGCCAGCCGATATTCAGCAGAGCCTCGGGCTTGCCATTGACCCGACATCCCTCTTTGATGTGATGGTCAAGCGCCTGCACGAGTACAAACGGCAATCGCTCAAGGCGCTGCATATGATCACGCTCTACCGGCGCATCCTCGAAAATCCGTCGCCCGACATAGCGCCCCGCACCTTCATTTTTGGGGCGAAGGCGGCGCCTGGCTACTGGATGGCAAAACTGATCATCCGTCTGATCAACGGCGTCGCCGCTGTGCAGGAAGCGGTCGATGCCGCCTATCGCAATCAGGAGCGCTGGACGCGCATGTCGATCCTGAACACGGCGCGCTGTGGCTACTTCTCGTCGGATCGCACGATCCGCGAGTATTGCGACGAGATCTGGAAGATTCATCCAGTGCGCGCGCAGTTGCCGGGGTAGGGGTGGTCGTTGAACGTTGCCGGGCGGGAAGGGAGAGACCTTGCAGTGCAACGTCTCTACGCACCACAATATGAGAACGTAACAGATGACAGGTGGAAAGTAGCACAGGCGTCAGGGTGCAAGGTCAAGAGACCTGCCCCCCTGACGCCTGACAGGAAAGGAATACATGTATGGACGTTCTCGTCTACGACTCTCATTCATATGACCGCACATTTCTGGATGCCGCCAACCAGGGACGGCATCGGCTCACCTACACCGCTGCGCAGCTCGACCTGCAAACTGCCGCGCTTGCGCAGGGCTTCCCGGCGATCTGCTGTTTTGTAAACGATCAGGCGACAGCGGAAGTCATCGAACGGCTGGCAGCCAACGGCGTTCGCCTGATCGCGCAGCGCTCCACCGGGTACAACAATATCGATCTGGCCGCTGCCGAGCGGTATGGCATCACTGCCATGCGCGTCAGTTACTACTCGCCCTATTCAGTGGCGGAGTTTGCCGTCGGTTTGCTGCAAACACTTAACCGCCGCATCCACCGCGCCTACAACCGCACCCGCGAGTTCAACTTCCGCCTTGCTGGCCTCCTTGGACGCGACATCCATGGCTCGGTAGTTGGCGTCGTCGGCACCGGCAAGATCGGGGCAGTCTTCGCGCGCATTATGCACGGCTTTGGGTGTTCGCTGCTCGGCTACGATGTTATCCAAAATCCAGAGTGCCTGGCGCTGGGAATGCGCTACGTGACGCTCGAAGAACTGCTGCGTTCATCGGATATTGTCAGTCTGCATGTGCCACTGCTGCCGGAAACGTACCATCTCATCAATCGTGAGACGCTGGCGTTGATGAAGCCAGACGCATTCCTGATCAACACCAGTCGCGGCGGTCTTGTCGATACCGATGCGCTGATTGAAGTACTGCGCGCCGGGCGGATCGCCGGTGTCGGTCTCGATGTGTACGAGGAGGAAGAAGGGGTTTTCTTCCACGACCTTTCGGACAAAGTGATTACTGATGACACCCTAGCACGGCTAATGACATTCCCCAATGTGCTGGTCACCGGTCACCAGGCATTTTTCACCCGCGAGGCGATGACAACGATTGCAGAGACGACCATCCGCAACATTACCGACTTCGAGGAAGGACGTGAGAATGAGAATATCCTGCGACCGAGGAGGTAGTGCATGACGGTTCTGACGCACCGCCCTGAATGGCGCGCGCTCGAGATGCACTATCAGGCGATCCGTGATGTGCATCTGCGGCGGTTGTTTGCCGACGATCCCGGTCGCGGCGAGCGCCTGACCGCCGAAGCCGCTGGACTTTTCTTCGACTATGCGAAAAACCGGATCACCGACGAGACGCTGCGCCTGCTGATCGCGCTGGCGGAGGCATGTGATCTGCGCGCCAGAATCGATGCAATGTTCCGTGGCGAACGGATCAACGCCACCGAGAACCGCGCCGTTCTTCACGTGGCGCTCCGCGCGCCGCGCGGCGCTGTTATTCTGGTGGATGGCGCAAATGTAGTCTCTGAAGTGCATGCAGTGCTTGATCGCATGGCTGCGTTCGCCGAACAGGTGCGCAGCGGCAGGTGGACCGGGTTCACCGGCAAACCGATCCGCACCATTGTCAATATCGGCATCGGCGGATCCGACCTGGGACCTGTGATGGCGTATGAGGCGTTGCGGTACTACAGTGACCGCAATCTGACCGTTCGCTTTGTGTCGAACGTCGATGGGAGCGATTTTGCCGAGGCGACCCGTGATCTCGATCCGGCGGAAACGCTGTTCATTGTGGCGTCGAAAACGTTCACCACACTGGAGACGATGACCAACGCGCGCACTGCGCGCGCCTGGGCGCTGGCGGCGCTCGGCGACGAGGCTGCAGTTGCACGTCATTTCGTCGCCGTTTCGACTAATGCCGCCGAGGTGGCGAAGTTCGGCATCGACACGGCGAATATGTTCGGCTTCTGGGATTGGGTTGGCGGACGGTACTCAATGACATCGGCAATCGGGCTGTCAACCATGATCGCGCTCGGTCCTGAACGGTTCCACGAACTGCTCGCCGGCTTCCACGCGATGGACGAGCACTTCCGCACGGCGCCGTTCGACCGTAACCTGCCGGTGATCCATGGACTGCTGACCGTCTGGTATGCCAATTTCTTCGGCATCGAGACGGTGGCGATTCTTCCCTACGACAATTATCTCAAACGCTTTCCGGCCTATCTTCAGCAACTGACAATGGAAAGCAACGGCAAATCGGTAACATTGTCCGGTGCACCGGTCTCATATCAGACGGGAATGATCTATTGGGGCGAGCCGGGAACGAATGGTCAGCACTCGTTCTATCAGTTGCTCCACCAAGGCACACGCCTGGCGCTGTGCGATTTCATCGGTTTTGCCGAACCGCTCAATCCGCTCGGCAACCATCATGATCTGCTGATGGCGAATATGTTTGCGCAGGCTGAGGCGCTGGCGTTCGGCAAAACAACGGAGGAGACGCTGGCGGAAGGAACGCCAGAGTGGCTGGCGCCGCACCGAACCTTCACCGGTAATCGTCCATCGAACACGCTCCTGGCGGAACGGTTGACGCCAGCAACACTTGGCGCGCTGGTCGCCCTGTATGAACATAGCGTGTTCACCCAGGGTGCAATCTGGGACATCAATCCATTCGATCAGTGGGGCGTCGAGTTGGGGAAGGCGCTGGCAGGGCGCATTGTCCCTGAGTTGATGAGTGAGTCCGCCCCACACCTGGCACACGACAGTTCAACAAATGCGCTCATCCGGCGCTACCGCACCCTGCGCGGGCGGGTCTCATAGCACGGTTGGGAGGCGATGCGATAGGCGCCAGGCGCCGGGCGGACGAAGGCGCTGCCTTCACTTCCCCGGCGTCGGGCGCGTACCTGTTCACACCTGGGATAACACACGCGCCCGGGAGCGAGCGCGTCCTGCCCTCGTCGCGTCTACGAGAGCAAGATGCTCTCGCTCCGGGGAGAAATGTGAACACTTACCATGCGTCCGGGTATACCGGTACCGCAGGCATGTGCTACAATGGGCGATATGAGTACACGAAACGTCCATACCGTTCGTTCGCCGCACATTCTGGATTTTGTGTCACACAGCGTTGCACAGACCATTCGTGTCGGGCAGCGCCTGGGGGAACTGTTGCAGCGCGGCGATGTTGTGGCGTTGCGTGGCGACCTGGGGACGGGAAAGACTCATCTGATCAAGGGGATCGTTCTTGGGCTGGGATCGACCGATACGGTCAACAGCCCAAGTTTCGTCCTGATCAATCAGTATCGCGCCAGTGCACAACGTGGCGATCTGCCGATTTATCACGCCGATCTGTACCGTATTGAGCGACCGGCGGAGTTGCAGGGCGTCGGACTGGAAGAACTGCTCGATGGCGATGGCGTGTGTCTGATCGAGTGGGCAGACCACGCGGAGCCGTTGCTTCCCGATGAGCGCCTCGACGTGCATCTCAGTCACCTGAGTGAAACCAAGCGCGTGGTGCGCTTCGCGCCGCGAGGTCGGCGCTACGAAGAACTGGTCGATACGCTGAAGAAAGCGGCGTTCAACTGAGACCTATGTTGCTTGCGATCGACACTTCAACTGCCGACGCCGGGATCGCCTGCTATGATGGAGAGCGTGGCGTGCTCGGCGAGTGCGTCTGGCGCGCGGGACGCGACCACACGGCGCAACTCCTGCCGCAGATCGATCTGCTGCTGCGTCACATCCGCTGTGCGCGCAGCGATATTCGGGCGGTTGCCGTCGCGCTGGGACCAGGGAGCTGGAGCGGATTGCGGGTTGGAATGAGCGTCGCCAAAGGGTTCGCGCTGGCGCGCGATCTGCCGCTCCTCGGCATCGGTACATTACAGGCGCTGGCATATCAGCACCGCACATCACCCCTGCGCGTCGCACCGATCATCAACCTGGGACGCGGCAGAGTGGCCACGCTTGCCGACGACGCGCTGACGCCGCAGAACGTGACCCTGGCTGAACTCGCCGCGTCCGTCAGTGAACCGACGCTCTTCTGCGGCGATATCGACGCTGAAACACAGACAACCCTGCGCCGCCTGCTGCACGATCGCGCCCGGTTTCCATCACTGGCTGCGAATACGCGCCGCCCGGCGTATCTGGCAGAACTTGCATGGCATCGTCTCTCCGCTGGCGAGCGCGATGCCATTGCCACGCTTGAACCGCTCTACCTGGGACAACCGACCAAAACTGCTGGTTGAGCCAGCACACCAGGTCATAGAACGCAGATGTTCGATCCTGAATGCGCGGATGGAGGGAGATGTCATGCCGCTGCAAGCACTCCAGATTGTACTGACCGATCAGCGTGTGATGACAGAACAGTTGCCTGCCGATGTTGAGCACCACTTCCTGGGTGGGCGCGGCGCCGCTGCCTGGCTCCTTGCCCAACGCGTCCCCGCAAAGATCGGTCCACTGGCAGCTGCCAACCTGCTTATCTTCAGCGCCGGACCGCTTGCTGGCGTGACCTTCAGCGGCATCACGGTGACAACACGCTCACCGATCACCAATTCCATTTCGCATGGTTGGGCGTCCGGGCGATGGGGCGCAAACCTCCGGCGCGCCGGTTACGACCTGCTGATCCTGGACGGGCAAAGCCCTGACTGGTGCTGGATCCGGATCGACGGCTCGCAGGTGGAGATTCGTCCGGCGACGCATCTGATTGGGCTTGATACGCAGGTGACCAATCAGATGCTGCGCAGAGAACTTGGGGACGAGTATGCTGTTGTGTGCGTCGGTCCGGCCGCTGAAGCGGGCGTGTCGTACAGTACCATCATTGCTGAGGGCGCTTTTGCGGTTGAACCGGCGGGCGCAGGAGCAGTGATGGCACGCAAGCGCGTGAAAGCTATTGCGGTACGTGGCACGAACGCCTGCCCGGTTGCCGACCGGCAACGACTCGACACAGCCCTGGCAGGTATTGCCAGACGCATTGCCGCCAGTGATATTGCTGCCTACTTCCGTCAGTATGGCAGTCTGTACTACGCGCAGCGCGCCGAAGAGTTGGGCGCATTCAGTGTGCGCAACGGTCAGGCGCACACCGTGCCGCATGCGAGCGCAATCAGTCGCACTGCTCTGGCGCAGCGCGGTCGGCGGGAGCCGCGCGGGTGCGATGGATGCCCGCTCGCCTGTCATAGCGCCTATATTCGTAAGAACGGCGAACCAATTGCCTACCCCGATCTCGAAGCGCTCGCCGGTTTTGGCTGGAGTTGCGGTCTGACCACACCCGACGCCATTATCCTGGTCAACGATCTCTGCCTGCGCCTGGGTCTCGATGTGACCGAAACCAGCGCGGCACTGGCATTCATGATGGAATGCCGCGAACGGGGCTTGAGCAATGTGAGCAATCTGACCTGGGGCGATCTCGATGCGGTGGTCGGCGCTATTCGCCGATTGGGGCAGCGTCAGGAGAAGCGCGATATTCTGTCGCTGGGTGTCGGCGAAATGCAGGAAGTCTACTACGGCAGCAGCGTTTTTGCCCCCCAGGCGCGGCAACTGGCGCTGCCAGCGATCGATCCGCGCGCTGTGCCGGAAATCGCTCTCGCCGATGCAACAGCGCCAATCGGCGGCGACTATCGCTACGCAATGTTCTACGAGCCGCTCCTCGCCGAACCACCCGTGTGGCTCCCCAACGACCCCAACAATCCGAATACCATCCATGGCGGGGCGCCGCGCCTGATCTGGCACGAACGCTTCGCGGCGGCGGTCGATGCCGCCGGGTTGTGCCGGCGCCTGGCGCTGCTGGCGTATCAGATCGCGCCAGCTGACCTCAACGAACTGCTCTCGGCAACTCTGGGAAGAACGTTCACCAGCGTCGATGTGGCGAAGATCGGCGAACGGATCGTGACTCTCGAACGCGCACTGGCGATCCGATATGGCGTCGGACGCGACACCCTACCGCATCGCTGGACGGAAGAACCCCTCGAAGATGGACCGGCAGCGGGGAAATTGCCTATGCTGGAAGAGATGCTGCCAGAGTACTATCGCCGCCACGGTTGGGACGAGCACGGGCAGCCCTCACCGGCGCGCCTGGCAGAATTGGGCATCACCCTGCCCGACTGACGCCCGCCTCTCTCCTGCAACCGATCTGTGATTTCGAGCGTCTCAGCGGCGGAAGATAGAGCACGCTGAACGCTGGAGCACAACACGATGACGCTGCACGCTGATGACGTATTCGCGCCGCTCGACGATGACCACGTCCTGCAACGTCTGGCAGGCGGCAATGAGACGGAAGTATACAAAACTGATGATCAGCGCTATGTCGTGAAAGTCAAACACGACCTGGGGGGCGCCCGTGACGAGGCGGTCCGCCAGGCGCGGTGGATGCGCGATACCGCCGAACGCTACACCGCATGCCTGGGAGAACGCTATACCATTCCCACGTACTTCATTGTGGCGCGCGGCAGCGATGGGCGGGCGCATCCGCTGGCGATCCAGCCACTCCTGTCTGAGGCACGCCCTCTCGATGCCGTTGACTATCGTGCACTGCTCCCGGCGCAACGCGCAATGATTGCCGCACAACTCAGCGAGATCCTCCGCAGAGCGCACGCTTTCTACCAGGCAACCGGCAGTATGCCCGATCTGTACGGACAATCTGCCAGAAGCAGCGATGAACGCAAATCCAGGAAGTCAATCCCTCGCCTGCCGCAACGCCTCTGGAGTTTCCTGGTTGAACGCACACTGCTGCGATCGCACAACCTGGTGCTGATCCGCGATCCAGAATATCGAATCGTCCTGATCGACTACGATCCGGTGCGCCGGGGGCGACTGTACCGATTGACGTATTTTGCCGTGCGTCGCCTGTTACTGTTGCGCGATCTTGCCGTTCTGGCATGGCTGCGCCTGGGATGGTTGAACTGACGGCGCCTGCATCTCCCTGCTGTCCACACGATACATCCACACAGCGCGCCCATCCGTCATGCCTTGAGACGGCGGTCGGTGGCATAACCGCACATTCTGAAGAACCATCCGCCGGGCAATCAACCACTGTGCCAGGCTGCACACCGGATGGGAAAATTGTGATCTTGCTACATTGTCTGGCTTGAAGGCGTCTGGTATAATATCATCAACGAAGGTCGAAAGAGGCCGGCACAGTGGAGTTGTGTTCGCTTTCTTGCCGCGCAAGATCAATCAGGAGCAGCGCTCCTAGAACGTGAACGATTATGGGTGATAATCGCTGGCTGAAAAATAGTTTCGTCTACCTCATCATTCTTGTTGCTGCGTTGGCGCTGTTCATCAATTACTTCAACAATGCGCAGGGTCAGCAGGAGGAACGCGGCATCTATCAGGTGCTCGCCGATGCAAAAGCTGGCAGAGTAGAGAAGATCGAAGCGCAGTCGGGCAACTCCGAAATCCTGGTGACGTACCGAGATACCAGGGCAAAAGTGCGGTCACGCATCGAGTCGAACGATAGTATTACGATGCTGCTTGTGCAGGCAGGCGTGCCGCTCGATGCAGTGAATGTCGAGGTACGCGCAGCGCCAGCATGGGGCGGTCTGCTGAATGTCTTCACGTTCCTGCTGCCAGTGCTGCTGATGATAGGCTTCTTCATCTTCTTTATGCGTCAGGCGCAGGGGTCGAACAATCAGGCGCTCTCGTTCGGCAAGAGCCGGGCGCGGATGTTTTCCGGCGATAAGCCGACGGTAACATTTGCCGATGTTGCCGGTCAGGAAGAAGCCAAGCAGGATTTGACAGAAGTCGTTGAGTTTCTCAAGTTTCCCGACAAGTTTGCCGCCCTTGGAGCGCGTATTCCGCGTGGTGTGCTGATGGTAGGTCCGCCAGGAACCGGCAAGACCCTCCTGTCACGCGCGGTTGCCGGTGAAGCCGGGGTGCCGTTCTTCTCGATCTCCGGTTCAGAATTCGTCGAGATGTTCGTCGGCGTCGGCGCCAGCCGTGTGCGCGACCTGTTCGACCAGGCGAAGCGTAATGCCCCCTGCATCGTCTTCATTGACGAGATCGATGCCGTCGGGCGTCAGCGCGGCGCCGGGCTTGGCGGCTCCCACGATGAGCGTGAGCAGACCCTCAACCAGATTCTGGTCGAGATGGACGGCTTTGATACGAATACGAATGTCATCGTGATTGCAGCCACGAACCGCCCCGATGTGCTCGACCCGGCGCTGGTGCGCCCCGGTCGCTTCGACCGCCAGGTGGTGCTCGATGCGCCGGATGTGAAAGGGCGCATCGAGGTGCTCAAGGTGCATACCAAGGGCAAGCCGCTCGCCGATGATGTGCAGTTCGATGTGATCGCGCGTCAGACCCCCGGCTTCTCCGGTGCGGACCTGGCGAATGCAGTGAATGAGGCGGCAATCCTGGCGGCGCGCCGCTCGAAGAAGAAGATCGGCATGGCAGAGTTGCAGGACGCGATTGAGCGTGTGGCGCTCGGCGGTCCGGAGCGCCGCAGCCGGGTGCTGACCGAACGCGAAAAACTGCTGACTGCATACCACGAATCGGGGCACGCTATCGCCGCCGCTGGTATGCCCAAAGCTTTCCCGGTGCAGAAAGTGACGATCGTGCCGCGTGGACGCGCTGGCGGGTATACGCTCTATCTGCCGGAAGAAGATAGCATTCGCTACACTACTGCATCGCAGTTCGCCGCGCAACTCGTGTCGGCGCTCGGCGGGCGCGTGGCGGAGGAGATCGTTTTCGGGCCTGACGAGGTTTCGACCGGCGCCGCAGGTGACATTCAGCAAGTGACGCGCATTGCTCGCGCGATGGTGACCCGCTACGGCATGAGTCCGAAGCTTGGTCCAATTGCGTTCGGTGAGCGTGAGGAACTGATCTTCCTGGGGCGAGAAATCACCGAGCAACGCAACTACAGTGACGCTATCGCGCGCGAGATTGATAATGAAGTGCATCGCATTGTTTCGGAAGCGTATGAGCGCACACGCCTGATCCTGACGCATAACCGCGAGGTGCTGAACGATATGGCGAGTGCGCTGATCGAGTATGAAACGCTCGATGGCGAACGCCTGAGAGAATTGCTCAGCCGTGTGGTGAAGATCGATGAGATCGAGAGTCGGGTGAACGGCGGCAACGGCATGCTGACCACGCCATCGGGCATGAACGTTCCGTCTGCACAGGCATAACCACCGCGCCAGGCAGCAACAGGGGAGGCAATGCCTCCCCTGTTTTGTTTCTGTATGCTATAATGCCAGAACGATGAGATAGCTTTTTCTGACACGCGGCAGTTCTGGAGAGTCTGGTTATGTCTGGTCACTCGAAATGGCACTCAATACGGCGCACGAAGAGCGTGCTCGATCAGCGGCGCGGGCAACTCTTCACCAAACTGGCGCGCGATATTACGATTGCAACGCGCGAGGGAGGCAGCGGCGACCCCGAAGCAAATTTTCGCCTGCGCCTGGCTGTCGATAAGGCGCGCGCCGCCAATATGCCGATGGAGAACATTCAGCGCGCTATTGATCGCGGCCTGGGCAAAGGTGGAAGCGATGCCGCTGCGATTGAAGAGATCTACTACGAGGGGTACGCCCCTGGCGGCGTGGCGCTCTTGATCGAAGCCGCCACCGATAATCGCAACCGCACCGCTTCTGACGTGCGCGCAACCATGACGAAGAATGGCGGTAGCCCCGGCGAACCAGGTTCAGTCAGCTGGATGTTCGAAACCAAAGGACTGATCACCATCGATCTATCGGTCAAACGCCTCGACCCGGACGAAGTGATGCTGATTGCCATCGACGCTGGCGCAGAAGACGTACAGATCGACGACGATATCGTTGAGGTGTACACCGATTTCAAACAACTCGCCGCAGTGCGTCAGCACCTGATCGCCGCCGGGCTGCCGGTGACCGGCGCCGAAAAGACCATGATCGCCAAAACAACAGTGCAGCCTGATACCGCCGATGCGCTCAAGGCGATGAAACTGATCGAGAAACTGGAAGACCTCGACGATGTGCAGAAGGTCTACAGCAATCTGGATATCACCAGCGAACTGGCGGAAAAGTTTGTGCAGGGTTAATGGGTGACTGCCACGCGGACAATCGGGATCGATCCTGGCACCGCCCGGATGGGATGGGGCGTCGTCGAAGAAACGGATGGAGTGCTGCGTCTGGTCGATTGCGGCGTGTTGACCACATCGGCGGAATTGTCGCAGGCGGAACGGTTGCTCCTGCTGTACAACGAACTTCGCCATTTGATCGAACAATACCACCCTGCCGCTGCTGCTATCGAAGAACTCTTCTTCGGCAAGAATGTCAACACCGCGCTGACCGTTGGGCAGGCGCGCGGTGTTGTGCTCCTGACTCTCGCGCAGGCTGGCATTCCTGTGTACGAATACAAGCCGCTGCAAGTCAAACAGGCGCTGGCAGGGTACGGCGGCGCCGATAAGCGTCAGATGCAGGAGATGGTTCGGCTGACCCTCCGCCTTCCCGCCATCCCGCGCCCCGATGACGCCGCCGATGCCGTGGCGGTTGCGATCTGTCACACCTATGCCGCACCGATGATCCGGCGCATCGAGGAGGGTCGATAGATTGCTGCCGGGTGCCGATATGGCTCTTCTATTTACCCGGCCTGGAAAGACCCCTGTGATCGCTCGTTCTACCCCACCACTCTTTCCCAATCCCTACTGGCATCACAGTATCACCCTCAAGAATACCCAAAGCACGATAGCCGCGTGTGACTCTCACAGACCAGACATTCTCTTCACGATTGATGCTGGCTTAAAATGCAGAGAAGGATGAAAAGGACTCTGCGCCCACAAAAGACTTTCCTGGCGCTACGCTTGATGTCTTCCTCAAGGGACACATAGGCCGTCCAAAAAGATGGCGAGGTGGCCGATTTCATACTTGATCATAATCCAGCGGTCGCGCGCGCCCTTCAGCAATTTCCTGCTTAGCGCGGCGTGCAACCGCCACGAGTTGCGGTTGTGTTCGCTTGAACAAGCTATCCCACTCCAGTTCGTCTTGTAGGTCTGCGAGATACTCGCGCAGATGTTCCACCACCTGGTCTACACCGTTTCGGGCAAGGAATCCAGCATTTTTATCACTGTCGCAATGGCTGTAGATGTCATCGTTAAAGCCTCTCTTTCAGTCCTTTCATATGTCCCACACGATTGATTATGCTTACCTGTGGTAGTTGAGACAAGGCGGGCTAACGGCCCGCGCGTCAGCCGCCAGCTGGGATGTACGACATTCATAGATCGGGAAAGCTGTTTTGCTGTTTCCTATTGCCAAAATCGCCCCGATCTAGCCGGTCGGCTGCACGCGCTTGTTAGCCCGCCGCGGCTCGTTGCAGATCGTAGTTTTGGCTACTTCCGTGTTTTTAGCTTGTATATCAGAAGATTAGTAGAGAAATTATGCCAATTATCAGACTAAAAGTAATTAAACCCCCCGTATAAAAGTAGCATCTCTTTAAAGAAGAGAATCTTTCTGAAATTCACGAATTTCTTGTATTCCTTTGTGTTTTCGTATTGTTTTCCAGACGTATCGAGTACCGTAAAGTTTACCAATCGTTGATGTCTGTATGATAGTTCTAAGTCGGGACTGTTTACGAACTCTTTTATTTTGCGAAATCTGAAAGAGTCACCTCGATACAAATAGAACCACCAAGCATCCACTAACCAGAACATAACTGGCAGAATAGCGGTAATAATGACATATTTTCTCAGGTCACCTTGTCCAATCATAACTGTTAGTGCTGCGCCCCAACTAACGATGGCAAAGTTCTTGATGCTCTGTGTAATTGTTTCCCTTCTTGATATGCTTCTTTCAAGAATATCTATCTCCATTTTCAGACACTCTACTTGAAAGGCAAAGCTCTGCTTTTGAGACTCCAAAATAGGTTTCTCATCATGGCCGAGTTCATTTTCTAGGAGCTTGTTCAGTAGAGGATCGCTCACGGATAACTCTCCTGCGCAAGTCGTTTGAACAGAGACAGCAGCTCTACCACTATGTCACTTGATTGTAGCACAGGATGTCAGAAGAACATGCGTTCTGCTTATATTCGGAATGAGATGTGAAAGCGGCGGGCTAACTATTGATTATACGGATTCCGCTTTTCTCCCCCTCCGGGGCGTCTTATACAGATTCCGTATAATCCGCCCCAATGCGCGGAGATGTATCATGACCCCCGGCAACCGCTATGCTCCTCTCTGCGCACAACCACCGCCTTATTGTAACACGAGAGATGATCCTCGGCGGTGTGCGGCGAGTGCGCCGCCTGTCTGTTCTGAGCGCATTGTAGCACCCTAACCTCTGCAGAAGCCAACAGGGGTGCAGCACGGGTGCGGCGCACACAGCCCTGGCGCGCCTGCCCAATGTCCTGCGCTTCACCTGCGCTGCGAAGCGCAGCGGAGTGGCGTCGGGTGCAAGCGTGGGTTGGGCGACTTTACCCAATTCACATATTCCTATCATTTTCTGCAACGTTCTCGTATGGCGCAAGATAGCGAATCGGCTTGCCACGCAGAGGTTCTCGCCCAGCGCCTGCCGGGTGCTGATGCAATCTCAATGATCTCGACTTTTCCCCAGCTGCTTGTTGGGCGACACGGTCAGGTTAGCGCTGGGGGTCCTTGTGCGCCTCTGCATAGATGCGGAGAGCGGCCTGCATCCGTTGTTCGTAGTCTTCACCCTGCGCTTTGAACCATGCCAGGACATCCGGGTCACCCTGGATCGTCACCGTGACCGTGTGCCTGGGCAGCCGCACCGTTGCTCGTTTGAAGAACTCCTCGGTTAAGGGCGGAATATCCGAGGTGTCGATTTCATCGTCGGTCATCGCGTCGATGCGCGCCCAATCAGTTGTTGGTCTGGTTCTTCCGCTCATCCCACTCAAATCGCACAGGTGCAGTATAGCCGGAGAAGGTGAGAAAGACAAGCCTGTTCACTGGGGGAAATCATCTGATGAGCCAGCGCATATCTGGCTGGATCACGAGTTATCGTTGGGTCTGCATCGGCGTCGCTGTATGCTGCACATGGTTGCTCAGCAGCACAGAATGTGCAGCCAATCTTTAGGGTACCGTAAGACCTATTCGCCTGGAAATTTCAATTGCTATCGGCAGTATATCAGGCAACACAGCTGCTACATTTTGAGCAGCCTTTCGCAAGCTTTCCAGGTTGAATTGTAAACTCTCCTTGTCGGGATTAGTGCTTTTAAGTTCCGTTACAACGCCTTGCAGCCTTTTGATAATCTTTTGTTTATCCTCTTCCCTTTCAGCTGGAAGCTGCTTCGCCAAACTTTCTATTCGGCTTATCAGTGTTAGCAGGTCTTTTTTATCTTCTTCACTGCCTGGTAAATGATCTAAATTCACGTTATTGATGACATTCCCTCCAACTTTGCTATCTATGACAACTACGCTACCAGTGATGTTGGAAATACTTTTATCCATGCATAGCCTCCTTTACGACACGACTCTGAATTCTATCAAGAGATAGTATTTACAACATTACCACCAACAGAGCTGCCTGCAACGATAGTGGAATGCGTAATGCCATTTATGAGTATCTGCTTTTGGTCGAAAATGATATCGACAGATTGGGCATTGTCATTCATTATGTCGTACAGAACCTTCATCACTTGTATAATGAAACCTCTATCAGGGCTTATTATTATCGTCGATGTCTCAATCCCTGAATTTAGTAGAATTAAGAGACCGTACTGCTTTCTTCTCTGCCAATATTTGTACAGAGAAAAGAGTGCCCAGGCTCCGCCTATGAGACTGATTACTATGATAATGCCCTCTCGATTAAAAAAATACCATAAACAGCTAAAAGTACGACTAACACTGCCAGCCAAGGAATATTAGCTTGCAATGGCACCATTTCAATTGCCGCAATATTCCGGATTTGGTAAATCGTATTCTCAAATATTAATGTGTTGCCGCGAACCTTCAAAAAGTCCGTTTCTAACTCTTTAGCACCGCTACCGCTCTTCGCACCAACGACACGGTTTACAACGTCTAAAGGTCTGGTCGACATAACAGTTACCTCTTCTGCCTCATGCTATGATGATGTTGTTCAAGTAGGCGTGCAAACTATATCATGAAGAAAGAGTAAAAGTCAATAGTACTGGACTAGTACTGGATTACTAAATGTTAGGTAACTACCTACCCACGCCAAGGAACCGACTCCCCATTTTGGGAGAAATGCGCTAAACTATGGTCGTGGTCAATCAACTGCCGGAAACAGCAGTCCTGCTCAAGCGATTGGCTGCTCTGGAAGCCGAGGTTGCCAGTCTCCAGGCGGAGCTGGTGCATTTGCGGACCGAGAACGCTCGTCTGCAGGCCGAGAATGCCGCGTTGCGGCGTCGCCTGGGACTGAACAGCCAGAACAGCCACAAGCCGCCCAGCAGCGATGGGTATCGGAAGAAGCGGATACAACCGGCCCTGCTCAAGGGAAGAAGCCGTTGGGCGGACAGGCTGGGCGCAAAGGCAAGAC
>AFSR01007383.1_pt1 | contig 15574 bp, 16 predicted proteins | sample 296848 | NCBI WGS metagenome assembly AFSR01 (sample SAMN02954305, study PRJNA68063) | hot springs metagenome | biome: terrestrial; feature: Mushroom and Octopus hot springs; material: microbial mat core samples; isolation source: Yellowstone National Park Mushroom and Octopus hot springs ...
ACTGCATGGCGACATGCAGAGGTAAGCCGAAAGGCTTGCCCGCCTCGTGAGCTAATCACGGGGTCAGTAGGCGCACCCTCTGTGCGCTGAAAGTAACAGATTGTCGGTCCCTATCCACCGCAGGCGTAGGAGACTTGAGGGGAGCTGGCCCTAGTACGAGAGGACCGGGCTGGACTGACCTCTGGTGTACCAGTTGTCCCGCCAGGGGCAGACGCTGGGTAGCCATGTCGGGACGGGATAAGCGCTGAAAGCATCTAAGCGCCAAGCCCACCCCAAGATAAGGTCTCCCATCCGAGCAACGGAGTAAGGTCCCCAGTAGATGACTGGGTTGATAGGCGGCAGGTGTAAGCGCAGTAATGCGTTGAGCTGAGCCGTACTAATTGACCGAGGGCTTGCCTATTGACGCACTTCCGACGACTCCAGCTCCAGTTGTCAAAACCTCTCCTGAGAGGGAGCCGACCCTCTCACGAGCGGCGAATTGCACGCTTTCAATCTGGGTGTCCATAGCGGAGGGGAAACACCCGTTCCCATCCCGAACACGGCAGTTAAGCCCTCCAGCGCCGAAGATACTGCTCTGGTAACGGAGTGGGAAAATAGGTCGATGCCCAGATTGAAATCACCTCCACGGCTCCAGAACCCTCTGGAGCCGTTTTCGCATTTAAGGTACACTATACCGCACATCCATGAGCCGTCTGAGCCTGACCGATTGGTATCGCTATCTCGAAAGCCAGTTTGCGGACGACGCGCCCGAGCCGCAGTCGCCGGAGTCGCCGACGGAGGCGTCCGCGCAATCGCCACCGACTACACCACAGCCGCCTGCGGAGCCGCCCCAACCTGCCGTGCGTGTGGGCGAACCGCTACCAAACTCCGAACCAACGGCTGCCCCGCCGATAGCGACGGAGATGCGCAGGGACGCGCTGGTCTCGATCCGCGTGCCCGATTTCGCCGAGTTTGTGCCGCTAATCGAGCAGGAACTGGGCAGGAAACCGTCCGCTGCGCCTGCCCCAACGCCTGCACCGACCGAGCCAGCCCCGCCGCCGTCGGAGCTGCCCTCTGACGGACCGCGCCTGCGCAAGCGCAAGCGACGCAGCAAGAAACCATCGCCCGAAGCGGTTGTGCCCCCCGAAGCCGACAAACTCTGGGCGAAGCTGCCCCAGTACCTGCGCTACCTGGCGGAGTGGACGGACGACGGCGTCACGCGCAAGTATTATCCCGTGCGCGGGCGCGACGAGAGCCGCGAGGAGCTGATCGCGCGCCTGACCGACCCTGTGCTGACGCTGGAAGAGACGGCGCGCCTGCTGGGCGTGTGCCCTGCGACCGTGCGCCGCTACACCGACCGCGGCTGGCTGCGCTGCTTCCGCACGGAGGGCAACCAACGCCGATTCCGCCTGTCGGACATCGTGGCGTTTCTGGAAGAGCAAGCCCTGCGCCAGCCGCGCGGGAACCGCAACGCCCATCGCGAATCGGAAGCGCCGTGAAAGTCGCCATCTTCTCGGAGAGCTACCTGCCGTACCTGAACGGGGTCAGCGTCTCGATTCGCATTCTGCACGAGGAGCTGACCCGCCGCGGGCACGAGGTCTGGATTTACGCGCCGCACTATCGCGGCTATCAAGACCCTTACCCCACAGTGCGCCGCCTGCCGTCGGTCTACACGCCGTTCGAGCCTGACTACCCGATTGCGCTGCCGTTTGCGCCCGCGCTGTGGCGCGAGTTCCGCACACTGGGGATTGATGTCGTGCATACGCACACGCCGTTTTTCACGGGGATTGTGGGCGCGCGGTGGGCAAGGCGGTTGCGCATCCCGCTGGTCAGCACCTACCACACGCTGTACGAGGAGTACCTGCACTATGTGCCGCGTGTTGTGCCGCGTGCGCCTGTGCGTCGCCTGCTGCGCTGGCATCTGCGCCGCTACTATGAGGGCGTGGACGCCGTGATGACGCCTTCAGAAATCGGCGCGGAGGTGCTGCGCAAGTACGGCGTGCGCAAGCCGATTACGCCGATTCGCAACCCTGTGCTGCCGTTCCCAGCAGTCAGCAAGGCGGAGGCGCGGGCGCGGCTGGGTATCCCAGAGGATGTCTGGATGCTCCTGTATGTCGGGCGGATGGCGCCCGAAAAGAATGTCTCCGTGCTGCTGGAGGCGATGCCGCATATCGTGCGCGGCTGCCCCAACGCGCGGCTGTGGCTGGTGGGACCGGGTCCCGCGCTGGAGTCGCTCCGCGCCGAAGCGGAGGCGCGCCAACTCACCGAGTGGGTGCAGTTCACGGGTCCTGTGCCGCGCGACGAGGTGTCGCTCTACCTGCTGGCGGCGGACTTGTTCGTGTTCCCGTCGGTGACCGAGTCGCAGGGGTTGGTGCTGGACGAGGCGCAGGCGGCGGGCTTGCCCTGCATCGTCGCTAACGGCGGCGGCGCGCCCGAAGCGGTGGACTACGGGCAGACAGGGCTGGTCGTCGAGCCGACGCCCGAAGCGTTCGTGGAAGCCGTGCTGTACCTCACGCGCCATGAGGCGGAACGCGAGGCGTTGCGTCAGCGCGCCATCCGCAAGCGCGAGACGCTCTCCGTGCCCGCGGTGGTGGAGCGCATCCTGCAGGTCTACGAATCGGCGCGGCAGACGGTCGGGTCGCCCGCAGCGGTCTCCGTGAGCAAGTAGCCGTCGCGGATGGGCGCGCGCCACTCCGCCCACGCCTTGTACGCCGTGTAGGGCAGACGCGGCAGGTAGTAGCCCAGCAGCCCCAACGCCCCACGCCACGCCGACGGGCGCACCGCATGCGGCGCGACAGGCTCCCAGCGTCCCGTGCGGTAGGCGTGATTCAGGCGGGCGTAGAGGTGGAGGAGGGCTTGTTGGGATATGTCTGTTTTTTTGACCCTCACCCCCAGCCCCTCTCCCACGCAGTGGGAGAGGGGAGTTGCTGGCAGCCGTTTGGAGTGCTGAAGCGCAGCTTCAGCGTCGGGCGGAAGCTTCGCTTCCGCACTCCATAATCCCCCTCTTTGGAGTGCTGAAGAGTCAGCTTCAGCGTTAGGGCGGAAGCTTCGCTTCCGCACGCCATAATCCCCCTCTCCCATAAGCGGGCGATACGGGGGGTGAGGGCTGAAACGCCTGCACGCAACCTCGCAACTCATCCGCTATCGTCGTCTCAAGCAACGCTTCGGGAATCGCGTATACCGTGCTGAGTTCGTGATGCAACGCCTGCAGGTCGGGCGTGTAGCCAACGCACGCCGCCTGATAGCGCAGCGCGGCGTAGCGGGCGCGGTCTATCGGGCGCGCCGTCGGCAACTGGGCTATCGCCTGAACCGCCTCCAGCAGCACGCGCAGCCGCGCTAAGTCCCAGATGGGGTCGCACGCGCGAATCTCAATCGTGCCCAACCGCCGCGAGAGGATGAGGTCTTGGAAGCGGTAGTACGGGTCGTCGCGCAGTGCGCCAATCGCGAACGACGACGCCACGCGGTACGATTGCCCAAAATAGCGTCCGCCTGCGTAGGGGCTGCTCGCCGAAAGCAGGATCAGCAGCGGCAGGAAGTGCGCCAAGTTCGCGTATACCGTCTGCCGTCGCTCATAGGGCGCGCCGACATGGATATGCAATCCCGCCGTGTTGGTCGGCGCATCCAAATCAAAGAGATGCCCCACAGGAACGATGTAGGCGTCGCCTGCCGCGTCCGCCAGCGCGGCGCGATGGGTGCGCAGTTCGTCCAGCAGCGCATCGATGTCGGTATGCGGGCGCGTGGCAATCTCCACGCTGCTCATCAGGCACTGGCGCGCGTCGCGTCCTCGCGCGAAGTTGCTCGCCGTGTGTTTGTAGTAGCAGCGCGGGTTGCGCCACAGCAGTTTCGCCAGCGCGTAAAGGGCGTCCAGCGTCGGGCGCGTCGGCGTGGTGATAAACACCTCCTCCTCCAGTCCGAGCGTGACGCAGGACGCGGCGTAGGCACTCACAGCGCAAAGGATACCCGACATGCTACACTACTGGGGATGCTGTGCGCGGAGGCGATTACGGCGGGCTACGGGCGCGTGCCAGTAGTGCATGAGGCGTCGCTGCAGGTCGCGCTGGGGCAGGTCGTCGCGCTGCTGGGACCGAACGGGTCGGGCAAGACGACGCTGCTGCGCGTGCTGGCGCGCACGCTTGCGCCGTTTGCGGGGCGGCTGACGCTGGATGGACAGCCCTACGACGCCTACAGCCCCACCGAATTCGCACGGCGCGTTGCCTACGCCCCCCAAGAGACCCCTGCCGAGATGGGCTTCAGCGTTGCTGAACTCGTGATGATGGGACGCTACCCGCACCAGAAGGGCTTCTGGGGCGCGAGCCGCGCCGACTGGGACGCTGTGCAACAAGCGATGACGCTGATGCAGATTAACCGCCTCGCCACGCGCACGATTAGCCAACTCAGCGGCGGCGAACGCCAACGGGTGAACCTCGCCCGCGCCCTCGCACAGCAAGCGCAGTACCTGCTACTGGACGAGCCGACCACCCACTTAGACCTGCGCCATCAGACGCGCCTGATGCACACCCTGCGCCAGTACGCCTCCGAGCGGCAAGTCGGCATACTGGTCGTGCTGCACGACCTGAACCTCGCCAGCCAGTATGCCGACCACATCGCGCTGATGCAGGCGGGCAGGCTCGTTGCGCAGGGGACGCCTGAGTCGGTGCTGCAGCCTGCGCTGCTGGAGGCGGTCTACCACACGCCCGTGCTGACGCAGACGAACCCGACGACGGGCAGACCGCTGGTGTTCGCGCTCGCGCCCGACGACGCCCCGCAGGTTCCGCTGACGCGCCGGTGGCGTTCGTGATTGCTGGGGCGGGTCGGGCGCGGCGGTCTACTACGCGCTGCTTACGGCGGGCTGGCGCGTCTGCACGGGCGTGCTGAACGTGCTGGACACCGACGAGGAAGCCGCGCGTGCCCTGCGACTGGAACACATCACCGAGCAGCCCTTCTCGCCGATTTCGGACGACGCCTACCGCCGCGCACGGCAACTGGTGCAGGCGGCAGACGCCGTCATCATCGCCGACGCGCCGTTCGGACGGGGCAACCTGCGCAATCTGGAGCTGGCACGCTGGGCACAGGAGCGCGGCAAGCCTGTCTTCGCGCTGGAGAGCCGCCCTATCGAAACACGCGACTTCACGGACGGGGCAGCCTGCACGCTCTGGCGACTGCTCGTGCAAGACGGCATGGCGACCGCGCCCGACCTGCCCACGCTGCTGGAGCAACTTGCGCCGCTCACTCCAAATGGGGCTGCGGCTTCGTCCAGATCCGCAACATCATAAAGCCAATCGCGCCCGCCAGCGCGGAGCCTGCAAGGATGCCCAACTTCGCGTAGTTCAGCTCGTCGCCCCGAAACGCCAACCCTGCGATAAACAACGCCATCGTGAAGCCAATCCCCCCCAAAAAGCCGACGCCGACAATATGCACGAAGTTGATGCCCTGCGGCAGCTGCGCCAGCCCCAGCCGAACAGCCAGCCACGAGAAGAGCGCAATCCCCAGCGGCTTGCCAATGAGCAGCCCCAGCGCAACGCCCCAAATCACGCGGCTTGTCCAGTTCAGCCCGCCCTCGCCGCCGAGCGCAACGCCCGCGTTCGCCAACGCGAAAATCGGCATCACGAAAAACGCCACAAAGTAGTGCAGCTGATGCTCCAATCGCTGCAGGGGCGACTGCACCCGCAACGCTTCGCGCTCAATCGCCTCCACCGCCGACTGCTGCTCAGGCGAGAGAATGATCGTGCGCTCCGTGATGGGCTGGTCGAACTGATTCAGGTACTCGCGCACGCGCACGATGAACAGCTCAGGGTCAATCCGCGAGCGCACGGGGATTGCGAACGCGCCCAGCACGCCCGCCACCGTCGCATGCACACCCGACTTGAGCATGAAGTACCACATCCCGACGCTCACCAGGAAATACGCCAGCCCGCTGCGCACGCCCAGCCGATTCATGGCAATCATCGCGCCCCAAAACAGCAGCGAGTAGAGCAGCGCGTTCACCTTGAGGTTTTCCGTGTAGAACAGCGCAATCACCAGCACCGCGCCGAGGTCGTCCACAATCGCCAGCGCGGTGAGGAACACCTTGAGCGCGAGCGGCGCGCGCGTGCCCAGCAGCGCGAGCGCGCCCAACGCGAAGGCGATGTCGGTTGCCATTGGAATACCCCAGCCGCGAATTTCGGGCGTGCCCCAGTTCAACGATGCGTAAATCAGCGCAGGCACAACCATCCCGCCGACCGCCGCAGCCATCGGCAACATCGCTTTGCGCGGCGAACGCAACTCGCCCACCAGCAACTCGCGCTTGATCTCCATCCCCACCAAAAAGAAGAACACCGCCATCAAGCCGTCGTTAATCCACAGCAGCAGCGGCTTATCGATGTCCACAAGGTTGCCGAAGCGCACTTCAACAGGGATTGACCAGAGGCGGAAATAGTATTCGCTCAGCGGCGAGTTCGCCCAGAGCAGGGCAACTACCGCGCACGCCAGCAGCACGATGCCCCCTGCGCTCGCCTGCTTGGCAAACAACGCGAAGGGCTTTAGGAGTCGCTCAATCGGCAATGGCTCCAACGGCTGGTACTTCGTCGGCTTGAGTTGCGCCATCGTTCACATCCCCAAAATGTGGTAGCCCGCGTCGATGTAGATGACCTCGCCCGTAATGCCGCGCCCCATGTCGCTGAACAGAAACACGGCGGCGTCGCCCACTTCGTTGGGGTCGGTGTCGCGTTTTAGCGGCGCGTGGTGGCGCACGTACTCCATCATCGAGGTGAACCCGCGGATGCCCCGCGCCGCAAGCGTGCTGACAGGTCCAGGCGAAAGCGCGTTCACGCGAATTTGGCGTTCGCCCAGCTCGTATGCCATGTAGCGCACGCTGGCTTCCAGCGCGGCTTTCGCAACGCCCATCACATTGTAGCCTGGCACGACCCGCTCACTGCCCAAGTAGGTCAGTGTGAGCAGGGACGCCCCGTCTCGCAGAATCGGCTCCAACGCCCGCGTCGCCGCCACGAAGGTGTAGACGCTGGTCTCCAGCGCGATTTTGAACCCTTCGCGTGAGGTGTCTAAGTAGCGTCCCATCAGCTCCTCGCGCAGCGCATACGCCACGCAGTGCGCCATGAAGTCCACCTGCCCCCAGCGTTCGCGCAGCGTGCTGGCGACCTGCTGAATTTCGGCGTCGTTGTTCAGGTCGCACTGCAGCGTGAAGGCGTCGGGCAGCTCCTGCGCCAGCGCGTTGACCTTCTCCTCAAAGCGGTCATTCTGGTAGGCAATCGCCAGTTGTGCGCCGTGCGCCGCACACCGCTGCGCGATCTTCCACGCCAAACTGTGCTGGTTCGCCACCCCGAAGATAATGCCCTTCTTCCCTGTCAGCATGAGAGAAACCTCCTGTCGCCTAAAGGATACCCGATACGAGTGGGCTATCAGGGAGCGGAAGGGGTAGAATCTACCCCGCATGAGCAGTAGATACCGACGACGCCCTGAAGACTTGAAAGCACGCGCCAGCCTCTACTGGCCGCAGGAGCTGCGTGAGCAAGCGGTCTCGACGCAGGTAATGACCCGCCTCTTGGAAACCCAAGAGACTTTCGTCTCCATTCTCAAGGTGGCTGATGCTTCGCCCACGAGTTGGGAGCAAGTGCTAAGCGGCTGCTCGCTGTTGCGAATCCCCTACAGGAAGGTATTGTGCGATTGAAGTCTCCTTTCAGGTCACTACGAACAGCGTTATAGAGCGAAAGTCGGGACAAGCCCAGAGCCGCTGGGAAAAGCTGCACTCGATAGGGGCAACGATTGCCTATGTGATTGATGGAGCTGGGAACTTCGAGCGTGAGAGTGCAATAAAAACGCTTTGTGACTACAGTGACTGCACAATCGCTTTTAGAGATTCAGAGTTGGAGCTTCTGGTACAGTTTCTCAGAGAACATGGAGGTGGAATAAATGGCACACTGGAGTGAGAATGCACAAAGGTTGCAGCTACAGGAATATCGCCCACTCCACTCAGAGGCTATAGAAGCATATCTGCCGCAAGAGCCTGCGGTGTGTCTCTTCCTACTTCCCTACGGACGCACAGATGCTGTAGCCCGCCAAAGTGAGGCGCTTTACCAACGCATCTCAAGCTTCTGTGCTCGCCTGCACGCCGAGTCGGTAGTCGCTATTCTCACCTCGCCGCCAGATGCCGCGCGGCTACTGCCATTTCTGGAAAAAGAATTACGATTTCAACTGTGGATAGCGGTAAAGGTCGCTCCAGAATCCGCGCTGCCCGCCTTGATACCGAACCGTCATGCAGCCCTGATGATACTGACTCGATATCGAAGGAGTTTAGTTCATACAAAAACTCGTATTCAATATACTTATTGCCCTGCCTGTGGGCGGACAACGAAGGACTATGGGGGGAAAAAGCATGTGTACCACGAGTATGGGACACTTATGTCCGATGTCTGGCGCGATATTGAGGTTGACTTGCGTACACGCGACGGTTGTGAGCCTGTCGTAGACCGATTGCGAGATCTATTCGGATTGCCGCCTTACAAAACACTGTTCCTCTACAACTTGCATGAGTGGGCGCAGGTGGAAAGCGACTTAGGCGACCGAGTGCGAGAAACCCTCTTTAGCCACAGAGGTTATGAAACAGAGGCGAATCCGCTGCCCTTTGGTTCGCGACTAATCAACGACGACTGCCTGCACGCGCTACGGGAAATACCTGACAATTCTGTAGATTTTTGTTTTGCCGACCCGCCTTATAACCTTAGAAAAAAGTACGATCACTGGAATGATGATGTGGATAGTCGGGCATACTTTGCATGGTGCGACCAGTGGCTCGGTCAACTCGCGCGGGTGCTGAAGCCAGGACGCACGCTGGCGGTTCTGAATATACCTCTGTGGGCAGTGCGACACTACCAATACCTTGCACAGCAACTGGAGTTCCAAAGCTGGATTGCATGGGATGCGCTCAGTTTTCCCGTGCGCATGATAATGCCTGCCCATTACGCCATTCTGTGTTTCTCGAAGGGAACGCCGCGCGTGCCACCAGGACTTACGGAATCGGCTGAACGACAATACCTAACCCCGTTAGCAGAAAATTACTGCCTGCGCGCTTCGTGCATCGAGCGTCGGCGCGCGTTGCGTGTCCAAGACCACGATACGCTGTCCGACCTATGGCATGACATTCATCGCTTGAAGCATAACAGTCGTCGGGTTGACCACCCATGCCAACTGCCGCCGATGCTCATGCGCCGATTGGTAGCGCTCTTCACGAAACCTGGAGAAATTGTTCTGGATTGCTTCAATGGCGCAGGGACTACAACGCTGGTCGCACACGAAATGGGACGACGCTTTATCGGCATAGAGCTGTCCAAGCAGTACCACGAGCTGGCGCTGCAACGACACGAACTGGTAGCTCAAGGGCTTGATCCGTTCGGCAAGCAAGATTCCGTTCCGACAGCGAAAAACAGTCCTGTTCCGCGTCTGCCGAAGCAGAAATACTTGGTCAGCAAGAAAACGCTCCAACTGGAGGTGAAACGAGTCGCCAATATCTTGGGACGCCTGCCGACCCGTGAAGAGGTACAAACGCTTGGACGCTATCCAATAGAACTGTACGACAAATACTTTCTCAGTTGGGGCGAGGCGTGTGCGGCTGCTCGCACCACAGGGATGTCCGACTTGCCGCCCCACCTACGGCAGGATACAAAGGAACAGCTCGCACTGGGGTTTGATGAGTGAGGCTACCCTGTGGCAACTTCTCTGCGAAAACTCATGGGGGCGCACAGAGGCACGCACTCTGCAGCACCCTCTGCTTCCCCACGCCCGCAGGGGGCTTGGGCGTAAGGAGCAGCACCCGCTGCCGAAGTCGAACAGCACGGTCTGAAGACGCCTGCCGCGTGACCCTTTTTCGCCAGAGTGAATGGCGGGGCGCGGCGACCGCGCCCCCGATTAGGCTCACTCAAACACAAACAGCAGGTACTGCGCGATGCCGATGTCGCCTTCAATCTGCAGTTCGCCTGTGTTGTAGGCGTCCAGCGGGTCGCGCTTGCCTGTGATAATCGCCACGAAGACCTGCGCAGGCGCTTTGATCGTCACGGCTGCCTCGGAGGGACTGCCCTCGCGGCTTATGGTCGCCTTGCCGTCTGCAATGCGCAGATAAAACTCGCCCGCGCCCTCCAGCACGAGGCGGTAGGTCGCCTTGAAGTTGCCCGCGCGGTCAGGGCGGAACCGCTGCAGGTACTTCTCCAGCTCCTGCTCGACGGGCGACTTCTCGGCGGGCGCGGCGGCGACAGGAGTCGTCGTGCGGGGGGTCAACCGCGCCATCATCTGACGCGCCGCCTGCACCATCTCGTGCCCAATCTCCGAACCGACCGACATGCTGCGCTCGTAGCTATAGATGTCCAGATAGTAGTCTGGCGGGGCAAGAATGTAGCCCAGCTCATCGTTTGCCAGCCCAAACAGGAACACGGGGTCGCCGAACATCGCAAACCGCCGTTTCAGGAAGATGCCGATATTCGGCTGCACCTCGCCAGGCATGGTGAACATCACGGCGTCGCCCAAGCGAATAAAGTGCGACTCGGTGGTTACCTTGCCGTCCGCTAACGAGGGACCCGCGGGGATGACACCCGCTGCCAGCGCGAGTTTGAACCGCTCGTTTTCCAGCGGCACGGTGTAGGTCATCTCGATATGTTGCAGCGTGACGGCATCGGTGAAGGCTACTTTAGCAATAGCTTCCAGCGCGCGGTTGGCGATGGTCGTGCCGAATCGCTCGGCGCGCGCCCAGTCGCGTCCCTCGGGCGCGTTCGGGTCGCCAGGCGCGGGTGAAATCATCCCGCCCAGCGCGCCGTTCGCGAAAATCGCCACCCCGCCCACCGCGCGCTCCACCGTCTGGTAATACCAGTGGCAGAAGTCGCTGGTCAGCTGGTCGTTGTTCAGCACCTCGGGATGGCACGCGAAGTTGGTCAGCGTGGCGATGACCTTGCCGTCCGCCTTGCTGCGGAACTGCATCACCGCCGCTTCGGTGTCCAGAATCTGCTCGATGCGGTAGTTTTTGGCGACGCCTTCGATGGTGGTCTTCGCAAAGCCCACAAGCGCGGGTTGGAGTTTACTCGCTGCCTCGTCGACGGTCTTCGCAACGGTCTCGATGACGAAGTTCACATACTCGTTGTCGCGTCCCGACTGTGTGGGGGTCGGTCCCCACAGCCCGATGGTGTCGGGCGCGGAATGCACATGCGTACACAGCACCATCACACGGTTGGGGGGCACGGATTTGACCTGCTGGCGGATGCGTTGCACATCGTCGCGCAGCAGCCCCAGCAGGTCGCACACGACGATGGCGACTCGCTCGTTGCCCACCTGCACCACGAGGGCGCGCGCCCAAATATCGTCGTGGACGCCGCCAGTGTTGGGGCGGTTCGGCGAATAGCCCGCCAGGAACACCTGCTTGGTCGGGGTAATCTTGTTGGCTGCTGCGCCCGCTTGCAGCCCTTGCGCCCAACTCGCAAGCAGCAGAACCAGACTCAGCGTCGTTGCTAATAGCCGCATAAACATTCACCTCCTGTACCGACTGGTTGTTCGGTACAGGAGGTGGGATTCCTGCAAATGCCTATATGCTATGACCTAAGCGTCTGCCACTAAGTGCCGAGAGCCTCTTGCCCCCACCCCAACCCTCCCCGCACGCGGGGAGGGAGTCGCAGTCCCTCCCCCGTGTACGGGGGAGGTTAGGAGGGGGGCAGCAGCGTCCTAGTGCTTTAAGTCAGGCATTATCGGCTCGCAACGCGCCAAAACTCGCCGTGCCGCTTGACGGTGTAGTTCGAGCCGATGAGTAGCTTCTGCAGCGCGTCTTCGAGCGTGGCGTCCTGCACATCCAGCACGACCAGCGGCTCCGCGCCGTTGGGCGCCCACTCAATGGGCGTCTGGTATGTGCTGGCGAGTTGGCGCAGGGCGTCGCCGAGTTTCGCTTGCAGGCGCAGGCTCGCCAGTTTCGCTTGCGGGTAGCCCGCGGGCACATACAGCACGCGCGATTGACCCTCCAGCGTCCAGCGCAGGGTCAGCACGCGCTCGCCCGAAGTGTGCAGCAGCGTCTGCAGCGGGATTTCGACGGTCTGCCAGGCAGCAGGCGTCCGCTCCAGATGACTATCGGCTCGGTCTTCGCGTCGCTTTCGGGTGCGTAGCGCAGTTCAGCGGTCGCCTCGCGGTTCATGCGCGCCTCCAGCACGGGCACGCGCACACCGTCGGCGGTGGTGCGGTACTCCAGAAACACGCCTGCCTGCACGGGCTGCGGCGTCTGCACAGGCGGCTTGGGTTTCGCGCCGAAGCCGAACGCGGCTTGCACGCCGTCCGACTGCGCGGCGAAAAAGCCCATCACAAATAGCCCTGCGGCGACCGCCGCCGCGCCTGCCCAGCGCCAGAGGGCAACGCGCCCCTGCGCCTCACGCGCGCGGGTGTTCGCCCGCACATGGGTCATAATCCGCGCGTGCAAATCGGCAGGCGGCGCGACTTCGGGCATCGCGCTCAGCCCGCGCCAAATCGCTTGCGTAAACTGCGCCTCGCGCTGGCACGCCGCGCACCCGCGCAAGTGCGCCTCGACGCGCTCGCGCATCGCTTCGCTCAAAGACCCCTCACAATAGTCGTTCAGCAGGCTCTTCACCTGTTCACAGCGCATCGCTCGCCTCCTGTGGCACTCCAGTCATAGGACTCGCCTCCACGCCAAAAAAGTTCCCGATACGGCTCCAGCAGTTGGCGCAAGGCGTTTCGGGCGCGGTTCAGGCGCGACTTAATCGTGCCCAGCGGCAGCCCCAGAATCTGCGCAATCTCCTCGTAGGGACGCTCCTCGATATGGAACAGCACGACCATCACGCGCTGGTATTCGGGCAGCTGCTGGATGGCTTCCATCAGCACGCGCTTCTGCTCCTTTTGCAGGGCGTGCCCCATGATGTCGACGCTTTCGTCCTCAATCGGCAGCTCGTAGGGTTCGTCGTCATCGTCAGTGGGCATCTCCAGCGGCAGGTGCTGGTGGCGCGCCTCGCGCTTGCGAAAATCGAAAAACACATTGCTCACCACGCGATACAGCCATGTGGAGAGCTGCGCGTCGCCGCGAAAGCGTTTCAGCGAGTTATACATCCGCAGGAACGCTTCGGCGGCGACATCGGCAGCGTCGTCGGGGTTGTTCGTCAGGCGGTAGGCGAGTTGGTACACTTTCTGCTCGTAGCGGCGCACCAGCAGGTCGAACGCGAACTCGTCGCCTTCCTTGAACCGTTCGATCAGCACCTCGTCGCTGCTATAGTCGTAGATGCTCATGCCCTCCGCCTGTTGCGCCCGCGCTACTTGGATAGACTCGCCTCGCGCAGCGCGTGTTGCTCCTCGTCGGACAGCCCGATGCTGGAGGCGCGGCTTTTTATCGGCTTGGCGTAGACACGCATCTCGTGGCGGCTGTGGATGCCGCTAATCACCACGCCGTCGCCCTGCTCATTCAGCACTGCCAGCGCGAAGCTCTGCTGCCCGCCGATGTCGGGGAAGGCGTCGTAGCGCACCAGCCCAACCCGCTGCAAGCAGCGATTCGTTTGACTCTGCAGCTGCTCCAGATGGTTCCCGTGCGCTTTGAGGGTCTCTTCCATCAGCGACACGCGGCGCAGGGTCTCGTACAGCGTATGCTCCAGCGAGCCGCCCTCCGAGTGTTGCATCAGCTGCTTCCAGCGGCGCATGAACGCGCCCCAGCGCAGTGCCTGCACCAGGTTCCACACTGCCAGCGCCGCCACGGCGACCAGTAGCCCGACGGTCACTTGCGGTTGCTGCGCCCACTCCACGATTGCTGCCAACTCATAGGATGTCGGCAATTGTACCTGTCCGAAGGTATACTTGCGCCTCGATGCGTCGGTTCCACATCGGCTCGCCCGAATGGTCGCCCCCGCGCGTGCCGCTGCAGTTGCCGTTGGGCTTCGGCTCGCTGGGCTGGCTGGCGCACCTGATTCGCAAGCACAAGCTCGACCTGACGGAGGTAGACCTTGCGCCCGTCGCGCAGGCGTGCTACGACTACTGGCGCGAGGTGGGCGATATGGACGAGGCGGCGGACGCGCTGGCGACGCTGGCGTACCTGACGGAACGCAAGGCGCAACGCCTGCTCGCGCCTGACCCAGAGCCTGAACTCGACGATGAAGCGGAGTGGCTCGCCCCGACGCGCCTGCCCGACGCCTACCTGCAGTTAGCGGAGCATCTGCGCCAGCGCGAGGGCGCGCGGATGCAGCTCTTTTTTCGCGGCGGCGCGATTGACCCCCGCGACTACGAACTGCCCCCCGAATTCGGCGCGGAACTGCCCGACCAGCTTTGGCTCGCGTTCAAACGCCTGCTGGAACAGCGCATGCCCCTGCCCGACGCCATCCCGAACCGCCGCTACTTCTCGCTGCATGCGCGGATGATCGAGATTCGCGAACGGCTGCAGGGCGCGGCGCAGCCCCTGCCGTTCGACGCGCTTGCGCAAGACGCGCTCGATGTGCTGGACTTGCTGGTCTCGTTTCTGGCGATGCTCGAACTGTGGCGACTGGGGCATATCACCGTGAGCGTGGATGGGGCAGGGGGTGTGTGGCTGGAGGTGGGGGCGAGGGAGGGGTGAGGCATAAGCCATCCCAAGCGCAATTCTCGTAAGTCTGCTTGCCGCTCAGAGGCGTGAATGTGGTAAGACAAAAGCGGTTATTGGGGGTGTCGAGGTGAATCTGCACGAGGCGATTCGGGAGGCGTTCACGGTAGAGTACCTGATGACGCCGCGCGAGCGATTAGAAACCGCGTCGGAATGCCCCGCGCCGCAAGACGACCCTTGCTACGATGTGATTCCCAGAACGGTAGGCGAGCGAATCGTGGGGCTTTGGGTGCTTCGGGAGGGCAAGTATGTGTCCGAGCCTCTCACGGAGGAGTGGATGCTTGCGCACTCCACGCCCATTCGCGAAGTGATACGCCTATTTAGTACGACGGACGCGAAGCCTGCGTATCTGGTTGTGAACGGCGCGCGAGTGGACGGAATCATCTCCCCTGCTGATTTGAACAAGGTTGCCTGCCGTACCTACCTCTTCACCTTGATCGGCGAACTGGAGTACTGGCTTGGCAAGTTGGTACGGCGTCGTTTCAGTAAAGAAGAAGAGGCTATCGAGCTGCTTTCTTCAGACAGGCAAGCAGCACTCCGTGACGAGCACCAACGAATGCAGGGCAAAGGCATGGACATAGGATACATCGATATCCTATCTCTCGCCGACATCGTGAACATAGTAGCCAAAGATGAGACCCTCCGAGAGCGACTGGGGTATCAATCCAGAAAGCAGGTAGAGAAAGATTTGAACGGTCTCGTGCATCTGAGAAACGATGTAGCGCATCCTGTACGAAAGATGAGTTTCTTGAGCTGTACGGACGGTATTCTCCAGAAATTGGAGCGAATCGAGACCCTTCTGGAAAGAATTACCGAAAGCCTCAAGGAGTCGCACAGTGCAAGAGCCTCCAGTGGCAATACTCGCACTCTCGCAATTCAGGGTCTCGGATGTGGCTCTTAGACTACCTTATGGCATAACCCATTTGAGCAGGGAGGAACGATATGAGAATTCGGGCAATAGCAGTGCTGATGGCGGCGTCCCTCTGGGGGCAGCTGTGTGCGCAGTCGGACTGG
>AFSR01000328.1_pt1 | contig 15385 bp, 14 predicted proteins | sample 296848 | NCBI WGS metagenome assembly AFSR01 (sample SAMN02954305, study PRJNA68063) | hot springs metagenome | biome: terrestrial; feature: Mushroom and Octopus hot springs; material: microbial mat core samples; isolation source: Yellowstone National Park Mushroom and Octopus hot springs ...
CATCTCCCTGTTTCAGCCATCAGGACGCCCAGAATCCCCCTTCTCCCCTTGTGGGAGAAGGGGGTTGGGGGGATGAGGGGCAAAAGCGCTCTGGAAAGCAGAAAATCACTCATCGCTCCCAAGAAATCTACCCTTGGGAGCCCCTTCTCTCCGTGTGGGAGTTTACGGGCGGACAGAACGTTTGAGCAAAGATGCGTTTTCTGGCGTTGCGATCGGCAATCCGCCCTCACCCCCGACCCCTCTCCCGCACTGCGGGAGAGGGGCAAATCTGAAGCACGTCGACTGCGTTGTGATGCTGTCTGAGGCTTGTATCGCACATATTTTCTGTCCGCTCTTGAACTTGTGGGAGAAGGGGACAGGGGGATGAGGGGCGAAGACGCAAGAAGTGTCCACACATACGCGCTCCTGCACGCCCTCCGTTGAGTCGGCGTATAATCGCGCAAAGCGCGACACATGCTGAACAAGAAAGCACAGGACTTCCATGCCCAACGACCGTTTTCTGATCACCGGCGCACTTGGATGTATCGGCGCGTGGACAGTGCGCAACCTGGTACGTGAAGAGACCCCGGTTGTTGTCTTCGACCTGGCGAGCGATCCACGCCGCCTGAAATTGATCATGTCTGACGACGAACTGGCGCGGGTGACGTTCGTTACCGGTGATATTACCGATCTGGAGGCGCTTGAGCGCGCACTCGACGATCATGCCATCACGCGCGTCATCCATCTGGCAGCGTTGCAGATACCGTTTGTACGTGCCAATCCGCCGCTCGGCGCGCGCGTCAACGTCGTCGGCACGGTCAATGTGTTTGAAGCGGTTGCGCGGCGACGCGACCGGATCGGCAGTCTTGTCTACGCTTCGTCGGCAGCGGTGTACGATACCGTTGATGCTGGCGAGTCCGGCGTCGTCGCCCACGGCGCCACCGGTCACCCGACAACGCTGTACGGTGTGTTCAAGCAAGCCAACGAGGGAACGGCGCGGGTCTACTGGCAGGATGCGCAGGTGGCGAGTATCGGACTGCGCCCGTACATCGTGTACGGTCCGGGACGCGATCAGGGGTTGACATCCAGCCCGACGAAAGCGATGGTCGCGGCTGCGCTCGGCAAGCCGTACCACATTCCGTATGGCGGTCGCGCGGCATACCAGTACGCCGATGATGTGGCGCGCACCTTCATTGCCTGCGCACGTGCGCCATTTCAGGGCGCGGAGATCTTCAACCTGGGCGGCAGCGTGGCGACGATGGGTGAGATCGTCGCAGCAATCGAGGCGGCAGCGCCGGAGGTGCGCGGGTTGATCACCTTCGATGATAAGCCGCTCCCTTTCCCCGAAGCGTTCGACGCCGCGCCGCTCGAACAGGTGATCGGCGCCCTGCCGTTTACCCCGCTCGCCCAGGCTGTCGCCGCTACGATTGCCCTTTTCCGTGAACGGATCGCAGCCGGGATGATGCCGGACTCTATCTGATCCTCCAGGAGGTGGCGTCGATGCGCCGTCGTACCTTTCTCCAGGCTGCAACTGCTCTGGCAACCATCGGCATTACCGGTTGCACCGCGCCGGAAGGGGTTCCTGCCGACCGCCTGGCGCGCCTGGCGCGGGGCGTCAATATGAGCCACTGGTTCGCCCAGGCGCCATTTTCCCGCGCAACGCTGCAATCGCGGCACGCCGCCGATGAGTTTCACGCGCTGCGCCGCGTTGGTTTGAGCCACGTGCGTCTGCCGCTCGACCCGTATGTGCTCTTCAGTGAACGCAATCCGGCGCGCCTCGACCCCGACCGCCTGCCACTGCTGGATGCCGCGCTCGATATGATCCTCCGGGCGGAGCTGGCAGTGATCGTCGATCTGCACCCGGAAGAGCGCTTTGTTGACCGGCTGGCGACCGACGATACGTTTGTGGAAGCGGTCACGCAATTCTGGCGTGCCCTGGCGAAGCACCTCAGCGCGCGCGATCCGGGAATGATCTTCCTGGAGGCGTTGAACGAAGCCCACTTTGATGACCCGCCACGCTGGGAGGCGGTGTTGCGTCGCCTGCTCGCCGCCATGCGCGAAGGGGCGCCACGCCACACGCTGATCGCCAGCGGTGACGGGTGGGCGAGCATCGATGGGTTGGTGCAACTCACACCGGTTGCGGATCGCAATGTGGTCTACAATTTCCACTTTTACGAACCGTTCGAGTTCACCCACCAGGGCGCGACGTGGGGGTACGAGATGTGGCGGCACTATCGTGGCGTCCCCTATCCGGTCGATGCGGCGCGAATCTCCACGGCGCTGGCGCTCATCGACAATCCACGCGCACGTGAGGAGATCCGCTTCTACGGCCAGAGCGGATGGGGCGCTGCACGGATTGAGCAGCGTCTCGACCAGGCAGCCGCCTGGGGCGCACAGCATAACGTGCCGCTGACGTGCAACGAGTTCGGCGTCTATCGCCTGATCACCAACCCGGCGGATCGCATCGTCTGGCTGACCGACGTGCGCACGGCGCTCGAACGACGCCGGATCGGGTGGGCGATGTGGGACTATGCTGGCGGCTTCAGTTTGACGCGCGATGGGATGAACGACCGGGCGCTGGACGATGAGACGCTACAGGCATTGGGGTTGCAGGCGACCGGAAGTGTGTCGCTGCCGGGGGCGTGAGGGTAACAGGGTGATGGTTGCTTTTATGTAAGGTTGAGAATTATGGCGGTTCTCATAGAGGTTGAATTCAATCGACGAGGTTGAACACTCCCGGAATTGCGCTTCCTACACTGCGACCGAAATGATGGAGATTGGGAATTATAGCAGTTCTCTCAAAGATTGCTCTGTTTGGACAGGGTCGCACACGCCATCGAAAGCAGACGTTTCGTATGGCATCTCTCCGCGTGCTCGGCAGTGAGATTTTGCAGTGGAGTCACTTCTTCCTTGGTGCGGGTTTCAACTCCAGTATCGTTCGAGCGCCTTTCTTTCTCACGTCGATCACTTCGACGCGGGCATCGTTGCCTTCCTGGTAGCGTGACGTATCGTTCCCGGCGATTGTTTCGGCGCGCATAACACCGACGACCTGCTCTGCATCGAAATCTTCTACCTGAATCACCACGGCCTTTTCGCCAACCTCCAGCACTTTGCCGCGAAACACCTCTCCCTTTTGGGGAATCTTCTGATGGATCGATGACTCCCCGGCTGCTGCGGGTTGCCCTGGCGAAGCGGTGGAGTCGGTCGGTGCACGCGCAGGATCGTGCCGGGCTTCTGATGACGACCCGGATGCTGCTGGTTGCCCTGGCGACCGGACGGAACCGGCTGATGTGCGAGCGGCATCGCCCTGGGGGGCGGATGGCGCAACCGCCAGCGGAATGTCGAGACCCTGACGTTCGGCTTCAGGAACCTTCTCGTAGTAACGCAGCAAACGGATCGCCCATGCCAGCGTCGCTGTCATATCCTCTGGCGGCAGATTGCGCAAATGGCGCCGGCTCAATTCCAGCAGGTCGCGGTAGTACCCTATCGTCTGATTCGAACGAATGACCACCCGCCCATTCTGCACTATCGCCTGGAGATAGGCAAAATAAGCCTGTCCGTCCCTGTTGATGCGCAGATATGCCAGCGCTTTCTGCGCTTCGTTGTGATCAACCTGCGCATCGCGCAGATCACGCGCCAGCGCCGATGCGCGCTCGATCAAGGTCATCATGGTCAATAACTCCTGTCCGGGCAGCGGCGGTCGTCGCGGGGCCAGCGCAGAATGTCTGCCAGGCGATGCACCTGATCCTCCAGCACGAGACCTTCGTCACGCGCTGCCCGAATCAATGCCGGGATGTCTCCCGCCTGCGCTGCCGGTGGATCAACATCGGCATACCATTGCGTCACGGGGTCTGTCATCTCAACATGTGGCTCGATCACTTCAATCGTTCCCAGACACGCGGGTTTCCCGCCCCCCAGTTTGGGATACCATCGCGGCTCGCCGAGACCCAACGCGATCAGGATCAACCCCAGTTCGCCTGGCGTCAGGTTCTCGAAATCCAGGCGGAAGGTAAACGTGCTTCCGACCGGGCATACTTCCAGCGGCAGGTCGCCGGACGCGAGTCTGCCGTGCATGTAGAATTTGCGCCCTCTTAACTGCCCTCTTGCGTCCAGATAGACCGGTGCTTCATCTCGAGGAGAAAACAATTGCGGCGTGCCCTGGATCGTGGTCTGACCTCCGTCGAGTGCAGCGTCGCTGATGCGTATCTGCCCCTGGTACCCAAGCGCGCCAAAGATGCGTTGTGCGACATCCAGGCGTTCAGGTTTATCCGATGCTTTGAGATCGCGTGGAAGTTGAGGTGCGCGCGTGATGCTGACTGAAGAAGGAGAAATCGCTTCGACGATGCTGCGCATGCACCCTTTGAGCGACGTTCCCGGAATGACCGGCGTTCCGTTGACGCGGAAATGCGCCTTGATCAACGGATAACGCGGATCGCGACTCTGGGTAAGCAGACCGGAGGCGACGTGCACCGGCGACCGGGCGATCAGACGCGCCCGCAGTGTGCCGCTCAGGTGCAGGTAGCGATGATGTCCGACAGGCGCCTTGCGCTCGACCTGCGGCGCAAACGGAACGAAATCATACGGTTTGGGGAGCGGTTGCGCACCGCCGCTTCCCCTGTTGCGCTGGCCCTGGCTCATTCTTGCTCCTCCTCTGTCGCCACCCCGGTCAGTCGCATCAGTTGCAACGCGCCCAAAGGCGCACAGTACAGCACGTATTTGAGAGCCGGACGATCACCGCTTTGCAGAATCATCGCCTTTTGCGGGCGACTGATTTCCCACGGCGCGTCTTCGCACGTCAGCGGTCGCGCATCTTCAATGTTCAGGGGCTGTTCGCTCAGGATGAGCACGTCGTAGGAGTCGGCATCCAATCGTTTCCAGCGCACCTCGGCATTGGCAGAGAATGCGTGCCCGAAGTCGCCGCTCACATCGAGCAGAGCAATATCTTCCAGCCTCGTTATCGGACGCAGATTCGCGCGTCCTGCGTCCGGTTGAACGTCCCACAGCGATGCACCGCCAAATGTCCAGCAGGGAATGTTCACGTATGCACGCACCGCATCCCGTACCCGATCGCTGGTCGCGTCGAGCAGGCGGTAGATATAGCCGATTGTGCTCATAATCCAATCTCCCGTTTCCAGGCGGGCATGCATGCCCGCCAGAATGCCTTCACCTGATCGGCGCCCTCGGCGCGCAATTGTACTCCCATGACCTCGTCTGCCTGGAAACGCCAGCCTTCCGGCAACGGTGCAACATCGTCGGAAGGGAAATCGTAGGCGCGCCAGGCATCGCCGCCAAATGCGCCTGCGCCGCCGAAGTGTCCGGCGGGCAGGCGGATGTCTCTGCCGACGAGACGCAGGGCCCCATCTTCCAGGATACACGTCGGATAATGGATTTCCAGCGAGTCAAAGGAAGCCGTGACCCGTCCCAGACCGCGCGATTTGCCGAATCCCAGCGCAATGCGCCCTTCCGCCAGATCGCGCAGCGCCAGCCCCAGCAATCCGAACTGCGCCAGGGTCACATTCTTGAAGTCGATCCGTGTCGGGAACTCACCTCCGACAACCGTTTCGTAGTTGAACGGTCCGACCGCGACCGAACCGTACACCCGATCAATCGCCACACCATTGCGCTCTTCGACGACCACATTGTGACCATAGGCATCGGCGAAGCGCACCCGCCCCGCCAGCGCTGTGTTGCCAAAGAGTTGCGACACGAACGACGAAAGCCGGTAGACTGCGGCAGTGCTGATTTTATCGCGCAGCGCCTCAATCGCCCGCCCGGAGTTGTAGCGCATGTCATTGAACTCTCTGTATCGAGCGCCATCGCCAAGCGGATTATCGGCGAGCGGAATGCGCCGATAATCCACCGGTATCTTCTCTTCCTCATCGAACTGACGGCGGCGTTCCTGGCGCTGCTGTTGCAACGCTTCGCCGTCGAGCGTGCGGCAGATGCGCTCGCAATGGGCGCGAATCACGCCTTTCAGCGACGGTCCCGGCAGATAGATGGCGCCAGCCGCGCGCTGAGATCCGCTGCCGTCAGACACCGCATACTTGGTGCGCACGAACTGCATATCGGGCAGGGTTGGATCGCCGCTGCCGGTCTCGCCCGCCTTGATTAGAATCGGACCATCAGGGCGGATCGTCAGGCGCAGCGTCCCCTGAAGAAACGTCGCTTTATGCATCGATCATCTCCTTTGCCGCTTCGGGTCGCTCCAGCACGGTACGGAATGCTGCGATCCACTCCTGTTCCTGCTGTGCGCTGACCGGTTCGCCGCCGCCGTTGAGCCACGCCAGCACATCATCGACGCCTGCGACGCCCTCACGCACGGTGATGAAGCGAATCTCCGGCTGCTCCCGGTCGCCGCGCCCGACAAGTTGCACATACCCCAGTCCACGCGAGCGGAATCCGCCGATCTGCGCATCGCCGCGCAGCCAGGGTTTGAGTGCCGCCAGCAGCATGCCCAGTTGCCAGGCTGCGGCATTTTCCACAACCAGGTCGAAATGGAATCGAACGCCAGCCGGAACGACTTCGTAGTCGTACAGCAACCCCTGTTCAACCGTTTCGGTATCGCGGTTGATGCCGACACCGTTGCGCATCTCGAACTGCCCGAACCAGAGTGTGCGATCAACGCGAGCGTCCTTGAAAAAGACCCGTCCGGCGGTCCAGGGCGCGCCGAAGGTCAGGTCGATCAGCGTGGACGCGCGCCAGATTTCCTTGCTGAGCGCCATGTCGTCTGAAGACTGCTGCTCTTTCAGTTGACTGATCTTTTGGCGCATGCGCGTTTCGAGTTGATCGAGATCGGACGCCTGATCGGGATGAATGGCGCGTACCACGGCTTCAACCTGGGCGCGCAACGCGCCCTTGAGCGAAGCGCCGGGAATAAAAGGGGCGCCGAGCGCATCACGCAGCACCGGCAGGTCGGCGGCGATCATCTCCGTCGCGCGTCCCGCGCCGATCCGCAGCGCCGTCAGCGCCAGCAGGTCGCCGCGCACCGTCAGGCGGTTGTGCACCGCCGCGAATGAATAGATCGGTTCACGCGACACTGACAACCTCCTTGAGATCATCGAAGCCGTTCGCCTTTTTGGCGTACACGAAGGCGCGATTGATATACCCCAGGTAGAGTTGCATCAGGCGCACCTGAATGCGCGGCTTGAGCGCATCGGCGTCGGTGATCCCGATCTGCTTCAGATGGGCGACAACCGACCCAGTCTCCTGTTTTCCCAGTTCTCCCAGATCGCGGATCACGTGATGACCAAAGTCCTTCCAGATATTATCATCGCGCCCGATCTGGTAGCGGATAAACCCGGCAGTCACCTCGACCGAGCCAGACTCCATGGCAGCGTCGAGCAGGTTGCGCAACTGACTTTCCTCCATTTTGTCGCGCTTATCGCGCAACTTCATCACAGCTCTATTCGCGCGACGCACCAGATGGTCGAGTTGCGCGCCGATTGCCTGCTCCAGCGCCAGTTCACGGCGCAATTCTTCACTGCTCTGTTGATCCATGCTTCCCCTCCCAATCGATCAGATGAAAATCATCACAGATGCGGATCTGTCCAAATCCTTCTGCGCGACGCTCGCCGATGCCATCACGCTCCAGGCGTTCCAGCGCAGCATAGTGATCGTCGGTCAGCGCATGCGCCGTTTCAAAGACGTAGAGACTGCCATACCGCACTGCGACATGGGTTGTCTTTGGGCGCTGCCAGAGCGCCTGCCACCCTCCGACAATCCGCGTCGTCGTGAAGGAACGCAGGAGCGTTGTCTCGATACCGGTCAGGTCGCGGAGCATATCTGCGCTCAGTTCGTGGGTCGGGAGCCACCCATCGCGCAGCAGGATGGCGTCGGAGATCAGGTTGACGGTCAACACCTGACGGTCGCCGGGTTCCCATGATGAGCCGCCGAGTCGCCGGTAGCGCGCAATCTGTCGTTTGAACTGTTCGGTCAGCGCCTCCACCCGTTCGTGCACCTTCCGGTCTTGAACAGGCGGCGCCAGGTCAAGTGTGACACCGCCAATCCCCGTGGTCTGGCGCGCGCCGAGACGACGAACCCGCTCCCTGAGCAGCGCCTTGACCCTCTCCCATGTTTCGGGATCGCCGGAGTCAACCAGCGCCAGACTCCCGATGAAACGGGTCGGCGTCGTCGTATTGGGGATGGTCTCATTGATGGCAAAGAAGGAGTACAACAGGCTATCCTCCGCTGTGCCGCGTCGTCGGTTGATGGCTACGCGGGTATGGATGCGCTGCGTGACGGTGCGTTTCTCCAGTTTGCCGTCCCTGATCGTATAGAACTGCTGACCAGCCGATTCCCATGGTCGTCCATCGGCATCAACAGGGGCGTACAGCAATGCTGGTGGACGTTGCCGTTCCCAGCATACCCGCTGCACCAGCGAGTCGCGCATATGCTGATCGTCGCCTTTGGGATGGAAGGCAGTTGCGGGCAACGGGCGCACCCAGGCATCTCCCTCACGCATCGGGTAGGCGTTGCGGCACCGCAACCGACGCAGAAGGTCTGGATTGAACTGACCGGTATGCGCCAGTGTCTGCCCGATGGCGCCGAAGAGCACTGCGCCCGGCACGAACGGCAGGCTTTTACGAAACTGGGTTCCCGGTTTGCTTTCGGGGAAAGCGAGAGGTTCGCGCGCCTCGATGATCAGCATCGTTTCGCTCATTGCCCTTCTCCCCTCTTCACCAGGCTGCGCAGCGCTGCTTCCAGGTCATCGTCGTGCTGCGGCTGACCGTTCACGATCACCTGCATGCGCGTTGTCGCCCAGCCGAGTCCGCGCGACTTTGCGCCCCCCCAGCGATCAACGGCGCGCAGCGCAGCCCAGAGCAGCGCCAGATGCTCAATGTCCGGCAGGGCGCCGCCAATTGCCGGTCGGGCGGCGAAGATCATCCCCTCCAGCGCCGTTTCCTGGAACAATAACCGCTCATCATCCGCCGTGCCGCGCCGCCGATTGATCGCCACGCTGGGACGAATATGGCTCAGGCGTTGCTCCGGTCCGATCTGCGACGGTTCACCGATGACTCCGACCAGGCTGGTGAAGTGGAGTGGTGCGCGATACTGCGGTGAACCAAAGATGCGTCGGATGACAGTATCGGTATTGTCATCAAAGCTGCGTGGCACACGGAGACCGAGTGATCGGGCGATCGCCTCTGCTGCGTGGCGGACGCGACCCTTAACCTGCGAACCCGGAATGATCGGAAGATTGCGGCTATCGCGCGCGATGACTTTATCGGCGAGCGTGCCAGCGCTCCCGCCGGCGCCAACGCTCACCGGTGTTTCGCTGAGAACTTCGAGAGACACCTCGACATCGATCATGATCTTTCCTCCGGAGTCGCAGGGACCATATCGTACATTTCGGCGAGATCAGACCAGATCGTTTCATAAGCGTTGTTGTTCGTCGGCAGCCATGGCGGCGTTACTGAACGTTGCGACATATCTGCTGATCGCCATGAACCCTCAATGTGCGCCATCAGCATCGTGCGTACCTGTTCGTTCTGACGCACACGGGTATACAGATATTCCATCGTGCTGGCGATCACGCCGGGGGTTGTCTCCATCATACGGCTCAGGCGGTAGAGTTGGGATCGCGGGAAGTTGCCGCGTTTGAGCGCCCGTGTCGTTTCCAGCAAACCGGCAAACTCGTGCCAGGTGTAGGGGCGTGCAGTGAGACGGCGCGGACCTCTCAGAGCCGGAAAGTCGTCATTGAATGCCGCTGCGCGGAACGCTTCGATAGAGTCGGTGACCATCGTGATTGACTTCAGCACCATGAAATCAATAGCGCCGCCGTAGTAGTGCTGTCCGGCATAGCGTCGCGCCAGTTTCTTGGCTCGCTTGAGCAACTCTTCCACCAGATCGCGCAGAAAGAAGATCGGCGCCGACTCTTGCGCAATAACGATGCCAGCCGACAATCCAATCGAAGGGGTATATGGCTCGATTGTGAACAGGGTCTCGCCAGCATACCGGGTATGGATCGCGTTGGACGCGCATGCGCCAGGCGGCGCCGGGATGCGCTGCGCCAGCGATTGCTCGAACGTGTGCGCAATCCGTTGCGCAACATCAAACGCGCGATCACCGGGGACGATCAGCAGCAGATCGTCGCCGCCGATGGTCAGGATCTCGAAGGGATGCACGACCACCCTGCGCCGTTCGCGGCGCACCTCTGCCGGTTGAAGACAGTGCGCTAATGCGAAGAATACAGCATCCCTGGCGGCATCCGAGAGATGCCTGGATGTTCGATGGAGGTCATCAGGGGTCGAAAGGGTGGCGATCAACCGCCCGACATTATTCCCATCGGCGTAGATCATGCCGATGTAGCGATCCGGTCGAGAAGCCGCGCCGATCTCGCTCAGGTCGCCCGATGGAACAATCTCGCGGTGCTGCTTCAGTGCGCGACCATACGGCGTATTGCTGCCCTTCGCGCCGAGAAAGTCTTCCCATTGCGTTTCCCAGGAGCGACTCCGCAGGTCATCAGGCGCGCGCCAGGCAAAGGTTGATCGAAACCATCCTGTCTGGCGCTCATCATCACGCTTGATCAGTTGACCGACATACCGCTTGCGCGCCGATGGTTCGCTATAGGCGCGCTTTTCGCCGGCAATCGTTCCACCCCATTCTGCAGGACGCACATCGCTGCTGTCACATCGTTCCGCCCACGGCAGCATTGGATAGAGTGGAATGAAACGCGGTCCGCCAGCATAGGCGCGTTCGTCGCGGCGACGGTTGAACATCGTCGCCAGGAGCGTCACCAGTTCGCCGAACTGCTTGCGGTTGAAGAATCGGCGCGCTGCCTCGATGTCCGCGTCGTTGAGCGTTCGCCCAGGCAACGCAGCACGAATATCGTCGGCATCGAGTTGCGCAGCCATACTGCCCGGTACCGGCGCATGGTAGTACGCCTCAAGTTCGGCACGCATCTGCGGATCGCGCCATTCACGCAGAAAATCGTCCACCCAAAAATCGAGCGGTCGGCATCCATAGCGCAGTTCGAGCAGCGTGAAGGTTTCGGCGACCGCAACACTGTTGGCAGTAAGGGTCTGGCGGGTGAATTCCTGCTCAATCAGGCTGGCGAGTTCCGCTCCTTTCGCGGCTGGCGCAAAGGCGAGAAAACTGCCGCCGCCAGCATAGATGATCGAAGATGAACCGAGATCGTCACCCAGGTGGTCACGCCAGATGGCGGCGATGCGGTGGTCGTTCACCCATTCGAGCAGCGCGCTCGCACCACGAATCTCCGGCAGTGCTGGCGCTTCGAATACATACCCCTTGATTTTTGTTGCGCCGCCGTACACCAGCGCAACCTTTGCTTCCGGTACATTGTTCGCGCGCAGACCTTGCGTTACAGCAAGGTTGAGTTCCTCCAGCACCCCGCGCCCTGGCGCTTTCGGCGCTTCCTCGAGCACACGACGCACAATGTCTGTCACCGGATCGACGCGGACATCTGTGCCGTAGGTCAGACATCGCGCCACAGTGTGGGTAAAACGGTCTGGATCGGTCATAGTGCGCTCATTGTCCCTCGTTGACTCACATCCCGGAACCGAAAACGTCTGTAAAGCGTCGGCTGAGGTAGAGACTTACGCGATCAGAATAAACCCTCAACCCGTCACAAATATGACGATTGCCTGTCGCAGATCAAAACGCTTCAAAATGATCATTTGTCTCAAAAATCTAAAAACGACAAAACGACAATCGATGGGGTATATTGTCACACTCTTGCCACGCTCGCCAGGGTTGCGCCTGTGATCGCCGTGGTTCACAGGTTCCCTTTTTCATCCCCCACGCGGCGCTCGAGGTGCGCCTGCGTCTCTCTGCGCTCCACGCGGGGCACGCCTTCAACCTTCAGTCCGCCGTGTCCAAACGTGCTGGCTTTGCCGACATGCACCAGACTGCCGAGCGTCAGCAGCGCGCGCAGTTCGGCGCCGACGCCGCGCAGTGTCACCGTACCGACAATGCCGCCCTGGGGCATCGTCTGGCGCTGGCGCGTCGATGTGCGCTGGAGATCGAGCCAGCGGATCTGCGCCTGTTCAACGGTGACTGCCTGTGCCGCATCGATCAGGCGCAGGTGATCGACCTGCCATCTGCCACTGCCGTGAAATGTTGACAGGGCATCGATGCGCCACGATGCCGCGCGGATCAGCGCTGGCAGATCAAAGGTGCGCAGGATGTCGCCACGCTCACGAATGCGCAGCGGCGTCTGCAATCGCAGGCGCACCCTGTCGGGCAGCGCCTGCGCGCAGGCGGCGATTGCTGCCGCATCGATAGACGGCAGCGGCTCTGAACTCTTGAGCGCCTGCCCGTCCTGATAGACGACCACTCCCGTCGGTTGCCAGGGGCGCAGCGCTTCGACCCGCTCCAGCCGGAAGGGCGCGTGATCGCGTCCTAACCCCATTCTGCCGAGTTGCTCGAAACTGAACAGAAAGTAGGGAAGGTGCTCCATCCCTCGTCCAATCAGCGTCAACCCAAACTCCAGCGCCTCACCAGCCGCATACTGCGTTCGACCGTCGTCTGGCGGCTCGATGACGAAGGGGCGCGGCACATCGCGGAGATCGTGCAGGTGCGCTACATCGGCGGGATGCGGCGTCTCGAACACCCATCGGTACGGGCATATCAGCGTGACTTCGCATTCGTGAGATCGTCCCCAGCATGCCTGGAGACAGGAGGCGCGCTGGAAGGCGTAGCCAAAACCGCCACGCAGCATCGCGCCCTTATACGCGGGCAGGCGGGCATCGGTGAGGAGGCGGAGCGTGAGACGCAGGCGCAAAACCGGCAGATCGGGCAGGACAAGCGTATCAACAAGAGCAGACATGGCACCTTCCTTTGACTGGTGTTCTACCCGGAAGACACACGCTTCCTTCCTGTTCTGGCGCAGTTTCGGGCGGGGATGGCGGCAGGACGACGAACTGTTTGCATTATTGTTGAAACGATCCTCGTTTGTCAACATGTGCGCACGGTTGCGTCTTCGCGTGTTGCTGTGGCGGAATGGCAACTCACAGCGTGTCTGGTCGCGCTTCTTTCCGTTGTAAAATCCTGCGGGCGTCTCATCTTATCTGTATTGCAGCAATGCCACTATGCCGAAGGAGTTTCCACCATGGCAACGTTCAACCAACGACGACCGATTGACGCTCCAATCCCTCATCTGCGGCGCGCCTGGCGGACTATCGCCGGGTTGGTCGCCGTGTGCTGCTTCCTTGCGTTGATGCTGGCGACAGCACCGGACGCAGGAGCGAAAACGACCACGCCAACCGCGCGCCCAACTGCCGCCCGACCTTCCCCGACGCCAACCGGCGTGCAGGCGCCATCGCTGCCGGGGAGCGGACTCGAACGCGCAACGGTGACCAACATTGTGGACGGCGACACGATTGATGCGACCCTCAACGGGCGCACGGTGCGTATCCGATTGCTCGGCGTCGATACACCGGAGTCGGTGCATCCCTCACGTCCGGTCGAATGTTTCGGGCGTGAAGCATCGCGGTTCCTCAAAGAACTCCTGGATGGGCAGACGGTGCTGCTCGAATCTGACGCGAGTCAGGGGGATCGCGACCGCTACAACCGTCTGCTGCGTTTTGTCTGGCTGCCCGATGGGCGGTTGGTCAACTATGAGATCATTGCGCAGGGATACGGTTTTGAGTATACGTTCAATCTGCCGTACAGGTACCAGGATCAGTTCAAAGCGGCGCAGCGCGCCGCACGCGAAGCGCAGGTCGGTCTCTGGTCGCCGAACGCCTGCAATGGCGAACGAACCCCCGCAGGTGCAGGTGCAACGCCAGCGCCCACCGCTGCCCCCACCGCCGCCCCCACTGCGGCGGCGAGCAACCCGCTCCCGCGGTCGTTCAACAACTGCAAACCCGATCCGAACGCCGCGCGTGCGCCAAATGCGCCGGTTGCCATCGTCGACGTCAACAAGCGCGCAGAAACGGTCACGCTCAAGAATGTGAGCGCTACAACGGTCAACCTGGACGGATGGATCATGTGCAGCATCAAAGGGAGCCAGATCCACCAGGGGATCGGCGGAGCGCTGGAACCGGGCAAGACGCGCGCCTTCAAGCATACCGGCGGGAACATCTGGAACAACCGCGAAACCGATCCAGGCGCACTGTACGATCCGCAGGGACGCCTGGTGTCGTACTGGGCGGACAGGTGATCGCTGCGTCTCCTGGCGCACCGGAACAAGGCGCGTCCTCGCACTGCCTGGGAGCGCGGGCATCATGCCCGCATACAGTGATGCAATCCAGCACGGGAGCGCGGGCGTCTCCTGGGGTGGCGGAACAAGGCGCGTCCTCGCACTGCCTGGGAGCGCGGGCATCATGCCCGCATATAGCGATGCGATCCAGCACGGGAGCGCGAGCATCTCCTGGGGTGGCGGAACAAAGCGCGTCCTCGCACTGCCTGGGAGCGCGGGCATCATGCCCGCATACAGTGATGTGATCCAGCACGGGAGCGCGGGCGTCTCCTGGCGCACCGGAACAAGGCGCGTCCTTGCACTGCCTGGGAGCGCGGGCATCATGAACATTAAGAATATAAACCGGTATTCGCCCTTGCCGTGGGGCTGAAGCCCTCGGCTAGACGGGGCAAAGCCCGCCTGCGCGGGCTACACCGGATGTATAGCAGTTCTCAGATACGTTGACCCCTGTCTGCGTCTGCCGTGTCGCGCGAGGCGTCCGCTTCCAGCGGAATGGAGACCGAAATGTATTTCGGTCATCGCATCGGGAGCGCCATTCCCAGGAGTGTTCAACCTTGTCCACCAGGTTCGACCTTTGTGAGAACTGCTCTATTTCGGTCATCGTGTGGGGCGCGCCATTCCCAGGAGTGTTCAATCTTATCCATCAGGTTCAACCTTTGTGAGAACCGCCATACGTTCTCAATCTTCATCATAACCGTCAGGTTGCAGCGCACCATCGCATATCTGGTATTATTTCTCTGTTCGTTGATCTATTCGCAGGCATCCCATTGCTGCGGGGCGCCTGTTGCGGACGAGCATACGTGGTCACATGTCTCCTGGGAGCGAGGGCTTCTTGCCCTCATAGACACGACGAGGGCAGGACGCCTTCGCTCTCAGGCGCATGGGTTCCCCCTGCCGGAAGAGCGTCTTTGGTGTCAATGTGAGCCGACCGCCTGCAAAACGTCGTCAGCGCCGGCGCGAGCACGGGTTGGTGCAGCGCGCCTGGAATGTCTGGATGAACGACATCCGTTCCCGCCGATCATTCCTGGGGCGGGTATTGTCGATCACGGTCGGCGTTCTTCTGATCGCCGCCGTTGTGCTGCTGATCATTGGTTTCGTCACGGCACGCAGCGATCTGTTCGTTTCGCCGGGGGCGACGCCATCACCCCCGCCACAGGGCGCAACCACTTCGGCGTTGGTTGCCCTGCCGCCCTCGCCGGTATCGCTCACCCTTCCGCAAGGGTTGGAGCGCGCAACGGTCATCAA
>AFSR01001149.1_pt1 | contig 15262 bp, 14 predicted proteins | sample 296848 | NCBI WGS metagenome assembly AFSR01 (sample SAMN02954305, study PRJNA68063) | hot springs metagenome | biome: terrestrial; feature: Mushroom and Octopus hot springs; material: microbial mat core samples; isolation source: Yellowstone National Park Mushroom and Octopus hot springs ...
CAGATGTAGGCCCCGGCCCCCGGATGCACGACGATTTCACACTCAAACGATGTGCCGCAGATGTTTTTCCCAACGAAACCATGTTCTCGGGCTTCAGCAATCGCCTGTTCGAGAATGGCGATCAGATACCAGTATTCGCCCCGGATGTAGATGAATACCTGCTTTGACAGCAGTGCATAGGCAGCAATGAGCAAACCTTCGATGAGCTGGTGCGGGTCTTTTTCCATCAGCTCGCGGTCCTTGCACGTTCCCGGCTCGCTTTCGTCGGCATTGCACACAACATACTTCGGTTTAGGCGAGTTGACAGGCACAAAGCCCCACTTCATACCCGTAGGAAAACCAGCACCGCCTCGCCCGCGTAAGGCTGACTTTTTGACTTCTTCAATGACCTCCGCCGGCTGCATGCTGGTCAATGCTTTCCTAAGACCAGCATATCCACCGTCAGCAAGGTAGGTTGTTATGCTTCGCGAATTCGGTGTGTCAAAGCGCTTGGTCAGAAGTTTAGTCTGCATTTTGCTTCTCCACCGCAGAAATCGTACTTGGGTTGACCGGGGGCTTGAGAAACCAGCTTCACTTGAGCCGGGCGCCATTAGGCACATCTTCAGTAAAGGTCGCAATCACAGGGCGTCCTTGCTCTCCAACCGAAGCAGCGAGCAGCATGCCGTTAGATTCAAAGCCACGCAGTTTGCGCGGGGCGAGATTGGTGACCACGACAATCTTCCGTCCGATGAGCGTTTCCGGGGGGTAGTGCTGAGCAATGCCGGCTAAGATTTGACGTGGCGTAGCTTCGCCGACATCTACCTGTAAGCGCAACAGTTTGTCCGCCTTTGGAACACGCTCAGCTTCTAGCACTTGTCCAACTCGCAGCTCGACTTTGGCAAAATCTTCAATCGTGATGTAGCCAGTTTCGCCACCCGCTGGCTGTGAATCCGCGGCTTGGGACGACACGGCAGCCGGTTCTGATGTTGCTGGTGACAGCGTTTTCTCAATGTCTTTCATCACGGCGGTTTTGTCCAAACGTGGAAAAAGTCCGGGGCCATCCTTAACAACGGCCTGCTCAAAACACTGCCAAGAGAGGTCTTCAGGAGCAATCGCCGAAGGATGTCCTGACAGCCCCAGGCGGCTCCAGAGTTGACCGGTGGCATCCGGCAGGAAGGGATACAGCCAAACGGCCAAATGCCGCAACCCTTCGGCTGCAGTATGCAAAATGGTAGCCAGGCGCGGTTGCGCTTCCGGGTTGGCGATGAGTTTCCAGGGAGCAGTGTCACTAAGGTACTTGTCTAGCACTGCCACCAACTCCCAGGCAGTTTCAAGCGCCCGACTAAGCGCTAAACGCTCAATGTGTGCCAGGAAAACTAAGCGTTGCGCCGCAAATCGTTCGGCAATTGTGGCCGCAAGGGTGCGGGCATCTTCTGGTGCCTCCGGCGGCACATTCGGCACAATGCCGCCAAAGGCTTTACGGATGAGGGTCACCGTACGGCTGGCGAGATTGCCAAGCCCGGAAGCCAGATCACCGTTGGCACGGTCAATGAGGGCCTCATAGGTGAAGTCGCCGTCCTGCCCGTAGGCCATTTCGCGTAGACAAAAATAGCGCACGACATCATTGGGGAAGTGACGACGAAGCACATCCAGATCAATGGCGTTGGAACGCCCGCTGGCATCTGGCGTCTTGGACATCTTACGTCCGCCAGAAAGCCACATCCCATGCGAAAACACGCGCCGAGGCAGTGGCAGGTCAGCTGCCATCAAAAATGCAGGCCAATATACGGCATGAAAGCGCAAGATGTCTTTGCCGACCAAGTGCAAAACATGCGGCCAAAACCGTTCAAAGTCCTGGCGCCGCTCGTTGCCGTAGCCAAGGGCTGTAATGTAGTTCGATAGCGCATCGAACCACACGTACATCGTATGCGCCGGATCATCGGGCACTGGGATTCCCCACTTGACCGAAATGCGACTGATGGAAAGGTCTCGCAAGTTGGCCGCGACGAAGCTTTTGACTTCGTTGCGGCGGGTGTCAGGTTGGATGGCATCGGGATGGGCTTCGTAAAAGGCTAGTAGACGGTCACGAAATGCTGAGAGTCTGAAAAAATAGCTTTCCTCGGCTACCCACTCAGCAGGGCGTAGGTGAACGTCGCACACGGGCGCTTGGCCTGGGATGATTTCATCCTTGAACTCATTACAGCTTGAGCAATACCAGCCTTCGTAGTGTCCCTTGTAGATGTAGCCGCGCTCACGCACCCGTCGCCATAGCGCCTGTGCACCAGCAATGTGCGCCGGATCGGTTGTGCGAATCCAATCATCGGGCTGAAGACCGAAGGCCGCAAAGGTGCGCTGAAACTCAGCCACCATCGCATCTACGTACTCTTTGACGGGAAGGTGCGCTGCAGCCGCCGCCCGCTCGATGTTGAGTCCGTGTTCATCTGTGCCGGTGAGAAAAAACGTCTCAAAGCGGCGCTGGCGGTAGTGCCGTGCCAAGGTATCGGCCAGCAGGGTCGTGTAGAGATGCCCCAAGTGGGGACGGGCATTGACGTAGTAGATGGGTGTCGTAACGTAGAATCGGCGAGTGGTCATACTTGCATAAATGGCATAGCCTACAGCCAAGTGCAATGTGGAGCAGCTTTTGGTGCAGCGTACCTTTCTGCACAGGAAAGTATCTCTCCGATGCACAATGCTCTACACTGATGCACACATGCGCTCCCTAAGCAACCCAACTTCGTGGTTCTTGCACTGCACCCTATGGCACGCACAAGTTCTGAACTTCCCAAAGTCTGCATCATCGGCGCTGGCTGCTCTGGCATTACGGCTGCCAAGGCACTCCACGAACACCAGTTTGATTTCGACTGCTACGAGAAAAGTGACCGTGTGGGCGGTAATTGGGTTTTCGGCAATAAGAACGGAATGTCATCAGCCTACCGCCGGCTTCACATCAACACCTCCCGGGAACGCATGCAGTATTCCGATTTTCCCATGCCGAAGCACTATCCGGTCTTTCCACACCACTCACAGATTGCCGAGTACTTTGACGCCTATGTAGACCACTTTGGTTTCCGGTCACGCATTCAGTTTGAGACAGAGGTCAAGTGGGCTGAGCTTCGGGAAGATGGCTTGTGGGTTATCACTCTTGACAACGGCCGGGTTGTACTTTACGACGCGCTTATTGTCGCCAATGGGCATCACTGGGACCCACGCTATCCAGAACCCCCCTTTCCTGGGGAGTTTCACGGTTTGGTCCTGCATTCACATTACTATGTGGACAATCACATCTTTCGGAACAAGAACGTTGTCGTGGTAGGCATGGGCAACAGTGCCATGGATATTGCCTGCGAAGCCAGCGAAGTCGCCAAACGAACCTACCTGGCAGCCCGGCGGGGAGCCTACATCATCCCCAAGTACATCTTTGGAAGACCCCTTGACCAAATTGTGACCACGGCCAAGATTCCTTGGCCTATACGCCAACGTCTCTTTGAGTGGACGCTGCGGCTGGCCGTCGGTCGAATGGAAGACTATGGGCTTCCAAAACCAGACCACCGCTTTGGCGAGGCCCATCCAACAATTTCAGGACGTATCTTGGACCTCCTTGCCCACGGAGCTATCACTCCCAAACCAAACATTGCTGAACTGCTCGGCAACCAAGTTCGCTTCCTAGATGGGAGCGTTGAAGACGTGGACGTTATTGTGTACTGCACTGGCTACAAAGTAACGTTTCCCTTCTTCGACGAGCAGTTTATCTCCGCGCCGGATAATGACCTGCCACTCTTTCGGCGGGTATTCAAGCCGGACATTCCAAACGTCTTCTTTATTGGTTTGCTTCAGCCGCTTGGTGCCATTATGCCGCTGGCAGAGGCACAGGGCCAGTGGGTCGCTTCGTATCTCAAGGGTGAGTATGCCTTACCGTCTCGCGAAGAGATGGAAAAGGATATGGAACGTGAACGGGCACGTATGTTTGCTCGCTACGTCAAGTCCAAGCGACACACGATGCAGGTAGACTTTGACGACTACCTTGCTGACCTGAAACGTGAGCGCCGCAAGGGTGAAGCACGGGCGCGGCGCCAGGGTTATCGCCTTCCAATCCCACGCCGTGCACCATAGCCTTATAACTCGCGCCGATAAGTTAGGGCTTTGTGTAGCGTGGCTTCATCGGCATATTCGAGGTCGCTTCCAACTGGCAGTCCCATTGCCAGTCGTGTTGTGCGCACACCGATAGGCTTGAGTAAGCGGCTAATGTAGTTGGCCGTTGCCTCACCTTCCGTCGTTGGGTTAGTAGCCAAGATAACCTCTGCTACTTCCAACGTGCGAAGGCGCTCTAGCAGCGATCGCAAGCGGATGTCGTCTGGGCCAATTCCCCGAATTGGAGACAAAGCTCCGTGCAGGACGTGGTACAGGCCCTTGTACTCGCCGGTCCTCTCAATAGCAAAGACGTTGTATGGCTCCTCAACAACACAAAGCAGATGTTGATCACGTGCTGGGTTAGTACAGTATGCGCATGGGTCTTGTTCGATATCTGTCAGGTTGTGACAAACCGAGCAAAAGGTCATTCGGGACTTGACTTCGGTAAGGGCAAATACCAGCCGTTCGACTTCTTCGGGGGTGCTGCGCAAAATGTGAAAAGCCAGTCGTTGGGCCGATTTGTAGCCAATGCCCGGCAATCGTTTGAATTCTTCGATTAGCCGGGCAATCGGTTCTGCAAATTCTGCCATAAGAAGGCTCAGAAGCTTGTACCTGGTTTAGGACATGCCGGGGATTTTCAGGTTGCTGAGCAGGCCTGCCATCTGCTGCTGCATTTGTTGCTGAGCAAATTCCTCGGCTCGGCGACCAGCTTCGTTGACGGCGGCAACAATGAGGGCTTCGAGCATTTCCTTGTCGGCAAGTGCCTCAGCATCGAGTTTGACTGACACGACCTGCTTGAGGCCATTGACGGTGACGCGCACCATGCCGCCGCCCGCAGTCCCTTCACACCGCGCACTTTCCAACGCGCGCTTGATTTCCTCTTGCTTCTGTTGCATTTGCTCCATGGCGCGCTCAAAACCAGGCAGGCGGTCCAGACCGGGTAGTTTCATCGTTGTCTCCTTGGTGACGGGAAATCCCACCGAACAGCAAGGTTCGATGGACAGATAGCATAGCGGCTTACCCGCTCATGGTGAACCAGCTTGTGCCGGAGCCGACCGATACAAGATGTCATAGCCTTCAGCCGCGCCACTCTGGTGTACTTTCTGGAAAAAGCCTCTGGAATGCCCTTGATCTCCTGCGCAAGATCTGTTCATTTGCAGCACCCGCTTGACAATCACCCAGTTCACCTGACGGCGCTCGGCTTCTTCCACAATGTCTTCCGGGAAAAAGGGTGTAGCTGTGCGGTCAAAGATGACCATCGGAAGCGGATTGCGTCGCCCCGTCATCACGTAAAACGGATCCTCCTGTGGAACACATACCACTGGTTCGGCTTCAGGAATGCGGTCAGCCACAAAATCCAACAATTCGGCGAAGTTGCTGAGGTGAGGACTATCAACTGTAAAGCGGCGAAGAGGACCCGAAGAGACGGTTTGCATACGTGCTCCCCGCTGGTCAACATAGCGCAATCGGACATTGTGGTAAACATAGGGAAAAGCCGCCAATGTCAGGGTGATGGCGATCCCCCAGCACACCAGCGGCTGCCGGCGGTCGCTGCCAAACAGACTCACTACGTAGGCCACCATGAGTACAAAAAATGCCCATATTCCGTAGGATGATCGGGTGTAGCCTTGGGAAAGAAACGAAAAGAACGTCAGGATGACAGCTATCCACGGGAGCATCGTCCGAACCGGCTGTGACGCCGACAAGACTGACGGCAGTTGCCATAATCCAACGACCAGCGTGAGGATCATGACCGGAACCCACAGCGACAGCAGCGGATAATCGAACTCAACGAAGAAGCGTCCACAGAGCCAGGTTATGGCGCTCACCACGACAAAAGGCCCCAGCAAAAGCGCCAGACTGGCGGTTGTCACCCAGGACGGGCGCGCCGTCTCCCCTTTCCGCTGCCACAGCCACCAGCCAAGTACCAACGCCCCCCCACAGCCCATGGCGCATAGTTTCCGTAAGTCTCTGGAATGGTAGGTCTGCCAATCGGCGGCTGGCGGAGACAAATATCCAGAACCAATAGTTCTCCAACCCACAGGTCAACCCCAGCCACACCACCGCCCCAACCACACCCGCCACCACTCCCGCCCCAAACCACCGCAAACCCACAACATCCAGCTCTGCTATCTCCTCTTCCTTGCTCTCCCCCTTGCCCCCTCCCTGGCTGCCCACCCCAGCACCTACCCACCGCCCACGCAACCACCCCCACCACACCACCACCCCAACCACCAGCAACACATACGGATACCCCACATTCTGCTTCGCCAACGCCGGCAACACCGTCGTCACCCCACCCATAAACGCCACCACCGCACCCACCCGCCGCGTCGCCACCCACTGCAGCAGGTTCAGATTCAGCAACATCAATAAACAAGTATCCGGGTCATAAAACGGATGCGGATATATACAGTGCGGCGCCAGCCACACCAACGGCACACACAACGCCACCCCACACCACCCCGGCACCAAAACCCGCACCAGCCCGTACGTCAACACCACATACACCACGTTCACCACCGTGCAGTACCACGCCGTCACCCCATAGCTAAACCCAAACACCCGTATCAGCGTCGCCTGCACGTGAAACGTCAGTGGCGAATGCGGTAACCCAAAATCCCGGTACATCACCTCCCCCTGCGCTATCCGCCACGCCGTGTCCACGATGTAGGCATAATCCCCCAACACCCCAATCCGCCCCGTCTGCCACTGGTGCACCGCCCCAGCCCCCACCGCCAAAACACAAACGGCAAGCCACAGAACGGCTTGCCGCCACACCCCACGCACACTAAAAACCGAAACCGCGTCAGTCAATCCGAATGCAGATTTTCCCAAAATGTCCACCCTGCGCCATCAGCTCAAACGCCTGCCGGGTCTCGTCAAGGGCAAAGATTTTGTCCACCACCGGACGAATCTGGTTCTGTTCCAAAGCGCGGTTCATCGCCTCGAACATCTCCCGCGACCCAACGATGATGCCCTGCACGCGGATGTTCTGCATCAGCACCGGCGCAATGTCAATTTCGCCAGTCCGCCCGGACAATACCCCCGATACAGGCTGACCCATTCAGGACAGCCTAAGCAAAAGCCAGCAGGTATCCAAAGTGTGCAATGAAGCACTCTCCGGGCTGTGTTCCTACCGATCTTGGTCAATTTTTCATTGCTGTAACACAGCAGCCGTTTTCCCACAAAAGAAGAAACCGGTGAGTCGGGCTTCTGAAAATTGTTGCCGGTCTTGGATTGCGATGTCTGGATTTTGTACGAGATTCGGGAGGCAAGAGTATGTGGGAGATACAGAAGATTTTCACCTTGCTTTTTGCGGTTATGTTTCTAAATTTTCCTTGTCTTTCCTACGAAATAAAACTCTGGAATAAAGATGTCGAAGATGTAAATCTGCTTCAAACTTCATGCTTTTTGGAAGAAGAATCGGGAAATAGACAGTTAGAAGACCAGAACAATGAGGACAGAAACGAAGCTGCAAGTAAAAACCTTCCCCTCATCAGGAAAGGGGACGCATCAGAGTACTGGCTGACATACCAGCCGTTTCAGACAGAAACCTTGTTAGCCGCGTTCGAGTTCAAGGGGAGCGAAATCAAACCAGTGGCCAACTATGCCATCCGGGCCAGGGTCTTGAAGTCAGAAATTGACTTCATCAGCCCGCTTGGAATGATTGCCCCGGTCAGGCATGGATCGGATGGCGGCAAATGGGAAGTACCTGCAATTGCAAAAATATTCTCTTTGATGAGATTTCCAAAAGGTTTTACTACAGCTACATCCGGGCGAAATTGATCCCAGGGAAATCAACAACTCAATCAGCTACCTGGCGCTTCTGCCGGCCGATGAGAGTATCGGAGAAGTTCTTCTCAGGCTTGGGAAGTGCGATATAGTCAGAATGGAAGGCTTGCTGGTCAACGTCCGGGACAGAGAAAAGGCTATGAATGGAAAAGCTCTCTATCCTATGCCGACAAATCACCCAAAGTCCTGTTTGTTACCAGAGTCGGGATTGAAGAAGCTGGAAAGTAATCTGGTTTGCCGGAGTCTTTGGGAAAAACACCGTCGCGCAAGGCTGTTACCGGTGGTGTGGCCCGAGAACTACTGTTTTGGAAGAGTGTATGTTCCGACAGCATGGGCGACAGGTGTTGGATCATCGGCGACACGGATGAGAACCTCGCCGACAGCCGATCTTTGGCTCAGTCGCAAAAGGGTGGCCTCGCCAATGGCGTCACGTGCTGCCGGCCGCCGCAGGTAGTGAATCGTCATCTCACTGGTGACGGCTTCCAGCACGGGGCCACACATTGCCAGAACGACCATGTAAAGCGCCGTGTCCGCCAGCGTAAACAGCGCTGGACCGGAAAGCGTTCCTCCGGGGCGAACATACTCCTCCAGTTTGCGCATTCGCACCCGCACCCGCATGGGTTCCACGGTTTCGACACAAAACAACCCAGGCGGCACGAGCGGGAATGCATTGTGCAGCAGGTCATTGAGTTCCTGGGCAGAAAGACGCGGCAGCAGGTCAGTCATTGACTGTAGATGGCTTTTATGGTGTCGGTGCAGCCAGTTGGGAAGGAACTACCGTTGGCGTTGAAACTGCCGGCAGGCCCAGCTTTTCACGGATAAACGCCTCGGCCTCGGCTTCAATGAGTTCGCCATTAGCGACTGTGACTTGCTCAGCCAGCACCTCGCCCGTTTCGATGACCGCTGCCGGTTCAAGGAAGATGTTGTAGGGGGAACCGTAAGTGCGGAAGTCACCTGTCATCCGCCGGTACAGCGCATGGGAGGTCTCGCCAATCCGGCTGCGGTCTTCCGATTCGACCACGACCGGGTAAGGCGCACCGGCTTCACCAAAAAAGGCCTTCGCTTCATCTGCCGTGCCGTATTCGTTGACAGCAATAATGCCCAGCCCATGCGGTTGATATTTGGCGTGCAAGCGCGACAGAACTTCGGCCTCATAGCGCCAGTTGCCACACCAGGGCGCGAAGTACACAACCAGCACGAGTTTTTTGCCTTGCATCCACGTCCGCAGGTTGATGGGTTTGCCGTCAAGCCCCGGGTATGTCCAGTCTTTGTAGCAAAGCCTGACGGTTTGCAGCGGGGCATATTCATGGCCATCTTCTGTGACTTTCAAAGCAGTGTTCAGAGCCGACGCCGAAACGTAAGCCAAGCTAACCCAGGCTAGCACCGGTAGCCAGATGAGTTGTATCCAGCGCTTGCGCTTCATTTGTCTGCTCCTTTGTCAGGCGAAGTCTTCACGGCCTTGCCAAGTGCCGCAGCAAATACTTCGTTTACTTCCTGCACGTAGATGAACTTGAGCCCTTTGAGGAATTCCGGCGGAATGTCACTGACATCTGGCTGGTTCTGAGCCGGAAGGATGACAGTTTTGATGCCAGCCCGTCGCGCTGCCAAGATTTTTTCGCGAATGCCGCCAACGGGCAGAACGTCGCCACGCAGGGTAATTTCGCCTGTCATAGCCACGGTACGCTTGACAGGGCGACGGGACAGCGCCGAAACCATGGCTGTTGCCATGGTGATGCCGGCCGAAGGCCCATCCTTTGGGATGGCCCCTTCTGGAATGTGGATGTGGAGGTCGTGCTGGGCAAAGACATCAGGTTCGATGCCCAGTTCACGGGCCCGGGATTTGGCATACGACAGTGCCGCCTGCGCAGATTCCTTCATGACTTCACCCAGCTTACCCGTCAAAAGCAGCCCACCCTTGCCGCGCAGCAGGAGCACTTCGACGTGCATCACGTCACCACCGACGCTTGTCCAAGCCAAACCCGCCGCAACACCCACCCGATCCTGAGGCAAAATGGCATCTGTTTTGAACTTTGGAACGCCAAGATATTCGGCCAGGTTAGCCGCTGTAATGGTGACTTTTTCATTGCTACCTTCAGCAACGCGCCGCGCTACCTTGCGGCACATCTTGCCGATTTCGCGTTCAAGCTGGCGGACGCCAGCTTCACGAGTGTAGCGGGCAATGGTCAACCGCAGGGCGCTTTCCGAAATGGTCAAGTGCTTTTTGGTCAAGCCACTTTCAGCCAGTTGCTTGGGCACAAGGTGCCGCCGGGCAATGGCAAGCTTTTCTTCTTGGGTATAGCCTGGCAAACGTACGATTTCGAGCCGGTCCCGCAGGGCCGGTTGAATCGTGTCGGTGACGTTAGCCGTCAGCAGGAACATGACTTTTGAGAGATCAAAAGGCACGCCAAGGTAGTTATCGCGAAAAGCGTGGTTTTGTTCTGGGTCGAGTACTTCTAACAGCGCCGAGGCCGGATCGCCCCGGAAATCGTTGCCCAGTTTGTCCACTTCATCAAGGAGCATCAGTGGGTTTTTCGTCCCCGCCTGCTGAAGTCCGAGGATGATACGTCCAGGCATGGCGCCGACGTAAGTACGGCGGTGCCCGCGAATTTCAGCTTCGTCATGAACGCCACCTAAGGAGATATGGACGAACTTGCGCCCAATGGCTTTCGCCACCGACCGCCCAAGGGAAGTTTTGCCAACACCGGGCGGCCCAACTAGGCACAGCAACAGTCCTTTGGCATCCGGTTTGAGACGACGTACTGCCAGCGCTTCGAGAATGCGCTCCTTGACCTTTTCGAGACCGTAATGGTCAGCATCAAGGACGGCTTTGACGTGTTGGAGATCAATGTGGTCTTCTGAGAGCGTATTCCAGGGGAGTGAGAGGAGGGTATCTAGATACGTGCGCAGTAGTCCGGCCTCAGTGGCATCAGGGTGAAGCCGTTCAAGGCGCTTGAGCTGGCGCATCGCTTCCTCATGCGCTGGTTCTGGGAGGCGTGCTTCTGCAATCTTCTCTTGGTAAGCTGCGATTTCATCACCGCCTTCGGAACCTTCGCCTAGTTCCTGTTGGATGGCCTTGAGTTGCTGACGTAAGAAAAACTCGCGCTGGGAGCGATCAATTTCGCCCTTCGCCTGGCGGCTGATTTCCTGCTGAACGGTTAGGATGCCGACTTCTCGGGCCATCAAGTCGTGGACGCGCCGTAAACGCGCCGCAGGATCGGTTTGTTCGAGAATAGCTTGGGCATCGCTAATCTTGAGTTCGAGATTGGCCGCGCACAGATCGGCAAGGCGTCCTGGGTCTTCCAGTGACGTGGCAATAGCCAGCACTTCGGCTGAAATTTGCTTACCCAAGTTGATGATCCGCTCGAGTAGCCCTTTGACTGCGCGCATAAGCGCCTCAACTTCTAGGGTCATCTCGACGGGTGTTTCAGGAATAGTCTGCACTTGGGCCTGCAAGTAACCGGCCTCATCTGTCACGCGCAGAAGCGTTGCTCGCGCTAATCCCTGAACGAGGATGCGAACTCGGCCGTCACCAGTTTTGAGCGAACGCATCACGACGGCAATCGTGCCAACCCGGTGCAGATCATCACCGGTTGGGTCCTCACGTTCCGGGTCACGTTGAGTAGCAAGTACAAGCAGGCGCCGGTTCGGAAGCGCCTGTTCGATAGCGCGCTGGGATTTCTCGCGCTGTACAAAAAGCGGAACGATGAGAAACGGAAAAATGACGATGTCGCGCAACGGCAACAAGGGCAGTATTTCAGGAATATCAGTGATTCCCTCGTTGCTCAACGGGGGTTCATTGGACAGCTCGTGTGTCATCGGTAACGCCACGTTGGCACTTGGGATTTTGGGAACCATACAAGTTTGACCAAACACATTTGAACAAGCCAATAGGGTATCGCGTTTTAGGCTGGATGGGAAAGCTGCCCGGACGGGAGACGGTTGCGTGCCGGACGCTTCAATCTGAGAGAATAGGGCAAAACACCCTCACTTCTGCTGTACCTTTGCTGCTTTAGGGCGTCCTGTTTGGGCATTGCCCCGGAATTGGCCATGGTTGGCGTCTTTGAATCTTAAGCAAAGATGTCACATCGCCTGCGTACCATGGTGTAAATGGCAGAGCTGAGAGGAGCTGCGGTAAACCAGTTCATCTGCGTCATGTTTCGTTGGTCATCGCCTCTCAGACCGATGGGCTTCTTGATAACGTCAGGCTCGATGCCAGGAGGTAGCCTATGAGTTCCTACCCGGTCAGCACTACCAAGCCTTCCGATCCGTGGAAATCCGTAACCCCAACCACAAACCAAGCGACTTCTCTTACAGGCGATGACGCCTGGGTGGTCCGGGCGTTTGTCATCGCCTGGTTTACCCTGCTCCTGTGTTTCACTGTCGTCATCATCTGCCTGCCCAAAACCGCGTTTCTGCTAGCTTACCTGCTGGCTTGTGCGACCGTGATCGCGATGCTGTATGCGCGGCGAATCGTGGCCGAGCCGGTCTGGGAACTGACGAAGTTCGATACTTCTGACCCCTACCGACTGGCCTACCTGCGCGGGGGAGCCAACGAGGCCCTACGGGTGGCCACGGCCGTCCTCATCGAAGCCCGTCACCTGAGGCTTTTGCAGAACGAGTCGTCGGAAAAAAAGGAAAAGCAGCTCGTGACCGCGCCGGACTGTGATGCGAAGTCGCTGCCATTTCCTCTGGAAAGAGCCGTACTTCGCTTTTTCACAACTCCACGGAAGCCGGAGGAAATGTTTGAGCAGGGTGGTCTCAAACAGCAGGTGGATGATCTTTACAAAGAAGAGCTGGAGAACGCCGGCTTGTTGCCCTCTGAAGCCCAGAAACAGGCCCGTACCAGTCGGGCGCTGTTTGCTCTGATTTTCATCCTGGTTGTCGGTTTGACCAAGATTGGGGTGGCCTTGTGGCATGGATACCGCAACATCGGCTTTACCCTGCTGATTATGATTGTTGCGGCAATCTGGGCTTGGAGTTTTAGCGGAGACTATCGGACGCGCCTTGGCAACTATGTTGTGAAGTCGCTGGAATCGCTGTTTGAAGGTATGCGCGCCCAGGCCGCAACCCTCAAAGCCAACGCCTCGATGGCGCAGATTGCCCTGCTGGCCGGTGTCTATGGTGTCGCGGCCCTGCCGGCGGAGGTTTTCCCTGAAGTCCGGGAAGCCTTCCCCAAGGCTCCAACCGACAGTTCATCCTGTGGGAGTTCCTGCAGCAGTTCGTGCAGCAGCGACGGCGGTAGTTGCAGCAGTTGTGGCGGCGGCTGTGGTGGCTGTGGCTAGGTTTTGTGCAGGCTGACCAAATTTGCCCGGTTGTGTGATGGTTGAATATGATGGAAACCCTGCCTGATCGCGTCGGTCTAGGGTGGCGTGCGCCTCTGGCAGCCGACATCCTGTCCAACCTCGATCGCATCGAGGCAATAGAAGTCATTGCTGATGACTACTTCGATGCACCCCGCAAGGATCGGCAGGCTTTACGTTGGCTAGGGCACCAGGTACCGCTTATCCTGCATGGCGTTTCCTTGGGGTTAGCCTCTACGGCGCCGGTTGATCTCGTTCGTCTTGACCACATGGCACGCCTTGTTGGCGAGGTCGAGCTATGGCTGTGGTCGGAGCATCTTGCCTTTGTTCGCGGTGGTGGCATTGAGATCGGCCACCTTGCCGCGCCACCGCGAACGGCCGCAACCATTGAGGGTACGGCACGCAATCTTGCAACTGCGCGCGCCATTGTCGGGAGTGACCCGTTGGTTGAAAACATATCCACCATTATTGACCCACCTGGCAGTACCCTCGATGAAGTCACTTGGTTACAGCATACCCTAGTGGCAACGGAAAATAGTTTGCTGCTCGACCTACACAACCTGTATGCCAACGCGTGTAACTTTGATTTTGACCCGTACGAAGCCATTGCCCGACTCCCCTTAGAGCGAGTTGGCTACATCCACCTGGCAGGCGGGAAGTGGGTGCAGGCAACGCGCTTTCCGGGACGGCGGCTGCTTGATGACCACCGGCATGCAACACCACAACCGGTGTTTGACCTGCTGGCAGAAGTGGCGCGGCGGACGCCACAGCCGCTGGTTGTCATCCTGGAGCGCGACGGTGACTATCCGCCCTTTGCCGAGCTTCTCAATGAACTCGACGTTGCGCGCACTGCATTAGCACGGGGGCGCGCTGCCCAAAAAGCACGTACCGATGTCGTCACCACGCTTTGAAGCCTTTTTGGTGCGGCTCTATGCCGATGAAGCTTTCCGGGAGCAGTTTTTGGCTGCGCCAGAAAACACCGCCACTGCCTTCGGGCTGTCGCCGGAAGAATGCACAGCGCTGGCTGCCATTGACCTGACGGGCCTGGAGCTGGCTGCGCGGATATATGCCAAAAAGCTCAACTACAAAGCCGAATACAAGCGTCGGCAAGGCTGGCGAACCCGCTGGCGGCGGTGGTGGCGCGACCGCTGGGCGGAATGGCGGCACCGCAGACGGACAACCTTTCAGGCAAAGTAGAGCGCCAGTGCCGTCCGGGCAAGATTCCACACGCGCGTCCAGTTGAGCTTCCCGTTGCGGGCGTCGTGCAGGCTGGCCCAGACCTTTTCCCGCAGTTGGGCGCTTTCGCGGCGGAATAGGAAATCGCGCGCATAGGGCAGAGCGACTTCAAGGAAGTTGAAGCGCGGGTTCATCGTGATGCTGATACCTTCGAGGGTCATCAGTGCCCGGATGATGAAAGTAAACGAGGCAGGCGTCGAAAAGGGGTAGCGGTAAATGATGTCGCCCAACTCATACGTCAAGTCTTTGAAACGCACTTCTGAGAGATTGACATCGAGTTTTCGACGGAATAAGTCTTCAACAACGCGCGCAAATTCCTCCCTATCGGCTTCGGGGGAAAGGAAGCCCAAGCCAATCAAATCCTGAACAATACCCGGCGCATCCCGTTCGATAAGGTGAAAAAAGGCGCTGACCATCTGGCTTTGGAGGGTAGGCGAAATGTGCCCTACCATGCCAAAGTCGAAAAAAGCCAGCCGCCCGTCGTGCAGTATGAGAATGTTACCCGGGTGTGGATCGGCATGAAAGAAGCCATCTTCAAGCAGTTGCTTGAAGTAGGTACGATGCATCAGCTCGTTGGCTTCCTTAGCGCCAATCCCAGCAGCAGCCAGCCCTTCCAGATCGGTCACACGGATGCCGCGCAGGAACTCCATGGTGATGACCCGTGAGGTTGTTTGTTCCCAGAAGATGGTTGGCACGTAGACGCGGGGCCAGTCGGCGAAGTTTCGCCGAAAGCGTTCGGCGTTGCGGCCTTCGTTGCGGTAATCGAGTTCGGCATAGATCGTGCGCTCGAACTCATCAATCATCCCGACCCAGTCGTTGCCTTT
>AFSR01000430.1_pt1 | contig 15160 bp, 12 predicted proteins | sample 296848 | NCBI WGS metagenome assembly AFSR01 (sample SAMN02954305, study PRJNA68063) | hot springs metagenome | biome: terrestrial; feature: Mushroom and Octopus hot springs; material: microbial mat core samples; isolation source: Yellowstone National Park Mushroom and Octopus hot springs ...
ACAGTTCACTGGGCATCTCCGGTCTAAGCGACGAGGGAGATGCGGCTATCGTTGCGCCGGAAGACCCCCAGGCGCCTATTCGCTACCACCATTTTGGACGTGCAGGACTGCGTCGCCTGTTGCGCGGGCTGGTGGAAGCATGGGAACTGCCTGCTCCTGCTGAGACCTGGGCTGCCACATATGACGCGCCGCCCCAGCCGCCCGCGCCGGAACAACCGGTATCGCCGCCACCCGTCGCGCCGGTGGCGCCGGAGCAGCCGTTACCGCCGGTTCAGCCTGTCGAAGCCGAATCTGTCCCGTCGCCCGCGCCGCTGGCCGAATGGCGCGCACAGCAGGCCAGCAACCTGGCCCGCGCCCTGCACAACTACAACATCCAGGTCTATCCTATCAATCCAGATGAAGCCGATATTGGTTCCAGCGTGGTGCGCTTCAAAGTACAGTTGCGGCCGGGTGAGAAACTGAGTCGCTTGCAGGCTATTGCTGCCGACCTGCAGCGCGAACTGGCTCTTACGTCTCACCCCCTGATTGACAACGTGCGCGGCACTAACTTTGTGGGCATCGACCTGCCGCATCCACAACCAGAGACTCTACCTCTGATTCCCGCTCTAGACACATTACCCCCGGCATCGGTGGGGCGGCTGCCGTTCTTAGTGGGCAAGACGACTGCTGGCCAGATCATTATGGCTGATCTGGCCGATCTGCCGCACTTGCTTGTCGCTGGAAGCACCGGTTCCGGCAAAACTATTTTCCTGTACAGCCTGTTGCTCAGTCTAATTCACCGGCACAGACCGGAGTCCCTTACCTTACTGCTGATTGACCCAAAACAAACCGATTTTGTTTACTTTGAAGAACTGCCGCATCTGTTTGGTAGACGGGTGGTCATCGAAGCAGAGACTGCGATCAACTGGCTAAAGCAACTGACAGCCGAGACGCTGGAAGTACGCTCGCAGCAGTTGCGCGCAGCGCGCTGCCGCGACATTCACGACTACAACGTTCAAAACCCTGAAACACCGCTGGCGCCGCTCGTAGTGATTATCGACGAATACGCTGATCTGACGCAGGTGCTGGACAAACCGGAGCGCCAGGAGTTTGAGCGGCAGTTAGTACGTCTCGCACAACGGGCGCGCAATGTCGGTATTCATCTGGTGATTGCCACGCAGCGTCCCAGCGCCGATACCGTTACCAGCAACCTTAAGGCTAACCTGCCAGCGCGTATTGCCTTCCGTCTACCATCACACCACGACTCGATGACGATCCTGGATCGCGCTGGTGCAGAGAACCTGCTGGGGCGTGGTGATATGCTCTTCGTACATCCGCCAACAACCGAGCGCCTCCAGGGCTTCTTTATCCGCGCCGATGAGATCAGACAGTACCTGGCGCAGTTCAGACCATAATCCGCAGCGCGTCGGGCTATCCCGAAGCGCCTGTGTGCACTTTCCCCTCCCGATAGAGCGGCTTCAACCGCTCCTGATATTGAAGCAGGCGCACATCGAACGCGCGTGATGGTTCGAGGAGCATCGGCTGACGCTCCAGAAACTGTCGCATCAAAACAGACTTCACGTTCGTTGTCGCCTGCCCGGTGAGCAACGGCGCACCGCGCCAGAAGCCGGATATCGTCCAGCAACGGCGGGTCTTCATCGCTCAGGGTCACAGCGTCGAGGATGTGTTCGGCTTCCTGCGGATCATCGGTGCGCTGCGATTGCAGCACTGCCAGGCAGATTGCCGGGTACCCGACGGGCCATCCGAGCGCCATGCCTTCCTGCACGGTGTGTTCGAGCGCTGCGATGAGCGGCGTAACATCGTTGCGCTCCAGACATTCGAGCCACAATACCTGTCCGTCAAAGGCGTACTCCTTGAGATGCTGGCGGGCGCGTTCGGTAAGCGCGCGCAATGTCGCAAGATCGCCGGTCAACTCCAGGAATGCTCCCAGATATGACCACGTTTCGCCAAAGAAGGGCAACCCCCGTATGAACAGGAAATGATCGTCGGCGATCTGGAGCGCTTCATAGGTGTCAAGAATTGGCAACACATACTGGAGCGCTTTCTGCGGGTGGTCCCACAGGTAGGCGAAACGCGCCTGCATCAGCGCGTAAGCGGACGGCACACGCGGGAATGGACAGGCGTCGAATGCCGCCAGCATATCTGCGACCCGCCCGACCCGCTCGTACTCCTGACCCAGCGCAAAAGCGATCCGTGCAGATCGCGGCGCAGCGGTGCGTCCCTTCTCGAAGCGTTGCAGCGCCTGCGCGTAGTCGCCGCGACGCAAAGCGGCGATGCCCCGCGCGTAGTGCCAGGTTTCACGTTCGCTGCTGCGTAACTTCCAGAACGTCACCTGGTCGAGTTCGTGTTCGAGATCGGTCATGCGATCTTCTGCCGCAAGCGTGTTGATCAGGTCATCGATCCGGTTCCGCGTCCGCGCCCGACGGCGGCGATGTGTCATACGAATCCTCTTCTCCCTCGCGCATTCGGATCACGAGCGCTGTACGTGAGAAGGCGGGTAAGAGCGGCGGATGGCTCCAACCGCGAAGGTCCGACGACTCAATGGATGGTAAAGAAAGAATGACTTCACCGCAAAAACACACCGCTGAGACACCGGGGCGCAGAGAACCCTAAAAACGAACTGTGATGGATGCATGGCGAAGCACGCAGGTGCGTGACGCGCTATGGATCTGCCTCTGCACGCCTTTGCGGTGACCTGCCCTTTTTGCAGTGGACTCAAGAATAAAGCGCCGCCAGTTTTCGACCGACGGCGCGAGTGTTCGTGTGAACTGCCGTTTCTACCCGACCGCTTACGCGCGTGCGCGGCGGAGCGCTTCGGTCAGCGCGCGGCGGGTATAGACCTTCACCATCGCCTGGCGGTACTCCGCCGATGCATGGATGTCCCCCAGGTAATCGATCCCGTCGCCAGCAGCATTCGCCGCTGCCGCCACCGCTGCGTCATCGCCAGAGGTGCCGACCAGCGCCGCTTCTGCGGCTGGCTGGCGTACCGCAACTGCACCGGCGCCGGTGACGCCGATGCGACACGCAGCAACGGTTCCGCCGTCGAGTTTGACATACGCTGCCACACCGACGATAGCGTAGCGCGACGCTGGCTGGCGCAGTTTGGCGTATGCTGCGCCTTCGCCCCTGCCCAGAATGGGGAATGTCACCGACGTCATCACTTCGTCCGGCGAGATTGCCGTGGTCATCATCGCCACGAACATATCATCGGCGGCGATGCTGCGCGCGCCGTTCGGTCCCATCACGTTAATCGTCGCGCCGAGCGCCAGCACAACCGCCGGGAGATCAGCTGCCGGATCGGCATGCGCCAGCGACCCGCCAATAGTTCCACGATTGCGCACCTGAATATCACCGATCTGTCCAACGCACTCGGCAAGCGCCAGGCAACCAGAACGTACTGCCTCACTCGTCGCAATCTCGTGGTAGGTTGCGCCAGCGCCGATTACCAGACGATCTCCGTTGGAGGTGATGCCCTTCAACTCCGACACACGACTGATATCGATCAGCACTGCGGGTTGTGCGAGGCGCAGTTTCAGCGCGGGGAGCAGCGAGTGACCGCCTGCCAGCAACTTGGCGTCATCACCGTGCTGCTGGAGCAACCCGATTGCCTCGTTGACCGTCCTGGGTGCGAAATACTGAAAGGGTGCCGGTATCATCGAGATACTCCTCTATGCCTGATTGCGCGACCGACGTCGCTGCCGGTCGCGCACCACTGCTGATCCTCTCAGGAAGCCGATTGAGCCGCGCGGATCGCTTTCCACACATTTTCGGGCGTTGCTGGCATCTGCATGTGCTTCACGCCAAACGGCGAGAGCGCGTCGATGACTGCATTCATCACCGCCTGGGCGCTGGCAATCGTGCCAGCTTCACCTGCGCCTTTCACCCCCATCGGGTTGACCGGACTGGGCGTGACGGTGCGCGCCGTCTCGTAAGGCGGCAGCATGTGCGCCGCAGGAACAGCATAGTCCATCAAGGTGCCGGTGACCAGTTGCCCGTTCTCGTCATACACTGCCCGCTCGTAGAGCGCCTGAGCAATGCCCTGCGCAATGCCGCCATGGATCTGACCATCGACGATCATTGGGTTGATGACATTGCCACAGTCATCGACAGCCACGTAACGTTTCAGATCGACGATGCCGGTATCCGGATCGACCTCGACAATCGCGATGTGCGTGCCAAAGGGGAAGGTGCAGTTCGGCGGATCGTAGTAGCTCGTTTCGTCGAGGAATGGCTCCATGCCCTCCGGCAGGTCATACGCCACCGACGCCTGGAGCGCAATCTCGCCCAGCGTCTTTGCGCGGTCGGGCGACCCTTTGACGTAGACGCGACCGTTCTCGTAGACCATATCGTCTGGGTTGGCTTCGAGCATGTGCGCAGCGATCTTCTTTGCCTTTTCCTTGATCTTCGCCACGCTGCGGTAAACCGCCGTGCCGCCGACTGCCAGCGAGCGCGAGCCGTAGGTGCCGTAGCCGAATGGCGTGCCCAGCGTGTCGGAGTGCTCGATCACGATGTCATCATACGGTACGCCCAGTTCGTCCGCAACGATCTGCGCGAATGTGGTTTCAACACCCTGACCGTGCGGCAGCGACCCGGTCGTGACGACCACCTTGCCGGTCAGGTGCACCCGCACATTGGCGCTTTCCCACAACCCGGCGCCCCATCCTTCACCGGGAAGCCCTATCCACTTACTCGGCGCGATACCGCAGATTTCGACATACGAACTGATGCCCAGACCGAGATAACGTCCCTGTTTGCGCGCTTCCGCCTGCTCTTTGCGGAAATCGGCATACCCGACAATTTCGAGCGCCTTGTTGAGTGCCGCCTCATAGTTACCGCTGTCGTATGGCAGCAGACCGAGACCATTGTCGTAGGGGAAGGCATCGGGAGGAATGAAGTTCTTGCGTCGCACTTCCGCCGGGTCCATCCCGATCTCGGCGGCGAAACGATCAACCATGCGCTCGATCAGGTACGACGCCTCTGGGCGACCAGCGCCCCGATACGCATCGACCATCGCCGTGTTGGTATAGACGCCGTACACTTTGACATATGCCGCCGGGATGCGGTAGACGCCGGTAATGATCCGTCCGTAGAGCGTTGTTGGAATGCCAGGCGCAACTGTGCTGAGGTACGCGCCCAGGTTGGCGTAGGTGGTGACGCGCAGACCGGTGATCGTGCCGTCGCGATTGCCAGCGAGTTCGACATCGGTAATATGGTCGCGCCCGTGGGTCGAATACTTGTAGTTTTCACTCCGGTCCTCGACGAACTTCACCGGGCGACCAATTTTGCGTGCTGCCCACATTGTGAAGGCAGCATCATTGTAGCAAAAGATCTTCTGCCCGAAGCCGCCGCCAATGTCCGGCGAGATGACCCGCAGTTTCGTCTCTGGTATCCCAAACACGAAGGCAGTCAACAGCAGGCGCAAGACGTGCGGCGCCTGAGAGGTTGTCCAGAGGGTGAACTCATCGGTCGCTGGCTCGTAGCGCGCGATAGCGCCGCGGGTTTCCATCGGGGTAGGAAGGAGGCGCTGGTTAATGATCTGCTCGCGCACCACCACTTCGGCAGCGGCGACGGCGGCATCAGCTTTCGCCTTATCGCCTGCTTCCCACTCCATCACGATATTGTTCGGCGCATTTTCATGGAGTTGCGGCGCACCCGGCTCGGTGGCTTTCTTTGCATCGACCACGACTGGCAGCGGTTCGTACTCCACCTCGATCAGGTCACAAGCGTCGCGTGCGATGTAGCGATCTTCGGCGATCACCAGCGCCACCGGATCACCCGCGAAATGCACTTCACCGACCGCCAGAACACGGGGAGTGTTGACATTATTCTTCACCCGCCCCGCCTGCCAGGCGCACGGCAGCGGATTCAGATCGAGCATGTCTTCGCCGGTGAACACGGCAACCACGCCCGGATGAGCTTTCGCTTTGCTCGTATCGATCGACTTGATCTTTGCGTGAGCGTAAGGGCTACGCAGCACGCACGCATGCGTCATACCGGGGAGTTTGATGTCATCGAGGAATGTACCCTGTCCCGTAATCAACCGCGGATCTTCACGGCGCTTGATAGCCTGACCCACCAGTTTCGTCGACATCGCTTCAGCCGTCATTGCTGTTTTTCCCTTCTAGTGCGGAGAAACCAGAAGTCAAACGACAGGTGTTATTATCCACTTCAACCGGAGCGACTTACGCAGGAACTTCTTCGCTGCGCATCTTCGCGGCAGCGTACTGTACGGCACGCACAATGTTGTGATAACCAGTGCACCGGCAGAGGTTCCCTTCCAATCCGTGACGCACTTCCTCGTCAGTTGGTTCGGGATTCTGCTGCAACAGATCGTATGCTGCCATGATCATGCCCGGCGTGCAGTAGCCGCACTGCAAACCGTGACACTCCCAGAACCCTTCCTGGAGCGGATGCAGTTGACCGTTCTGCGCCAGACCTTCGATGGTCAGCACATTGGCGCCATCCGCCTGTACTGCCAGCATCGTGCACGACTTGACGCTGACGCCATCGACCAGCACCACGCACGCGCCGCACTGACTGGTATCACACCCGATATGCGTACCGGTCAGGTTCAGGTGCTCGCGCAGGTAATGAACGAGCAGCGTGCGCGGCTCAACCTCGCTGGTGTACGATTTGCCGTTGACCGTAACCGTAATTGTTGCCACTGTAGACACCTCCTCATTGAGCAGCGAACAGACGGAACAGGGGAGATATGCTAGCGTTCCCGGCGGCTGCGCGACCGTCCGAGAATGTAGCCAAGCAGGAAAGCGACGACAATCCAGGGCACCCACGGGCGCTCAGAGATGAAATCGTTGATGATGCCGAAAACGACCGACTCGGGCCGCAACTGTTCTTCGGGCGGTACCACGACCGTGCGACGTTCGGGTGTGGGTGGCGGAGGAGCGGCAGCGGTTTCCGCAACTGCAGCCGCCGGCGCAGCAGGGGCTTCCGCGCGAGCAGCGGGCGCCTCCGCAGCCGCAGCCACCGGTGCAGCAACACGGGTGGCGACCTGTTCGGCAAGCGCCTTGAGCGACTGGTTGATCAGTTGACGCGAAGCGCCTTCGATCAGGCGCTGCCCGACGCTTGCCAGCGTACCGCCGACCTGCGCCTCGCCGCCATACATGAGCAACGTCTTCCCATCCTGCGCCACGAGATCAACGGTGCCGACCCCGTCGACCACGCCGTTGGCGCTTTTCCCGCTGGCAATGAGTTTATAGTGGTTCGGCGGATCAATGTCTTCGATACGGATGCGACCGTTGTACACGCCACGGATTGCCTGGATGCCGATCTTGATCGTCCCTTCGTACTCATTGTCGCCGACCTGTTCCAGACGCTCGCAACCTGGAACACACCGCGCCAGCACCTCGATATCGTTCAGCGCCTCCCACACGACGTCGCGTGGCGCGTCAATCGTGTAGCTACCGGAAATCTTCACTGAACCGATCCTTTCGTTGCAGCAAGAAACTTCGGTATCAGGCGATCTGGCGGATCAGCGTTGTTTGTCGTGCAACGCACACGTGTAGAGCGCCTGCGGAGAGGGACGCATGGATCTTGATCAAAGAAATTCTGCGCTCCTTTTTATGGTACCGACAGGTGAAGCATTTGTCAAGCGGACATCCCGGCAACGTTCCGCCGCCGGAGCGACGACGCGGCATTGCTGCCCAATCGTATCAACAATCGGCGTCTGAACGGCTTGTGCAAACGCCGGAACACGCGCCTGATCGACGGAACATAGCGGCGTGCGGGCGAAACGCCGCCGCCTCCGGAGATTGGCACGCCTTTTGCGGGCGTGGTAGGGGTGTCGCAGGCGATGCTAGTCGATGTGCAGATCCCCCAGCGACACAAACAGATGAGGAACGTGGAGCACATTCTGGTCGAGCGATGCCTGGGGAGCGCGCGGTTGCAGGCGCAATGCCTGAGCCTCAGATTTCAGCATCTCGACGAATCGATCAACCAGATCGGCATCCCACTGCACGCCGCGACATCGTCGCAGTTCGGCGATCGCTTCGTCCTGCGTCATTGCGCGACGGTAGGCGCGCTCCGAGGTCATCGTATCGTAGGCGTCGGCAATTGCCATGATCCGGGCTTCGAGCGGAATCTGATCACCGGACAGTCCATCGGGGTAGCCGGTTCCATCAATGCGCTCGTGATGATGCCGGATAACCGGCAGCACCGGGCGCAATGCTTTCACCCCACGCACGATCTCGACGCCAATCACGGCATGGGCGCGCATAATCTCCATCTCCTCCGGCGACAGGGAGGCAGGTTTCAGCAGGATGGCGTCGGGCACACCGATTTTGCCGATGTCGTGCAGCAACCCGCCGTAGCGCAGCGCTTCGATGCGGGCAGCATCGAGACCGATGACTTCGCCAAGACGCACGGCGTAGCGCATCACCTGCATTGAATGCCCGGCAGTGTACGGATCACGCGCGTCGATTGAAGCGGCCAGCGCCGCGACCATCTCAATATTCTGCTGTTTCAACTGGCGATAGAGACGGCTGTTGTCGAGCGATGCGGCGATCTGCGATGCGCAGATTGTCAGCAGGGTGCGGTCATCCTGATCGAACCCTGGTTGATCAGGCGCCCGGCTCAGATCGAGCACCCCGACGATCCGGTCGTTGCTGCGCAACACAAAACGCGCCGCGTGCGAAGAAGGGACGGATACTGCACCACCAGTAAGACGTATATGATCCTCGCAGAGACTCTCTTTCCCCGGTGTGCATTGAAGCGGAATACGTGCGCCAACAGAAACACGTGACGCAGTTCCTCGCAGCGCCAGAAGCTCCAGCTCGTTATCCTCAGGATGCACCAGTGAGAGCGAGAGCGTTGCCGGTGAAAAACGCCGCCACAGGAGACCAACGATCTCATTCACTGCCGTTTCAGTATCGAGGGTGCTGGTGAATGCCTGGCTGATCTCGTACAGCGCCACCACTTCCGAGAGACGCTGACGTTCCTGGCGCACCCGCCGCCACTCGACGGCGCGCCGCACCGTTCGTTCCAGCTCATCGACACTGAATGGCTTGGTCAGATAATCAAATGCACCCAGCTTCAGCGCCTCACGCGCCGTTTCCACGGTTGCATATGCGGTGAACATGATGGTATCAATATCGGGATGCTGTTCGCGCATCTCCCGCAGCAATTCCATACCGCCCATCTCAGGCATCTGAAGATCGGTCAGCACCAGATCGAACCGGTTTGTCTGGAGCATGGTCAACGCTTCTCGCCCGTTGAACACGGTCTTGACACTGTACCCTTTCATGTGCAACAACCGTGCGCAGAAACTATTGACCATCGGATCGTCTTCGACGACCAGGATCGAAACTGGATCGGCATTCGTCGACAGGGACTGATTCATCACCGCCTCACTTGTTGGTGGATGCCATATCTTCCAGGTTGCCATTATAGCGCGCAGGCATTTCTTTGAGCGTACCAGTCTGTGGCGCCATCTGTAATCAGCGCGCATGGCCTGGCTCTGGCGGGATCAAGCGGCTGCGGGGCGCATGCAATGAACCTGTCGATTCGCCCGAGGGTATGCGCGTCGAAAAGAAACGACCGCGCCAGCAGACTGCCGCGCGGTCAAACCAGGTCGCCTGGAGGTGCGATTACGGAGCGGAGGGGCGAGGGCGATTCTGAAAGTAGGTATGCACCCGCCGCTCGAGTTCTTCGAAGTCGAAAGGTTTGGCAAGATAGTCGTTGGCGCCAAGGCGCATAGCCTGCTTTTGGGTATCGGGGGTGCCGAACGCCGTAATCAGAATAACATAGATATCACCAAAATCGCGCCGAATCGTCCGGATCAGATCCAGCCCGTCCATCCGCGGCATATTCATATCGGTAATCACCAGGTCGCAGCGATGACGCTGTAGCACTTCGACTGCCGCCACGCCGTCTTCGGCTTCCAGAACGACATACCCGCCGTTCGACAGCAGGAACTTGTATAGACGCCGGGTTGCCGCATCATCCTCAACGATCAGCACCGTATCAGCATTGTGGCCATTATGCGACCGTTCCGTCGTCATAGACATACACACCCCTCCATTGCTCTGCATATTCTGGAGCCGTTGGCGACCATCCTGACTGACCGTAGAGACATATGATCACGATGTGATGATCTGTCTCCATCCAAAGTCTGGCTTCCCTGATGGGTCACTGCACCTCATGCATGAAAACGCCGGAGGACACGGTAATGGTACTCCTATTCTACCATATCTTAATGCTTTTCCAGCAACACAACGCCAATCGTAATCAGTTTGTAACACACCCGACACGCTCAAGAAATGCCCGGCACCACGCAGCGGGCCAGCGCGCAAGCGGTTGGTGCGGATGGTGCGAGTCCGACCCGCCGGTTATGAGCAATCGGTGCTGCTGCGCCAGATGACGGTACATCGCTATCTGTTCCGGTCGATGAGTCGGGTAGTAGACTTCGATGCCATCCAATCCGACCTCCGCCATTACGGCGATGTCTTCAGCAGTCGCCGGGATGGCGTAGACACCCTTTGAGCGACCGGGATGCGCCAGCACCGCCACACTGCCGGTTTCGCGGGCAACGGCGACGATCTCCTCCACCCCTGGGGGACGATACATACCCGACAGGCGGGTCAGAATATAGCGCATCCCGGCACTCTCATCGTCGTCCTCTGGCGCGCGATCGGGAAGATCGTTCGCCCGTCCGAGCGCCGCGCCAATGTCGGCTACACGTGGCGGACGTTCAATCGCGTCGATGCCGGGCAGTCGAAATCCTGCTGCGATCAGGTGTCGCTGCAACCCGTCCGCATCTGCCAGGTTGCGCTCATCGACGGAGCGACACAACGCCAGGAGCGAAGGATGTTCCGGATCGGCGCCATATACGAGGACATGCCAGAGTTTGAACGGCAGCCGATCATCACGCCGCCCTGCGGGAAAACCGGCATCGATCTCCACGCCGGAGATGACGTGGATGCCGGTGCGCCCACCCGCTTCCTGCACTGCCCGGACACTTGCAGTGGTGTTGTGATCGGTGACGGCGATCACCTGCAATCCGGCGCGCACCGCCGCTGCCATCAGTGTGTCTGGCGTCCAGGTCGCGTGGTGAGGTGTTGCGTTGGTGTGAATGTGCAGATCGATCATAGCTGGTCGAGCAACCGACTGAGCAGGCACGTGTCGAGTGCGCGCAGGGCGTCATTCCGCCCCATCTCGAACAATGCCAGATGATTGCGCTCTTCGTAATCGATAATCCATTCCAGCGGCATCAACTGCTGTGGCGCAATGACCAGCGGCTCGGCGATGATGCGGGGAATGTTTCCTTCCAGAGTCAGAGCCGGGTCGCCGGTTTGCTGCGCAGCACGCTCAAGTTTCCGCGCCGCTTCTGCCAGTCGATTATACGCGCGCAGCATCTTGATAGCCGCGCGATACGATGCCAGCAGCGCCCAATCCAGCGTCAACGATAATGCCTGCACCAGATCTTCCGGCACGCTTTGCAACTGCTGACGCATCGCTTCCGGCGCGACATCCCATGGCGTCATCATAACGACGACAATCTCGACATCATCGCCCGCCGCAAGATCGATCACCGGTCCTAACGGAGTATTCGCCAGCACCGCCCCGTCCCAGTACTTGCGACCATCGATCTCGGTCCAGGGATAGACGGTCGGAATGCTCGACGACGCCATGAGATGGTCAAGAGTGATCCGGTCAGCCGGGTGGTCACGGAGCGGTCGATTGCAAAACACCCGCAGGTCGCCGGTCTGGAGATCGGTCGCAGTCAGCAGCAGTGCAGGCGCATCCGGCGCGTTGATCCGGTCAAAGTCCATCCAGCGACTCAGCGTGTGACGCCAGGGAGCAGTATCGAGCAGACTGCGAAATGGGCGCGTGCGGAATACCTGACCGATGCGCTCGAGCAATCCCTGGGCACTCATGCTGCGCTCTTCAGGCGGCAAAACGACACTCGCGCCGCCGTGCGCTTCTGAGGTCAAGACGCTGCGCATGAGAAAACGGACGAGCGGTCGACTGACCGCTGGCAGATCGCCTGATAGTCGATGCACATCCTCGGTGTGCATATCGAGCCAGCGCGCTTTCAGTTGCGCGACGGTCAAACCAGACGCCAGCGCCGCAGCATTGATCGCGCCGATCGAGGTCCCGGCAATGATGTCCGGTCCGACGCCATCCTGCATCCAGCCACGTTCGACGAGCGCCTCGATCACACCGACGTGGTAGGCGCCACGACCGCCGCCGCCGGAAAGGACGAGCGCCTTTTTCATAACCGGTCCTCCTTTACGGATACGTCAACGTGGTCACCCGGATGGCGCGCATTGCGGTGGACGCCGGATCGAAGTTGCCGCTGACGGGCAACCGTTCGCCGCTATCGGCATCGTACAATCCCAGAATAACCTCGTACTCGCCTGCCGGAAGATCGGGCGGCAGCGACAGCGGCAGTGGCACAGCCGCCTGCTGCCTCGGCAGCCAGGCGCTAGTCGGCATCCCGCCAACGCCAGATGGCGGTACGTCCACACCGGCAACCCGCTGTCCCTGTGCATCGATCACCTGAAGGAATACGACGTAATCGCCCTGCGGAGGCGCCAGCGTCCCCTACGAAGGCGTGACCGTCAAATGGTTCTGATCATATTCGACTGAGACTCCGTGGAGCATGATCGCATCGCCGGAGCGCGCGCCGATCGGCTGCCGGTACGGGCGCGGCAACTGGTAGATCTTTGCATATGCGATGCCATGATATGGTGATTGTATGGATGGGAGTCATCGGCTCGAACTGGCGATAGATATCAGGATGCGCGCCGCGCTGAATCGACTCCAGATAGACAACAGCATAGTTGATCGGTAGTTTCCCCAGATCGGTAATGTCACGAACATCGACCGGAACAAACGGTTGCAACGTCGGTCTGAGCGCTGAGATGACCGGTCCATACCTGATATCAGGGCGTGAACTCAACCATGCATGCGCCGACCTGATCCATGCCCTCCCCCCATCCGATCAGAAACATGCGCTGCGCTGCTGCACCGCTGCCGAACTTGTAGTAACTCAGATAGTATGGTACCAGACGACCTGACCGATCTCTATTGCGCCCATTATTAGCAATCCCGCCAGAGGTGCGCCTTTGAGAACGTCGCTGCCCCGTCGCAATACAATCGCACGCTGGACGCACCACACCCGCGCAGCATTCAACATCCAGGTGGTTACCCCGAACACCACCTGCAGGAAAGTCCCTGGCAGTCGCAGCCAGGCCAGATGCTCGATCATCGAGGAAGCGCCTATCCAGCCCATATCGCGTAAGGTGCGTTCGAGCACCAATCCCGCGCGCCCTAACCAGAACATCGTGATGGCAGGATGCCCAACGAAAATGGTATCAGCCCAGTGACCCTCGGAAATTGCTGCATCGAACCGTTCGGTAAAACGGATCCAGTGGTACGCTCCGTCGGTAGTGAGAAAATCGGCAAGCCCGATGATGCGCGGTGCAAGCGCAAGCATGCCAAGCATCAGCACGATGACTGGCAACTTCAAAGCATCACGAGCAACGCGACGTTCTTAGGATACACGCGCGTTGCTCGCAGTGTTCTGCTTCGCTATCTGCATCCTTCAACAATTCACGCAACCGTCAACGACGATTGTAACAGAGATCAGACTATCTTAACTTGCTATGGACCAGTGCAAGTACTGTTCAACATCAGGACTCATGGCATGTTGCTCAAGCCCTTGATCAAACGATATACTACCTAACTAATGAAAATGACAGAATGTTCATCTTAGAGTGTCCGCACTATGACTGGAGAACATCCGCAACATGATGCTGACAAGACAAGTCCTGTCCCTTACAGTCACGACAGGAGCAGCATTATGATTGAGCCATATCCAGTGCTACCTGTTGTGCCGACCAATCATGCACAGGCGGCGCCCGCAGATCTGCGCACCAATCTCCACATGCGTACAGCACTCCAGGCGATCATGCGCCAGCTCAATAAATCGCTCACCATACTGGCGAGCACAGCCGATATGCTTGCCAAGGGACACAGGGATGGTACCGTATCGCAGTCGCTCTTGATCTGGCTGCAACCGAACGCCCGTCAGGCCGAAGAGGCGCTGCGCCGTTTGCGTGAGTATCAACTCACCAGATCACCGGCGGCGACGGAACTCATTCAGTGCCTCACGGTACTGGTACTGGCAGCGGATATGATCGTCCAGGGACAACTCAGAGACGACACATCGCTCGAAACGTATGAACTGCTGCGTCGCAACGCTGACCGGGCACTGAAGAACCTGGAAGAGTTGAAGAAAGAAGTACTGATGTAAGGCGTGTCATCCTTTGCCAGGACAGGATTTCAGGTGAGTGAAGGCGTTGACTCCGTTCCACCCGGTGGAGTGAATATGTCAAGTTTTCATCTATACCCGGAATAAGGTACGCTGCCAGTCGGCGATAAATATACACTCTCTTCTTCCTCTCCACGCGCAACATCGGCTGTGCCCGTCACATGCAGCTCTCAAGGTTGCCCTTTCGCACTTGATAAGCCATCTTACTGCACGCAACCTCGCAAGTTGTCCCTTTGACCGTCCATGTAGATAAATCCCCGGCGTCCATCTGAGCAGGCAGCGCCGGTGTGACACCCTCTTTCTTCGATGTTTAGCCTTCCTCGACTATAAGTTCCGGCATCGCGCGGAGCAGTTCGTTGTAGTCGGCAACAACGAGGTCGGGTGCAGCAGCGCGCAGATCGGCAACAGAGTGGGTCGTAGCGAGCGCAATGCAACGCATACCGGCAGCGCGCGCCGCGGCAATTCCTGCAAGCGAATCCTCGAAGACCACACAGCGATCAGGAGGTTGATCGAGGCGACGTGCGGTTTCGAGGAAAATGTCGGGCGCCGGTTTGCCGCGCGGCACCTCATCGCCAAGAGTGATGGCAGCAAACCGTCCGGTGATGCCTAGCGCTGCCAGAGTCGGTGCGACAGTTGCCTGCGGCGCAGAGGTTGCCAGACCGATCTTTGTTCGACGCTGTTCAAGAAGATCGAGAAATCGCATCAGTCCCGGCAATGGGGTAACTCCAGTCAGCATGTCTCGGTAGATCTGCGCTGCTTCTTCACTATAGCGTGCGATTTCTTCCGGAGTCAACGGCCGCCCGAACAGTGCTGGAAAGATATCGCTCTGTCGCCTGCCAATCAACCGTGCCGCTCGGACGGCGGGGG
>AFSR01004848.1_pt1 | contig 15159 bp, 11 predicted proteins | sample 296848 | NCBI WGS metagenome assembly AFSR01 (sample SAMN02954305, study PRJNA68063) | hot springs metagenome | biome: terrestrial; feature: Mushroom and Octopus hot springs; material: microbial mat core samples; isolation source: Yellowstone National Park Mushroom and Octopus hot springs ...
AGAGGGTCAGGTTGTAGGTGGTGCCCGTAGCGTCTCCGCCGGCGAGGCTAATCGTCCAGAAGCCGTTATCTATGGCGCAGTTGTAGTTCGTGCCGCAGGCTGGCTCGGCAGTGGCGGGTATCGTCTGCGGGGTAGGGGTGAAAAAGCTCAGCAGAGCCGTAACATTCGTGGGATTAGAGAGGGTGATTTCGGCCAGCTGATAGCCTTTCCCCGTAGCGAGCTGGGCGGGATGGACATCGCCCACCGGCAGGGCATACAGGCCGCCGGTATTTTGGATGGCCCGCTGGAGCCGCCCTTGGATGTAGTTGTTTACATTGTGCCCTATGATAGAAGCGGGATTGGCATTCGTGATCACCACGGCATTTGTGGCAAGGGTAGCGATGCGGCCATCTACGAGGTGGAGCTGGTTAGTGATGGTCATGTTGCCCTGCGTTACTTCCACGCGACGGTTGGCCAGGATGGCGGCGGGCTTATCTATAATCACCTGGTAGAAGTTTCCGGTAGCCCCGGCAGCGCGCGTGTAGTTCTGTACGCCGCTTCCGATGAAGCGCACCCGCCCACCTGAGGTGGTGTTGAGCGCTCCGCTGTGAATGAAGTCCCCACACACATCTAACTGGGCACTCACGTCTGTGAAGGTCAAGGAAGCCCCCGCTGCGATCGTGATGCTATTACAGGCGGCGGGGATGGGGTTCCAGCCAATCTGTGGATAGCGTCCAGAAGCGACGGGGAGGGAATTGTCACCGTCGTCCCGCAGTTGGGTACGCAGCCGCTGGCCCAGTTATTCGGGTTGAACCAGTCGTTACTAACGGCACCGGTCCAAGTGTCGGTATTGGGAGCGGCGTTAACGGTAACGGTTACAGGGACGCGAGCGCTTTCCACACAGCCCGGCACCTGCACCGAGACATAAAAGGTCGTGCTGGTAGTTACGGTAGTGGTGAAGGTGTTACTACCGCCGGTTTGCAGGAGGGTCGCGCCCGCACCGGGACCGTCCCACCAGTTATAAGTGGGTGTACCGGAGCCTGCGTAGTTAGCCACTAAGACCACAGGACCAGGCCCGCAGCGGCTCACCGGAGAAACCGTAGGAGCGGTCGGAGGATCCACGGTGATAGTGACGGGCGTACGGCTACTGCGGCAGCCCTGCGGCGAAACCGCTTCCACATAGAGGGTGTAAGTGCCCGGGCTATTGTAGTTGGTAGGCCAGCTGGCCGGACCACTCGTGAAAGGAATCGTGAGGGTGCTCCCCGTCCCAGCCAAAGTACCGCCCGTGGCCGCCGTGTACCATTCAAAGGTTACGCCTGCTGGCGCCGTGGCGGTATAGACTAAGGCTGCCCCTCGACACACCGGTGAGAGACCGCTCGCCGTAGGCGCCGCCGGCAGCGGATGCACGGTTACCGTTATCACATTAGACCAGGCGCCCCACCCACAGCAGTCCGTATAACGCCGATGCCGAATGTAATAAGTCCCCGCCGGTGTGAAGGTATAAGTAAAAGTCTGCGTGGAGCCTGTACCGACGACAGTGTTAGAAAGCCGCATCGGTCGCGACCTGCCACTGGTAGTTAATGCCTGTGAGGTTGGTAGTAAAGGTCAAGCTGCCGCCTACGCAGATGCTCGTGGCCGAAGCTGTAATCGTAGGGGCAGCATTGGAGATGAGGATATTCCAGAAGTCAGTGTAGACATAGTCGTCGTAGGTGATGGTTTTACGGCCGGTGGTGCTGTACTGGACATTTTGGGGGGAGGTAGTAGAGTTAGCTGGGTCTGCACCTGCCCCGAAGTTCCAGTTGTGAGGGGCCGCATCGCTGGTGGCGAAGTTTACATTGGTGCCGGTGCAGGAGATGTCGGCCACGGTGATGATAGGCTGAGCAGAGAGGTTGAAGTTCGTGATGCTGGTAGCGAGGGCACTTCCGGAGGCGAGGCGTACGGCCTGTGCTTCGCCGGGCTGGCCATTGCCGCCAGGACCGCCATTGCCGCCATTGCCACCGCGGCCACCATTACCACCGAAGCCGATGTCACGTCCCCCAGGGTCAAAGTCTGTAGCTCCGGAGCCGCCTGCCCCTCCAAGGCCGCCTGTTCCGCCTTGACCGCCCGTCCCCCCTGCCCCTGCGCTACCGGCTTGCACGAAGCAGTCTACGACGTTGCCGCCGGCACCGTTGCTGACCAGGAAGAGCCCATAGCTGGAGCCGCCGCCCCAGCCTCCTGTGCCGCCTGTTCCCCCGCTACCGCCACCCCCACCGCCACCGCCGCCCGCTCCAGCTCCATCAGGATTACAGAGCCAAACGACGCCCCCTGCCCTGCGCCACCGCCTCCCCCTTTGCCGCCGCCACCCCCAGCGCCATCTCCACCCGTACCACCCTGCCCACCGGGAACCCACCAGCCACCTGAAATACTACCTGCTGAGCCAGGGAGCCTGCGGCTCCATTATTGCCATTCGCCCCATCATTGCCATTCGCTCCATCATGGGCGGCATTCCAACCGCAGCGGCCATCGGCCCTGCCTGCCCCGCCTCCCCATGTAGCACCGCAGCCACCAGCCCCCGAGCCGCATCCCCCGCCATTGCCGCCATTGCCGCCCGCTGCACCATTATTTTTCTCTCCACTGCCACCCCCTCCGCCGCCGCCACCACCACCTGCTCTGAAGTTAGTCGCATTGCTTCCTGGGTTACCATTCCGACCCTCAGAGCGTCTGGGGATAACTCCACAAAATCCCCCCAATGACGCATTTACTATGTTTGAGTTCCCGCCAGCTCCCCCGGCGCCGCCACCTCCCGCGCCTGCTGGTCCGCCATTACCTCCGATCGCATTATTGCAGACATCGCTCTTTGTACCCCTCCCTTGACCGGTTCCGCCATTGCCGCCAGCACCTGAAATGCCTGCCCCGCCGCCGCCACCACCGCCCGCACCTCCATTTCGCTGCTCAGCTTCATCCCCCAGTCCCCCAGCTCCACCGGCGCCGCCGTTATAGCCAGCTGCACCTGGGGTTCCGTTGAGGCCTGCACCGGCATCGCCCGGCAAGAGCCGACACCGCACGATATGGTAGTTAGAGCAGTTGGAGAGATGTATAGCATAGGTGGAGACGCCGCGGCCGCTGGCACAGGTCGCAGAGGCAGCCGGGGCATTATCTACGATGATGGTGAGGTCCTGCAAACGGAAGTTAGAGGCATCAGAGATTTGGAAGGCCACGAGGCGTGGGGCGTTCGTGCCGTCGTTACAGCCTTCTACATTGGCGGCAGTGCGGCGGATGGTCGTAGCGCCGGGCTGAGAGGTCTTTCGCCAGCCTGTCGCCGGATCAAAGCCCCCCTCAATCGTGATATTGCTGGTTACAGTAGTGATGGGATTGTTGAAGACATAGGTGCCCACGGCCATCTTGATAATGGTATTGGAGCAGGCGGCGCGACTCAGGGCTTCTAAGAGGTTGGTAGGGTCGGCCTGGGTGCCCGCAGCCGTACTGGAGCCCCCAGGCGTAACATAAATCACATTACAGGTATTGGTATTGGCCGGTGGGGCCGTAGCGACTTGGAGGTTGACGATATTGCTAAAACACCCAGCAGGAGATTGGTAACGTATCTGGTAGGTGCCGGGGCCGAGGTTCATGGGATTGGGCGTATTAATCCAGCCCGAGCCGCTATTGTACTGCCACTGACCGCCAGGGATATCGGTAGTGCCTGTAACAAGAGCAGTACCACTACAGATGATGGCAGGATTAGGAGAGACGGAGATAGTGGGATTGGCGCCGACCGTAACGGTATAAGTAGCAGACCGGGTACAGCCGCCATAAGTAATATTGACGGTGTAAGTAGTGGTGCTACTGGGCGAGACGTTGATGGAGGCGGTATTAGCGCCCGTATTCCAGCTGATGGTAGCGCCTGCAGGAATGCCGCCAGCGGTATTAGCCGTGAGCGTAGTGGAGCTACCCGCACAAATAGGAGAAGTGCCCGAAATGGAGACCGGGGCTAAATACTGAAAGTTGATGCTCGTGCCGGGTGGAATGGCGTTGTTGCATTTATCTAGGATGGTATTGCCGTCTGAACCTGTCTGAATGGTAAGCGTTCTGACCCCACTGTTCAAGGTCCCCGTGAAAGTGAGGACAACCTGGGTGGTGAAAGTTCCACAGCCTATGCCGGAGACGCTGGTTACGGTGATCCCTGCCCCCAGATTGAAGTCGGTGGGATGCAGGCTGGAGCATTTGACGGGCTCATTGAAGGTAACGATGAGCTGGTTGGGATTGGTGCAGCTGGGTTGGACGCTGGCGATACCTGGGGGGATGTTATCAAAGATTTGCGCGGTTCCTGTAAAGGTAATCGTAAAGCCCGTGGCATCCCCAGTCCAGTTATCTACGACGAGGAGGTAAGTTTCGCCGGCGGTGACATTGAGGCCAGGCATGATAGGAGGCTGAGAGGCATTCCATTGCATGCTGCCGGGCTGGGGGTTACTAGCGTCTAAACCGGTATTCCCATATTGGGCGGAGTAGTTACAACGGATAGGCGTAGCCGTGGCCGTCCCCCCACAGCCGCCAATAGCATCGTAGTCAAAGAGCGCAAAGTCATAGTCATAACGGGTATTGATGATGAAGCCGAAGGTGCCGGAGTTTTGCACCGTGAAGATAAACCAGGCGGTTTTTTGCTCTCTTCTAAGGAGACAGGTGTTATTGCCGAGTTCTTGAATAGTGCCATAGTTAGGGGGAGAGGCGGAATAGGTGTAGGTCTGTTGACAGACGGGGATAGCATTCCGGCAATCGGACTCCGGCAAAGTCAGCGGCAGGGGCGTACCGGGTGGTGGGGTGGGTGGCCAGAGGCCCATCTGATAAAGCTGATTCAGGCTGTCGGTAATGTGCATTTTGCGGCGGGCCAGCTCTTCCAGAGTCTGGCTGTAAGTAAGCCCTACCACCAGGACAAGGGATAGGACCGGACGTATCCAGGTAGCCATGAGGCAAATATACACAAGAATCGTCACATGTAAAGCCGCCCTTTCTCTGGAAAGGCCTGAGTGGCGCTAAAAGGGGGGTGAGCGGTTCTCCGGTCGGCCCGAGTGGTAAAAGGGCTTGCCCTAAGCGAAGTAGCTGTAGAGGTAGTTTCGCACACCCTCCAGCCATGTACAAGCTGCTAAGGAAGGGCAGAATGCGCATCAAGTCTGAGGTACTTTCACTTCCACTGGGAAAGCACGCCGCAAAAATCCCCGAGCTATTGCCGTGAGTGGGCAAGTTCACGCAGTAACTACCTCCTACCTGAAAGATAACAGCGGCAAAGACATTAGCTGGCTTGAGCCGGGGCAGAGCGGAGGCTTTAACTTCCTGCTGCGGGATGATACCGGTAAAGTGGAAGCGGTCAAAGTCTTCACCTCTTGCGCGTGCGAGTAGGGAAAATGTGACCCTGGCCCTAGTTACAGGCGCTTTTTGTGGGGACTGTCTGCAGGCATGCTTATCGTGACCTGCGACGGCCCTTATTAGCGTAGGACTTGGCTATTTGTCTGGCGAGCGGGTGAGAAGCTTCATGGATGGGATAGTGAAAGGCCGCTACCGCTTTCCCCGCCGTATCTTTGGCCCGTGAGTCAGATCATTGCCCGGGAGATTGTTGACGAGATGCGCAGCGCTTACATAGACTATGCGATGAGCGTGATTGTAGCGCGGGCGCTTCCGGATGCGCGGGATGGTCTCAAGCCGGTTCAGCGGCGGGTCTTGTACGGCATGCTGGAACTGGGCCTGACCCCTGATAAGCCTTTCAAAAAGTCCGCCCGGATCGTTGGTGAAGTGCTGGGTAAATATCACCCGCATGGCGATAGCGCCGTTTATGAGGCTATGGTACGTATGGCGCAGCCGTGGTCGCTTCGCTACCCCCTTGTAGAAGGCCAGGGCAACTTCGGCTCCATAGACAACGACGCCCCTGCCGCTATGCGCTACACGGAGGCTCGGCTTGCGCCGATCGCCCTTACGCTGCTATCCGATCTGGATAAGGACACTGTAGATTTCACCCCAAACTTTGACGAGTCCCTCAAAGAGCCTACTGTCTTACCGGCCCTGCTTCCCAACCTCTTACTCAATGGGGCCAGCGGTATTGCTGTCGGCATGGCCACAGACATTCCGCCGCACAACCTCTATGATGTGGTGCGGGCCCTGCTGCTCCTGCTGGATGACCCCGGCGTATCGCCGGAGACGCTCATAGAGGCTATTCAAGGGCCGGATTTTCCGACCGGGGGGTATATTGTCGGGAAGGAGGGCATTCGGCAGATGTACCTCACGGGCAAAGGCCGCTTGCGCCTGCGCAGCAAAGCCTTTATTGAGACGATGCCAGGTGGCCGGAGTGCCATCATCATCACGGAGATACCCTTCCGCGTCAGCAAGGCCAACCTCGTAGAACAGATTGCCCACCTGTCTGACAACAAGAAAATCGAGGGCATCTCCGAAATCCGCGACGAGTCCGACCGGGAGGGCCTACGTATCGTCATTGAGCTCAAACGGGAAGCCATCCCGCGCACCGTCCTCAATAACCTTTACCTGCACACAGCCCTGGAAGTGGCCTATAATGCCCAGTGGGTGGCCCTGCTTGGCGGCCGCCCGAAGACCCTCACCCTCCGGGAAGCCCTCCAAGCCTACCTCACCCACCGCAATGAAGTGATCTTGCGGCGCACTCGGTATGAGCTTGCCCAGGCGGAAAAGCGTGCCCACATCCTGGAAGGCCTCCTCATTGCGCTCGACCACTTGGATGAGGTGATTCAGCTCATCCGCCGCTCCGCTACCCCCGAAGAAGCCCGCCAAGGTCTTATCCAGAATTTCAGCCTCACCCCTACCCAGGCCCAAGCCATCTTAGACCTGCGTCTTCAGCGTCTGACCGCCTTAGAACGCGAAAAAATCCAATCTGAATACCGGGAACTTCAGGAAAAAATCGCCTACTACAAGAAAGTCCTCGCCGATCCCGAAGAGCAGAAAGCTATTATCCGTGCCGAGCTGCAGAAGTTGGAAACGGACTTTGGAGATGCCCGTCGCACGCAGATTCTTCCCGACGAGGGCGAGATGTCCTTAGAAGACACTATCCCCAATACCGAAGTCGCCGTCATCATCACCCACCAGGGCTACCTCAAGCGTACTGACCTGAATGCCTACCGTTCGCAGGCACGGGGCGGCGTGGGTGCCCGAACGATGGACCTGCGTGACGAAGACTTCGTAGAACATCTCATCATTTCTCGCCTGCATGATTACCTGCTGCTCTTTACGGACAAAGGCTGGTGCTACTGGCTGCGGGTGCATGAAATCCCCGAAGCAGGCCGGGCGCAGCGGGGGCGTCATATTCAGAACCTCTTAGCCCTCCAGCCAGACGATCGTATCGTAGCGTACCTCAACGTCTCCAATCTCCAGGATGAAGCCTTCGTTCAGCAGCATACGCTCTTTTTCGCGACGCGAGCGGGCATTGTCAAGAAGACCTCCCTTTCGGAGTTTGCCCGGCCCCGCAGTCGAGGGATTATTGCGCTGTCCTTCAAGGGCACAGATGCGCTGCTTGGCGTAACGCTCATTCAGGAACAGACGAGTCAGGAAGTGATGCTCGTCTCCCGGCAGGGGCAGGCGATTCGGTTTCCGCACACGGAAGTGCGGCCGATGAGGCGCACAGCGGCAGGCGTCATCGGCATGGGCCTGGATGAAGGCGACCAGGTCGTAGCGCTCTTGCCTATTTCGGACCCTGGTCATGCGCTCTTTGTCCTGTCGGAAAACGGCTACGGGAAGGCCACTCCCCTACAAGAGTTTCGCTCCACCCACCGAGGTGGGAAGGGCATTCGGGCTTTTCAGGTCACGGAAAAGACCGGTCCTGTCGTCGCGGCCTTAGAGCTGCGAGGCGACGAAGAGCTCATGCTTGTTACACGTGAGGGACAGAGCATCCGCTTCTCCGCCAAGGAAATCCGCATCTTGGGACGCGCTACCCAAGGCAGCCGCCTCATGCGCCTCAAAGAATCCGACCAAATCGCCTCTGTGAGCCGCCGAGTCGCCGAAGAGGAGGAGTAACCTATGACCACTAGGCAACCTTCCCTCCTAGCAAGGCTCCTCTACAAGGCCGCTCAAAAGGGGTGGATTCGCCTGGAGCAGAATTCCTTTTTGCATCGGCTGATGACCTTACGCTACCTACTCAAGTTCCGTTTGTTTAGTACCCTGACCCAGTACTCGCCTTCCCCCTATCGGGCGATATGGTCGCTTCTAATAGGCAAAAATCGTTATCTTTTTTACACGTCTTCCTCTCCGCAAGCCCAGGAGCTCCGCCTATCTCCAAGCAACTTAGGACCTTTGCTACAGCTTCTGAAAGCTGGGTATCCCCTGGTATCGGCAGACTCTACCCTAAATACGCTTTCTATTGCTATTGCCCCAGACTTCATCGTATTATTGCGTTCTGGTGATACTTATGATGTGGGTTGCCTGAATGAGCTTCTCATAGAGAAAGAGTACGGTACCGCATTCCCTGGGTATCGTATTCTGGATGTTGGGGCCTATAATGGAGATACGCCTTTATTTTTTGCGGCTCATGGCGCGCAGAAGGTAATCGCGGCCGAACCCGCCCCTGATAACTATGCCCTCGCCCAGAAAAATATCTCCGGTTCTCCGTATGCAGACCGTATAGAGCTTCTTCCGGTGGCGGTGGCCGCTACGGATGGCGAGATGATGTTTCATATAGACCCTAAGAATTCGCAGAGTAATGCTCTGTTCCCAACAAGTGAGAATTTAGCCCGCTATACTTACACAGAACGTCTCCGCGTGCCCGTATGGAGCTTTGCCAAACTGGTCGCGCACAGCGGCTGGGACACCATTGACTTAGTCAAGCTGGACTGCGAAGGCGCTGAGTTTCCTATCCTCCTGGAGACCCCAGCCGAAGTTCTTCAGAAAGTCAAAAAATGGGTGATTGAGTACCATGCCGCCCCTGAGCCGCTGGAAAAGCGGCTCCAAGAGCTGGGATATCACGTCCAGCGCGTGAGGGACTCTGTTCTCACAGGACTCATCTGGGCAGAAAAAACACCTTCTTCCTAAGGGAATACAGGTTCCACCTGCCCCCCTCCCGAGTTCGTGAGATAACCTATTTGCTCTTTTGGGTACGACACGCCCCTCCTTCATGGGAAGGCCGATAGAGTCGGCCGCCTTACCCTATTTTTTATGGCTCCAGTTGGGCTACCTAAACCTTACTGCATATTTTTTGTTTGTAAGAATGTGCGGTTACTTGTACCCATTTCTGCGGTGTGCTGGCTTCTGACTTTGGGAGAATCTCAGAATGTCATCAGCCCCTGGCAAATTGGCTTTTCTGCGGGTCTCAATATCCCTGCCTACCGCTCCTCCCAAAAGGTAGACAAAGCCGTTCCCATTCCCGGCTTCACCGGTGGCATCGGCGGCCGCTATGCCTTCACCCCTCGGCTCAGCCTGACTACAGGCCTGTACTTTACTCAACGGAACTCAGCCTATACCTTTACCGAAACGTATCCCGGGGATACGTCGGTGGGCGCATTCCGGGACACCTACCTGGTACACACCCGCCAGAATGGCCGCCTGGATATGGCCCACTTAGAAATCCCCCTTCTTGTAGAATGGGCTTTCTTGAAAGGCCCTCAGTATGAAAGTCATCTCACCTTTGGCCTGCAAGCGGGGTATCAGCTCTTTATCGCCTCTATGGGGATATGAGTGAGCTAGAAGGGTTGGATTTCCTACCCCTCTTTGGCTTTTCCCCACAAACTCGCCTCATTGTCGCCCGCGGTCCTCTGGAAAAACAAAGTATCGGCATTACTCGGGGGGACTTTGGCCTCACGCTCGGCGGGGGAAATCGATTCCAGATGAATAAACACTGGATGAGCTTTGACATCCGTTATTACCACGGCCTTATAGACATCTTCAAAAAACCCCCCGGCACGCGCTTCTACAACGGCTCGATTAGCTTTTTGCTGGGATACTGGCTCTAAGGGAGGGTATCAGATAAGGCCCAGTCTCTGTGCGAGGTATTCAGCAATATCCTGGACAGGGACCTTTCCGTGAACGCCGGCATGTTTGGTGCCGTCGGTGATCATGGTCATGCAAAAGGGGCAGGCGACAGCAATGCGGTCGGGATTGAGCGCCAAAAGCTCCTCGGTACGTTCTATATTGATGTCCTTATGGCCGGGTTCGGGTTCCTTGAACATCTGGGCGCCGCCGGCGCCGCAGCAGAGCGCAAAGTCTTTACTGCGAGGCGCTTCCCGAAGCTGGGCGCCTGCTCGCCGCAAAATCTCCCGCGGCGCCTCATATTCGCCATTCCCACGTCCGAGGTAGCAGGGATCATGATAAACCACCACCCCATCCGGCGAAACCGCCCCATCCACTTGGAGCCGCCCCGTCTGTATCAAGTGCAAAAGATACTGCGAATGGTGCCAAACTTCATAATTTCCGCCAAGCGGTGGGTATTCATTGCGCAGGGTGTTGAAGCAATGCGGGCAGGTAGCGACGATGGTTTTGACCTCGTAAGCGTTGAGTGTTTGGATGTTTTGCAGGGCCAGCATTTGGAAGAGAAAATCATTGCCGGCGCGTTTGGCGGGGTCGCCTGTGCAGGACTCCTCCGTGCCGAGGATACCCCAAGTAACGCCCGCTTTATCAAGGAGCCTGGTGAAAGCGCGGGCCACGCGCTGTGCTCGATCGTCAAAGCTGGCGGCACATCCCACCCAGTACAAAACTTCGGGCTTCGTGCCCTCGCTCACCCAAGCAGATAGCGTCTTACCAGGCATATTAGGCTTCTATCCATTTGGCACGGTCTGCCGCTGGAAGCGCCCAGGGCGAACCGTTATTTTCTAAGTTCGTGAACATCACATTTAAGCTTTCGGGCGCTTGGGAAGCTTCCATGACCAGGTGCTCACGCAGCTGCACGATGATAGAGACGGGATTGATCAGCACAGGGCAGGCCCGCACGCACGCATTACAGGTGGTACAGGCCCAGATTTCCTCCGGCGTAATGTAATCGCCTAAGAGCGAGCGCCCGTCAGGCTCCCAGCGGCCGGTTTTGTGATAGGCCCGTTTGATTTCTTCTAAGCGGTCGCGGGTGTCCATCATGATTTTTCGGGGGGATAGTTTTTTCCCCGTGAGGTGGGCCGGGCAGACGGACGTGCAGCGCCCGCATTCGGTGCAGGTGTAGGCATCCAGGAGGTTTTTCCACGAAAGCTCAGTTACATCCTTTGCCCCGAGCGGGATGGTCTCACCGCTATGCTGAGCGGTGTCGTTTTCCAGGGGAAGGCCCAGCGCTTCTTTGATAGTGGGGGTGAGGGCGGGATTGGGGGGGATTTTGCCGGGTACCTCCAGCGGGGCATAATACGTATTGGGGAAAGACAGGAAAATATGCAGATGCTTAGAGAAGGGAATGTAGTTGAGGAAGGCGAGGATGCCCAGGATGTGCGCCCACCAGGCTGCGCGTTCTACTGCTATGAGGGTATTATCGGAAAAACCTTCAAAGAGGGGGCGTAAGAAGCTGCTAACGGGGAAGGCACCGGCTTGGACATAAGGCGGCACGCCCCGAGCCTGCAGGATGAAGTCGGCGGCATTCATGATGAGGAGGGCTGAGACGAGGCCAATTTCCGTCCAGAGGATGATATTCGCATCCAGGGGCGGCCAGCCACGCATTTCTGCCGTGTGAAAACGGGGGAGTTTCTGAATATTTCGGCGCCATAAGAATATGACCGCCGCCACAAACACTAAGGCCAGAAACACCTCTGCACTCACAGTCATAAGGTTATACGCCGAGCCTAAGAGCGGCGCTAATGCCCGATGCGAACCTGTCAAGCCATCTATGACGATTTCCAGGACCTCTACATTAATAACGAGGAAACCTACATATATCACCCAGTGGGCGGCTGAAGCTATGGGGCGGTCCATCATACGCTGCTGGAAGACCGCTACCCGCAGCATCTGCATCCAGTGGGCACCGCGCGGGCCCTCTAACGCATAGGGGCGGCCTATCTTCAGCGTCCGACTAAGCAGCCGAATGTGATAGACAAACAATGCCACCGCCCCCACCAGCACCACCCCGAAAATTACCTGTGATAGCATACAAACTCTTAGAACGTTATTCCTCCCCTACTCCTCCTCTTCGTCGTAGTAGAAGAACTCATCCCGGGTTGGGTAGTCGGGCCACACGTCTTCGATACTCTCATAAATGGTATCATCATCGGGAAGTTCTTTGAGGTTTTCTATCACCTCTATGGGGGCGCCGATACGTTCGGCATAGTCAATTAGCTCATTTCGGGTGGCTGGCCACGGTGCATCCTCTAAGTAGGAGGCCAATTCCAGCGTCCAGTACATAGCGGGGCAAAAATACTTATATTTCGCATACCTTTGTGTCAATGGCCGTGACCATCTCGCTTATTGTCGTGTGTGTCGGTCTCTCTATCTTTGGGTGGCTCATTCCACAGGCTATCCGGGATTTCGGGCTCAACCGAGACGCTGTCTTTGTGCGCGGCGAATGGGCCCGGCTTCTCTTCCATGCCTTTCTTCACGCTAATATCTGGCACCTCCTCATAAACATGTATGTCTTCTACAACTTCGGCCGATACGCCGAGACGCTCTTGGGTGTAAAGTACTACGTGATTTTGCTTGTAGTGGGCCTCTTGGGAAGTGCGTTTTTCTCCATGCTGATGCGTGAGCCGCATTCGCCGGTAATAGGGATAGGGTTTTCGGGGGTGGTATCGGCGGTAGTGTTTTTTATGATTGTGCTGTATCCAAAGATGAAGCTGCTGATATTTTTTATACCGATGCCGGCCTGGTTGTTTGCGATTTTGTACGCGGCCTACAGTTTGTATGCAGGTAGTAGGGGAGAAGATGGGATTGACCATTGGGCGCACCTGGGTGGGGCGGGCGCTGGCGCGGCCTATGCGTTTTTTCTAAAATAGGGGCGGGTTAGACTGCTAAGGCTCTTATTTTGGAACCGCACCTCTCGAGGGAGGGCTTGTGGCACCAGGAGGACGTAGCCGCCTGCTTGCTCTACGAGCCGTAGCCCCAGCTCTTCCGCAAGCGGTTTGTATCTATCTACCCGGCTCACGAAGTAGACCGGGCCAGCCTCCCCTCGCAAAAGAGCTGCCTCAAAGGCCGCCACGCTTCCCCAGCGCCCCGGCGAAAGGGGCGGCATCATCCGCCCGTAAAAGTAAGGGGCATAGCTCTTAAAGCCCAGCGGCCACACGACAGCCCCTTCCGACGCCGCTTGCATACAAAACCGAATGAGTGGCTCTTGGCTATACGCTTCTGCCCGAGGCACATAAACCCACAGCACGAAGCTCTGCCACACTACCGTAAGGCCCCCCAGCCCCAGCAGTCTCAGGCTCCTGCTCATGCGCTTTATGAAAAGAAGGCCCAGAGCGGCTAAGCATAGGAGGCCAGGCCAGCCTTCCCAGCCGCTCCAAGCCACCGGCTGGCTCCGAAGCGCCTCTCGAGCAAAATCACCTTTTACCCAGTCCAGCCAGGTACCTGTTTGCTTCATGAAAAGTGGCATCAGAATAGAAAAAACCATCAGAATAAGAAGGCCTGTTGCACTCAGGAGCCAAGGCAGGGAAGCTTTGCGATGTCTCTGCCAGCCCAGCGCCGATAGGTAAGTCACGCCAAAGTAACCCAGGGAGGAGTAGTGAATGATTTTCGTTTTGACGAGGGAGAAGATGACGAGCGTCCAGAGAGTAAGCCAAAGGAGGGTTTGGGCTGGGATAGGGAGGTGGGGAAGGCGTAGGCGGCGCAGGGCCATGACAGCCCAGGGCGACGCCGGGAGAAGCCCCATCAGCCATAAAACCACGTGATAGTACCAGGGGCCTGCATGACCTGCATCCGCTGTGGAGAAAAGTCGCCACTGGTACGCCCAGAAATCGCTAATCAGGTAGCCTTTGTCGGAGAAGTAGAGCAGACTTATCCAGCTGCCTATGAGAAGGATCACAGGTATAGTGGCGGTGAGGCCCATCTGGAAGAGGGCCTTGATCTGGCGTTGGGTAAGGCCCATAGTAAGGAGCGCCAGGGCGGGTAAGCCTATGCCCACGGGCCCTTTGGTGAGGGTAGCAAGGGCCATCCACAGGCCTGTCCAGAGGCCCGCTTTCCATGGAGAAGCGCCCTCCCGAAAAGCCTGACTACCGCTCATAGCCGATAGCAGCATAAAGAGATTGAAAAGCGGATCTATCAGGCCGCTCCGGGCATAAAAGGCTGGGAGGAGCGCCGTACCATAAAAAAATACCCAGAGCCAGCCAAAGAAGGGGCCATGCCAGCGCTTGCCCAGGAGGTAGAGGAGCCAGAGCGTAATGCCCATGATGAGTACATTAGGCAAGCGGGCGGCCCACTCCGTCTCGCCCCATAGGGCCATAGAAGCGGCTTGTATCCAGAAAAAAAGCGGCGGTTTCTCCCAGAAGGGCAAAAATCCTATCTGCGCATAGCGGTATTCGCCGCTTATGCGCATTTCCCGGGCACACTCAGCGAAGTTGATCTCGTCCCAGTCAAAGAGGTGCACCCGCCCTAAGCCTATGCTGTAGATAATGAGAAGCAGGGCTATGAAGCTCAGGGGGATGAGGGGGGATTGTTGGCGCCTCAGCAGGACACGCAAGGGGACTTAGGCGGTTTGTAAGAGGAGCTGGGCAATCTGGAGGGCGTTGGTGGCGGCGCCCTTGCGGAGGTTATCGGCTACGATCCACATCCAGAAGGAGCGGGGGTCGTTGGGGTCTCGCCGCAGCCGCCCTACATAGACCTGGTCCTGTCCGCCTACGTAGCGGGGCATGGGGTAAGTCCGCGTTGCCGGTTCGTCCTGCACCACCACGCCCGGCGCTGCCGAGAGAAGGGCTCGTATGTCTTCCACGGAGGCGGGCTTTTTGAGCGTGACGTAAACGGACTCGCTATGCCCACCGAGTACAGGCACCCGGACAGCCGTGGCGCTGATGGCGAGATCGGGCCGGTCCAAGATCTTCCGGCTTTCGTGGACGATTTTCCACTCTTCTTTGGTGTAGCCCTCGTCTGCAAAGACATCACACTGGGGCAGGCAGTTTAGGTCTATGGGGTAGGGATAAGCCGGCTCCTGGACAGGTTCGCCCTGTCTCTCGGATAAAAGCTGAGCCACGGCCTTCTGACCGGTACCCGTGACGGCCTGATAGGTAGAAACCAACACCCGTTCCAGGCCGAGAGCCCGCTCTAACGGCGCCAGCGCCACAAGCAGCTGAATCGTTGAGCAGTTGGGATTAG
>AFSR01000109.1_pt1 | contig 14932 bp, 11 predicted proteins | sample 296848 | NCBI WGS metagenome assembly AFSR01 (sample SAMN02954305, study PRJNA68063) | hot springs metagenome | biome: terrestrial; feature: Mushroom and Octopus hot springs; material: microbial mat core samples; isolation source: Yellowstone National Park Mushroom and Octopus hot springs ...
CCCTATCGTTTTGAAGGTAGCAAAAAAAAAGCTAAGGATTTTTTTGAAGAAGGAATTAAGCAAGCCTTCTCACGCATGAGAGCCGTCAGCCATGACTCTTATCCCGTTACCATCTTCTACGCATTCAAACAACAGGAGGAAGACCCCTCACCCCCCGGCCCCCTCTCCCAAAAGGGGCGATGGGGAGAAGAAGATGATGATATCGACGATCTAGTTCCCCTCTCCCGTTCTGGGAGAGGGTTGAGGGGTGAGGGCAGAGCCTCTACGGGTTGGGAAACCATGCTGGAAGGGTTAATGCAATCCGGCTTAACCATTAACGGCACTTGGCCCATGCGAACTGAACTCACAGGAAACTTGAAGAAAAATGTATCTGCCCTTGCCTCTTCCATTGTCTTGGTTTGCCGTCCTCGTCCTGCCGATGCGCCCAAGGCTACCCGTCGCCAATTCCTTGCCGAGCTGAAGCGCGAGCTGCCTGAGGCTCTCAAGCTTCTGCAGCAGGGCAGCATTGCTCCTGTGGACTTGGCCCAAGCCAGCATCGGCCCCGGCATGGCCATCTATTCCCGCTACGCTGCAGTTTTGGAAAGCGATGGCTCGCCCCTGACCGTCCGCACTGCCCTGCAGCTGATCAACCAGTACCTAGATGAATATCTCAGCGAACAAGAAGGGGAACTCGATGAGGGCAGCCGCTGGGCCACCACTTGGTTTGCCCAATATCAATTTGAGCCAGGCCCCTACGGGGAAGCAGAAGTCCTCAGCAAGGCCAGAAACGTCAGCATTGAGTCCCTTGAGGAACTTGGGATCCTAGAAGCCAAGGCCGGCAAGGTGCGGTTGTTGAGAAGAGAGGAAATAGCCCAGAGAAAAGAAAAGGGAGCAGATTCCCTCTCCTTGCTCCTTGCTTCCTCCGCCTGGCTCATCACCCAGACCCTCATCCACACCCTCGATCGGAAAGGAGAAATGGAAGCCGCCGCTCTCCTGGCTGCCTTGGGAGATAGAGGTGCGGTTGCCCGCGATCTGGCCTATCGGCTCTATACCCTCTGCGAAAAGAAAGGCTGGACTCAAGAAGCCCTAGCCTATAACACTCTCGTCATTGCCTGGCCGGAAATTAACCGGCTAGCATCCGAAATAAAGAAAAAGCAGCATGATCCTTTCCAGCCCAGCTTGCTTTAGTTCCCTACCTCTGGGGGAAGCAAAGCGTGACATACTCCCATCGCTGACCCTACGGGTACAGTGCGGGCTTCTCGCTTCATCGGGGAGCCTACGCAAGAACCCTCCACGAGCAGACACGGAATGCCCTACCGCGTAGTTGCACCAGATTCCGGCAAAAGCCGTTTTGTGCAAGTACTTCTAGCATAGTGGGGGTATCTGTATCCCGACACCGACCCTACGGGTACAGTGCGGGGCTTAGCTACCCCCACACCCCCATAAGCTAAAAGACCTCAGAGATTTCTATCCTTACACCCAACCAGACGATGGTCACCCTCCAGCTTCGACAACTCACCATCCCACCCGGCCAGCGCCTGCTGATTCACAATCTGAATTGGTTAGACTTTGAAGCCATCCTAGATGAGCTGGGCGAAAAGCGAGCCAGCCGCATTGCCTACAGCGATGGGATATTGGAAATCAGAATGCCCTCACCCAAGCATGAGCGAGAAAAATCCATCATTGGAGACATTGTCAAAATCTTGCTAGAGGAACTGGAAGTTGACTGCGAATGTTTTGGGTCAGCTACCTTCAAACAGCAAGCAATGAACTACGGGATCGAACCTGATGAATGCTTCTATATCCAAAATCACCAGGCCGTGATTGGCAAAGATCGGCTGGATCTATCTGTTGACCCGCCTCCGGATCTGGCCATCGAAGTGGATGTTACTTCCAAAACCCAGATTGAGGCTTACACCCGCCTAGGAGTGCCCGAACTTTGGGTTTATCAAGGCAACCAGCTAACCATCTACATCCTGCAATCCGGCCAATATCAGGCTTCTGCCACCAGCCCAACCTTTCCTCAGCTACCGATTTTAGAGTGGGTGCCAGAAGTCTTGGCCCAAAGTCGAGATCTGGGTAGAAGTCCAGCCCTTCGTGCCCTTCGCCAAAAAATACGCTCCATCTTAGGGAATTAATACGAGCCATAGGCCACGTACTCTGAGAGTTTTGCCCAAAGAAGATGATGCTTGCCCTCAACCTGCAACCGGCTTTGAATTTAACCGATGAAGTTTTCGAACAGCTTTGCCGGCAAAATCCTGAGCTGCGCCTGGAGCGCACTGCCCAAGGAGAACTGATCGCCATGGCCCCTGCAGGCAGCGAAAGCAGCCGCAATGCCGACCTGCTGGGCCAACTGTGGCAGTGGAATCGAGGCAAGAACTTAGGTCTTGTCTTTGACTCTTCTGCAGGTTTTGCCCTGCCCAATGGGGCCATCCGCTCTCCCGATGCCGCTTGGATTGCCAAAGAGCGCTGGCAGCAGCTTACCCCGGAGCAGCGTCGTCGCTTTGCTCCTCTTTGCCCCGACTTTGTGCTGGAACTGAAGTCCCCCACTGACGAGCTGGCTATCCTTCAGGCCAAGCTGCAGGAGTACCTAGACAACGGATCCCAACTGGGCTGGCTGATCGATCCAGAAAGCCAGCGGGTTTACGTCTACCGCCCAGGTCAGCTGGTGCAAGTTTTGGAGCGGCCTACTAGCTTGTCTGGGGATCCGGTTCTCCCTGGCTTTGTTGTGGATCTCACTTTAATCTGGAAATAATCGACCCACCCCCTAACTTCAATTTCATTCAATCACTTATGGCTATCAGCAACCACGAACGAGTTGGACGCGCCCTCAACCTTCTGCGGCAGGGGCTTTATCCTTTTGTCGTGCGGGAGATGCAAGCCTTCCATGGAGAGAAGTGGCTGACAGTTGTCGCCGACAACCTGCCCGAGAGCTCTCCCAAATTCAAAAGTCCTGAGCAGATCCTGGAGGAAGATGTTTTGGCGCTGCTGACTCTCATGTGGGAGCAGTGGAACACCGTCTTCAGGCAAACTCTGGGACAAGCGGAGCGCACCCTAGTCAGCGAGCTGCGCAATACCCGCAACACCTGGGCCCACACCTGCACTTTTGGTTTTGACGATGCCTATCGCGCCCTCGATAGCGTTGCCCGACTGCTGAGCGCCATTGCTGCCCCCCAAGCTGCCGAAGTTGAAAAACAAAAACAAGAGCTACTGCGACTGCGCTTCGAAGAACAGGCCAAGCGGGAAAGCCGTCGCGCTATGGGATCCCCTACAGAAGGTCAGCCCCAGGCTGGCCTCAAGCCCTGGCGCGAGGTTGCCACTCCCCACCCCGATGTGGCTTCAGGTCGCTTCCAACAAGCCGAATTTGCCGCCGATCTTTGGGAAGTCTACCTGGGCGAAGGTTCGGATGAGTACCGGGATCCCGTCGAGTTCTACCGCCGCACCTACCTTACCGAGGGATTGCAACAACTGCTCACCAATGCCCTGAAGCGCCTCAGCGGCCAAGGGGGGGATCCCGTGATAGAGTTGCAGACCAACTTTGGCGGCGGCAAAACCCACGCCATGCTTGCCCTCTACCACCTCTTTGGAAGAGGGGCTAGGGGTGAGGGCCCCCTACCCGGCACAGAGTCTCTTCTCCAAGCCGTCGGCCTGCAGAGACCACCTCAAAACGTCAGGATAGCCGTCCTGGTGGGGAACAAGCTCCAGCCCAGCGGCATTCCCTCCTACAAGCCTGAGCACGCCCAGCAAAACCGCCCCCTGATCCGCACCCTTTGGGGGGAGTTGGCCTGGCAACTGGGAGGTGCCGAAGGCTATGCGCGGGTGCAGCAGGCCGACGCAACTTCCACCAACCCCGGCGATGCGCTTAAAGTCTTGTTCAACCGCTATGCCCCTTGCCTGATCCTAATCGATGAGTGGGTGGCCTATGCTCGCCAACTCCACGACAGCCCTGACCTAGCCGGCGGCAGTTTCGACACCCAGTTTACCTTTGCCCAAACCCTGAGCGAATCGGCCAAGAACGCAAAAGATACACTGCTGGTGGTGAGCCTTCCTTCTTCGGATATCGAAATTGGCGGGGAGCGGGGCAAAGAAGCTCTGGTTCGCCTGAGAAATGCCATTGGCCGGGTGGAATCCCCTTGGCGGCCCGCGAGCGCTGAAGAAAGCTTTGAAATTGTCCGCCGCCGCCTGTTTCAGCCCCTCACCAATCCCGAGCTATTTGTGCAGCGGGATGCCGTGGTGAAAGCGTTCATGGATCTCTATCGCAGCCAAAGCCAGGAATTTCCCAGCGAGTGCAAAGAAAGTGACTACGAACGCCGCCTCAAGGCTGCTTATCCCATTCACCCAGAGCTGTTTGACCGCCTTTACTCCGACTGGTCTACTCTCGACAAGTTTCAACGCACCCGCGGTGTGCTACGGCTGATGGCCAGGGTCATCCACACCCTCTGGGAGCGAAATGACCGCAGCCTGATGATCCTGCCCGCCCACATCCCCATGGACGATCAACAGGTACAAGCAGAGCTGACCCGCTACCTAGACGACAACTGGCTGCCGGTAATCGACAAAGACGTGGATGGCCCCACTTCCCTGCCCCTGACTCTCGACCGAGATCACCCCAACCTGGGCCGGTATTCCGCCTGTCGCCGGGTTGCCCGCACCATCTACATGGGATCCGCCCCCACCCTGCGGGCCGCCAACCGCGGCATTGAGGAGCGCCGCATCAAGCTGGGCTGCGTGCAACCGGGAGAACACCCCATCACCTTCGGCGATGCCCTGCGGCGGCTATCCGACCAGGCAACTTACCTATACGGAGATGGCAGTCGCTACTGGATTTCCACCCAGCCCAACGTCAACCGCACTGCTCAGGAGCGAGCCGAGCAACTGTTGAGGGACGAGCCCCACACCCTCTGCCAAGAGATCATCCGGCGCCTCAAAGCCGACAGAAATCGCGGTGAGTTCAGCGCCGTTCACGTTGCCCCCGACTCCACTGCCGATATTCCCGACGATCCCACTTTAGGCGTGCGGCTGGTGATCCTGCATCCTCAGTATTCCCATAGCCGGGGTAGCCAGGATAGCCCTGGGCGAGTCTGGGCTGAGCAGGCCCTCCAGCGTCGCGGCAGCGGCCCCCGCTACTACAGGAACATGCTGCTGTTTTTGGCGCCCGACAAAACCCGCCTGGAAAGCCTAGAACGCAATACCGCCCAATACCTAGCTTGGAAAGGGATCCTGGAAGACAAAGATCTCCTCAACCTAGATGCCTTCCAAACCGCCCAAGCCAATACCAAGCTGCACCAATCCGAGGCTGCTGTTGAGGCTGCTCTGCGGGAAACCTATCAATGGCTGCTGATCCCAGCCCAGCCTGATCCCCAAGGCAGTCTAGAGTGGAAAGAATGCCGACTGCAGGGGCAAGATTCCCCCATTTTGCAAGCCAGCCGCAAAGCTGTCCACGAGGGGGATCTGGTTACCGCTTACTCTGCCATCACCCTCCGCCTGGATACGCTGGATAGATTCCTCTGGCGCGAGGCTGATCACATCGATCTCAAACGACTGTGGGAATGCCTGGCCCAGTACCTCTACCTACCCCGCTTGAAAGACCCATCCGTTCTTCTAAGAGCTGTAGAAGACGGGGTAGCCTCAACTGCTTGGGAGGATAGCTTTGCCTACGCAGAGGCCTTCGATGAGTCCAAAGGCAAATACCTCGGCTTGCAAGTGGCAGCCATAGTCAAGCCCAGCATCGGTTCCAACAGCCTGCTGGTCAAGCCAGAGGTTGCCCGCCGTCAATTGGAAGCCCTTCAAGTTCCTTCCCCAAAGGCGCCCTGCATCTTCCCAGACAGCACTCCGCCTCTTCCTGGCCCCGGCGAGGAGGATTCCCCAGTTACGAATCAAGGAAATCAAGTTTCCCAGCCGGCGTTGCCGAGGCGATTTTACGGCAGGGTGGAAATGGATCCCCTGCGGGTCAACAGAGATGTTGCAACCCTTGCCGACGAGGTCATCCGGCACCTGACCAATCTGCCAGGAGCCACTGTCAAAATTACCCTGGAAATCGACGCGGAAATACCGGAAGGCTTACCGGAGAGCGTGAGGCGCACGGTAGCGGAAAACTGCCGAACCTTAAAGTTCTGCACCCTGGAGTTCGAGGACAATCCGCATAGTCATTTTTAAGCGGGAATGAAACTTTTTCCTTAGCATTGTGCACTAGCTGATACATTTACGCTGAACACTGCTGAACATCACTGTTCAACTATGCAGCGATAGCATTCTGTTTGTTTCCAACCAGAATGGCGGTATCCCGCAAAGCTTTGAGTAGAATACCCAAAGCGCAGTTTCCGTGTCGTCTTACTACCAATTTTCTGCTTTGCTTTGGCTACCATGTTGGCAGACTCGAAAGTAAACAGAAAGATCAACTGGTAGTAATCCGTACTGAACATATTATACATTATTTTCAGTATAGTTGAGCTTATTATTGACTAGAGTCATGCTCTCTCCCTTTGCCTGGAGGTGGTGGTTGTGGCAGCGGCGCGGAACGCTGGGGCGGCACCGTGGAGCATGCCTCTAACCCCCAAAACCCTGAACTTTGCTGAATTTACTGAGCTTTAGGCGGTTTGGCAAAAGTCATTGAGAGGGATATAGTAGACCAAGTTTCCCCCTGATCCTTGAGTCCACCGCAACGGTTGCCGGGAAGTGAAGGGGGAAAGCGCTCGGGGGGTATTCCTCAGGGCTTTGCGGGATACCGCCTTCCTGCTCAGAGATAGGCAGGATGCGATCGCTTCTTTCCTGAACCATGTTCAGGAGAGTTCAGCGTGAATGTATCAGCAATTGGGAAGTGTCTTAATCTAACTTGAAACGACTGTGACCCCGCTCTACTTCTCGGAGCTGAGCGCTGTCCCCACCTTCTCCATCAAGTCGTCCAGTTCGCTGTAGTCCGGCAGAGTCGTGTCGATGGCCTGCCCCTGACGCAACACCACTCGGTCATGCTGGGGACGGGAGAGCAGCTCGTCAAAGCCACGTCCCTTGAACAGCACCAGATCTGCCGGCAAGCCCACCCCAATTGGCCCTCGCTCGGTCAAGCCCATGATGCGGGCAGGGGTGGTGGTGATGGCCTGTGGCCAATCCCCATAGGGGGTATCCAGGTGCAAAATGCGGGTGGCCTCCCGGAACACCTCCAAGCCATCGTGATCCCCAAAGCCGTAGAAGGGATCCCGACAGTTATCGCTGGCTATCATCACCGGCACGCCCAAAGCCTTCAGCTCATGCAACAGCGTCACTCCCCGCCAGCGGGGGGTATGGCCGGGGTTACGGGCTTGCAAATATAGGTTACACATGGGCAGGCTGACCACGGCAATTCCCGCCTCTCTGACCAAGGCCATAGTCTTGTGGGCCACCTCCGGCGGTTGCACGGCCAGGCTACAGCAATGGCCACACACCACCTGATGGGGAAAATCGTTGCGCAAGGCCGCCGCTGCTACGTGTCTCAATGTGAGGGATCCCGGATCATCCGTCTCATCCGTATGAAAGTCCAGAGCCAAGCCCCGCTCCTTGGCCAGGGCAAACACCCGATCCAATTGCCGATCCAGTTCCGGCCCCATCGCCGCCACCCCACCCAGGATCCCGCCCACTTCCGCCACCTTGTCCGCCAGCTTTTCCCCTGCAGGGGTGAGAAAGGCATCCAAGCTCAGAAGCGTGACCGCCTGGAGTTCCAGCTTGCCCGCCCACTCTCGGCGCAACTGGACAAACACCTCCCAGTTGGCCCCCATAACCTGAGGATTCTCACAGACCAGATGGGTGCGCACTGCCTGGGATCCATGGGCATAGCTGCAGCGCAAACCAAAGCTGAAGCGACGGTAGAGATCCTCCCGAAACTGCTCCGGATCCCCGTCATAGGCTTGCTTCATCTTCACCCAATCTTCCTGGCCGGCCTGCCTCGCCCCGGCAAAGGTACCATCGGGATTGGGGGTGCGCGGCCACACATGTCCCTTGTCCAGGTGGGTATGGATGTCCACAAAACACGGCCACACTTGGCCCCGCCTTAGATCCACGCTGGGGATCCCCTGGGGCGGGATCCCTGTTGCCGCCTGGATTTGGCGGATCTGCCCCCCTTCAATTTCCAGATCCAGCAACACCAGGTTATCGCGGTTGGGGACAGCTCCTGGCACCGCCTCCTTCAGTACCGACAGGGGAACCTGAGCATTCAGCAGCCAGTAGTGGGCAACGCCGGGGATCTGCATGGCGGGCAACGAAAAAGTGACTCCCAATCTTAAGGGGATCCGAGCCCCTCAGGAGGAATCCAGTGCTACAGCAGCTAGGCAAACTGGCCCACCACCTGCATGGCAAAGCTGAGCAAAATGAAGGCCAACCAGGGGGAAAAGTCCAAGCCACCAATGGGGGGAATGATGCCGCGGAACAGGTTGAGATAGGGATCGGTGAGTTGGCTGAGCACCGACAGGATGGGGTTAGACCAGTTCAGTTGCGGGAACCAGCTCAGCAAAATCCGCACGATCAGCAGAGCATTGTAAATGACAATGAACTGGTAAAGGGAGCGGAACAGCAAAGACGCGGCAGTGCCGTAGACCAACCCCAGGGAGAGGCCGTCCACCCAAGCGAGAGGAGACAACAAGTGACTGAGCATCATGGTTGGGAAAAGTAGGGAAACAACTCGATCAACTCAACATCCATTAAGCTGAAGCACCTTCGCCAGAGGCAGACCTGGCCCAGGATCGCAACTCAGCCGAGAGAGGATGGCAGAACCTAGAGAGGAAAGCCGCTGCCGCCTCTAGTTTGGCATGGACAGGGATCCCCTGCTCAAGGCTTTTCCTCAACAGCCCTGGAAGAGGTTTCCTTGACGAGCAATTGCGTGCGCATGGCCTGAATCGCCTCGTTTAACTCGGCAATCTTGGCCTCTAGAGTGCGGCGGGCTTGAGCAATGCGTTCTGCCTCATTTTCCCACTTCCTCCAGTCGCTGGACATGGCCGACTCACCCGAAGCACTGAGGCGCGGTCGTTCAGGGGCTACCGAGGTGCCGTTGAGACGATCCGGATCCCGGCGTTGGCCTTCGGCGGATCCCTTTCTGAGTCGAGGGGCAAGCACAAACCCAATGACCCCGCCGATGATCCCTCCCAACAGGGCGCCAGTCACTACACCCGCAATGAAGTCACCTTTCTGATCTGCCACGCTTTTGTCCAGCTCAATAACAATAAACTTGAGTCATCTTCTTCCGTTCTACCTTTCCTGTCCCACTCCTGCCAGCAAATCCGACCAAGGTTGAGGTAGCCGCCAGCGGCTGAGATGTTCCAGATGGGCTTGCACCTGCTCCCTCAACTCGGCAAGCGTGTGTTGCAGATCGCCGGTCGAGGGTAGGGATCTCAGCGTCGCCTGCCAGAGGTAGGCCGGGGAAAGTTCAGGGCTGAGCAACTGCCACAAACGCTGCAGCTCCTCAAAGTGAAGGCGATCATCTTCTGTGAGGGAAAGCACCAACTGGCGACGCAGATCGCGGGCCTCTTCCGACATCAGGTAGCGCAAACCCGTTTGGGCGGTGGGTAACCAATCCAATCCCCCATCGCTGCGGGCAATTTGAATCAGGTTCTCCAGGCGGTTCCAGCGGAACTTGCCGTCTTTGATCAACACTTGCAGCAGCCGTTGGCGAATACGCGGCGATTCGTCCGTCAGCAGGCGCTTGGCCACATAGGGATAGGCCACACCGACGATGCGGAACTGGGGATAGAGGCTGAGGGCTACTCCCTCTTGGGTCACCAAAGAGCGGATCACCAGAGCAAAGTGGGAGGGCACCTGAAAGGGGTAGCGGTACATCAAGTCGGAGAACTGATCTGTGGCCGTTTTGAAGTTAAAGTTGACCACCTCTTGGGTCAGCACGTCTGCCAGCACCTTTTCCAAGGCGGGGATCAGCTCTTGGCGGCCGACATCCGACTGCAAAAAGCCCAGATGAATAAAGTCATCGATCAGGGCGTTGTAGTCGCGATCCACCAGGTGAACCAGAGCATCCACCAAGTACTCCTTCATTTCCTCGGTAAGCTGATCCATCATGCCGAAATCGATGTAGGCCATACGGCCATCGGTGAGGGCGAACAAGTTACCTGGGTGGGGATCCGCGTGGAAAAAGCCGTATTCCAGCAATTGCTTGAGGGCAGCAACCACCCCGATACGCACCAATTGTTTCACCTCCAGGTTGGCTGCTCGAATGCGCTCCACATCCGTCAGCTTGATGCCGTCGATCCACTCCAGGGTCAGAACCCGGCGGGTGCTGTAAGCCCAGAAGATGCGCGGCACGTACACATCCGGATCGTCGCGGAAGTATTCGGCGAAGCGCTCGCAGTTTCGCCCTTCGTGCAGGTAGTCGATCTCTTCAAAAAGCTTGCGGCCAAACTCATCCACCACCGCCGTCAAAGTACTGCCCAGGTTCAAGGGCAGCCAGGGGCCCAGCCATGTCGAGGCCCAGCGAATCAGGTACAGATCCAGGCTCAACTGCTCTCGCAGATGGGGTCGCTGCACCTTCACCGCCACCCATTCGCCGCTGTGCAACTGCGCTTTGTAAACCTGGCCCAAACTGGCAGCAGCCACCGGCTCTGGAGAGATCTGGGCAAAGATCTCGGCAATCGGACGGCCCAACTCGGATTCGATGCGGGCAAATGCTTGCTCGGAAGGAAATGGCGGCAGTTGATCTTGCAGCTGGGTGAGTTCTTCTAGGTAGTCTTTGCGCACCAGATCGGGGCGGGTGGAGAGGGCCTGACCCACCTTGATGAACGTTGGCCCCAGGTCGGTGAGCAGCTTTCGCAACTGCACCGAGCGCCGTCCCACATTGCGATCAGTGTGTCCCCACAGCTGATCCCAGCGCAAACAGAGGACAAACCACAAGAAAGGCCAGAGAATGGCCAGCGCCCGACCGATCACTTGGGGCAGGCGCCAGCGGTAATAACGGCAGATCAATTGCGGATCGTAAACTTCCAAAGCGGCAACGGATGAAATTCTACTAAACACACTCCAGCGATCTCACAGTCTTTTGTTTTGAAGCTCTTGGTATCCATCTTAACAGAAAAAGCCTCGCCGTTTCTGCGCAAGGGCCTGTCAGCCCCATCCTGCCCCCTTCTCGGCCAGGGCCGGCCTGTTTCCCCCTCAAATGATGGTGTTGTCCGGGATCACCGAGTCTTTGATGATGGTGACGATGCCGTTGCTGATCCAGATCCCTTCCTCTTCCCGCTGCGCTTCGGTGACGTGATCCTTGTTGAGGATGCGGACATTGCGCCCAATGCGGGCATTCTTATCCACGATGGCGTTGACAATGTGGGAGTTGGCCCCGATGCCCACCGGTGGGATCCCTTCCTCTAGCCTGGCCTGCCGCTCTTCTACCGACTCGTAGTAATCGGCTCCCATCACCAGGGTGTTTTCGATGATGGTGTTGGCCTCCAAGCGGCTGCGAATGCCGATGATGGAGTTGCGAATTTGGGCGTTTTTGATGATGCAACCATCGGCGATCATGGAGTTGACAATCTGGGAGTCGAGGATTTTGTTGGGGGGCAAAAAGCGCGGGCGGGTGTAGATGGGCATTTCGCTGTCGAAGAAGCTGAAGGGCGGGTTGGGCTGCTGCACCAGTGCCAGGTTGGCCCGGTAAAAAGCCTCGATGGTGCCGATGTCTTCCCAGTAACCCTTGAAGAGGTAGGCTTGCAGATGGTACTTGCCGATGGCTGCCGGCAGCACCTCTTTGCCAAAGTCGGTGTGCTCCTTGACTTTGAGCATCTCGATCAGAGCTTCTCGCTTGAATACATAGATGCCCATGGAGGCGATGTAGGGCTTGGCTTTGGCTTCTTCCGGGCTGAGGCCGAGGGCTTGGGTGTCCACCTGACAGGCTTTCAGCAGATCTCCTGTTGGCTTTTCCTTGAAATCCACAATGCGACCGTTCTCGCCAAGCTTGAGCAAGCCAAAACCCGAGGCCACTTTTTCTTCACAGGGGAGCACCGCCAGCGTCACATCGGCTCCCACCTGCCGGTGATGCTGGATGAAGGGGCGGTAGTCCATGCGGTAGAGGTGATCCCCAGATAGGATGAGGAAGTCCCGCGGCTTCCAGGAGTCCATCAGCCAGAGGTATTGGCGGACAGCATCGGCGGTGCCTTGGAACCAATCGGGATTATCAGGGGTTTGTTGGGCCGCCAAAACGTCCACAAAGCCGCCTGTAAAGGGAGACAAGCGGTAGGTGTTGACGATGTGGCGGTTTAGAGAGGCCGAGTTGAACTGGGTGAGGACGTAGATTTTTTCGATGTCGGAGTTGATGCAGTTGCTGACCGGGATGTCGATGAGGCGGTATTTGCCGGCCAGGGGCACAGCGGGTTTGGCGCGGCGCTTGGTCAGGGGATAAAGTCGGGTGCCACGCCCACCTCCCAAGATGATCGCCAGTACATCGCGCATGGTTGTCCTCCACCAGGCTACACCCAATAGCATAGACTGCTGCGGGGCCACCTCAACGACTGTCCTGTCGGATCTGGCCGGGCTGCTCGGAAAGGGGAACAAGTTGGCAAGACAGAGCGGGAGAGCTGATGGCGCGCATCCTGGCCTTTACCAACAACAAAGGGGGCACCGGCAAGTCCACCCTCTGCGTCCACGCGGCTCAGTTGACGGCCCAGCGGGGATACCGAGTTTTGCTCATCGATCTCACGTCCCAGGCCACTGCCAGCAACCTTTACCTGGAAGGGGCCGGATCCCTGCCGGCACCGGAAACGGTTTGGGCCAGCTTACACCCGCAACACCAACGTCCTATGGAAGAGGTGATCTACTGCACGGACAAGGGGGTAGATGTGGCGCCCTCCCACAGCACCATGGCGGAAGTGGCGGCCCAACTGGCTGCTGCTGGAGAGATGGGGCAGAATCTGTTGCAGCGCCAACTGGATCCCTTGCTGCCGGACTACGACTTCATCTTTCTCGATACGCCGGGAGAACTGAATGCCCTCACCGCCAATGCCCTGCGGGTGGCCCAGCGGGTGTTGATCCCGACACGGCTCAACCGCGCCGATTTCTCCTGCACGGAAGTAACCTTGCGCTACATTGAGGCCCTGAAAGGCCAGCTCAGCCACGCCCGCGCCGTTTTGACGATGCTGGACGACCGCTATCTGCCGGGGGGCATTTGGTCGGGATCCCATACCGGGCAATTGTATGTGCAAGCGCAACAGATTTTTGCGGATGTGCTTTCACCCGTTACTATTCCAGATAGCAGCGATTTGCGCATTGCTTTTGACTACGGCTTGACGGTGATGGACTATCGGCCTGGGTCGGCGGTGTGTCAGCGGCTGCTACAGTTGGTTGAACGCGAGGTGCTCTTGTGACCGGATCTGACCGTAGCCTCTTTCCTTCGTCGGGGGAAACTTCCCGCCGCTCCGGCGGAATTCGGCGCAAGGCCGGTGCTAAAACCAGTTCAGAGCCCACCTCCGCAGAGTCTACTCCCACAGGCGAGGAGCCGACAACGATGTCTTCTCAGTCTCCCCCAGAACCAACCCCAGAATTGCCGGAAATTGCAGCCCTCAAAAGCCAACTGGCCGAAGCTCAACAACTCTTGCAAGACTACCAAAACAAAGTCTCTACCCTGCAAGCTCAATTGCAGCAGGTTACTGCCCATCGGGACGAATTGCAAAAGGCGCTGGCGCAGTTGCAAGCGGTTGCGGACGAGCGGGCCAAAACCATCCAGGAGTTACGGAAACCCAAAGAGCAAGCCCCCATCATTCAGCCCAAACCCCAATCCTCGCCTCTGCACGCGCAAAAGAAGATCATGAATCGGCCCATCTTCGACAATGTATCAGCCACCGATGAAAGCATGCCCCCCTATTTGTTGGATTGACCGGGATGGAAGGGATCCCTAAGGGCGTGATTTGGATGGGGTCTCCACCTGTTCTGCTCCCTCCTGCTTTCAGCCCGACCTGTGCTTTTTTCCCTGCTTCCTGGAGATCCGGGATCCGATAGTTGGATATTGGATTGGATAACCTTTGTTCCCAGTGCCCTTCTCATGAGCCAATCTCCATCGACTCTCCCTGCTGGTGATGCCATTCCGCCCCACGGGGGCACCCTGATCAACCGCATTGCCCCGCCTGAGCAGGCGCAGGAGCTGCGTTCCAAAGCCGAACATTGCCCCATCCTCTATCTCGACGAGCGGGCCCAATCGGATCTGGAGATGATCGCTATCGGCGGCTTCAGCCCGCTAACGGGGTTTATGGGGCGGGAAGATTACCAGGCCGTTCTGGAAACAATGCACCTGGCCAATGGCTTGGCTTGGTCGCTGCCGGTCACCTTGCCGGTCTCCTCAGAAGTGGCAGCGGGTCTGAAAGAGGGGCAAATGATTGCCTTGGCCAGTGCCGAGGGCAAGATCCTGGGCCTACTGGAGCTGACCGAGAAGTTCACCTACGATAAAACATACGAAGCCCGGCAAGTTTATCGCACCACCGATGAGCAACATCCAGGGGTAAAGGTGCTCTACGAGCAGGGATCCGTCTATTTGGCCGGCCCCGTCACCCTCCTGCAGCGGGATCCCCACCCTCTTTTTCCGGCCTACCAGATTGACCCGGCCCAATCGCGGCAACTGTTTCGGGAAAGAGGCTGGAGAACCATTGTAGGCTTCCAAACCCGCAACCCCATCCACCGCGCCCATGAATACATCCAAAAATGTGCCTTGGAGATTGTGGACGGGCTATTTTTGCACCCGCTGGTGGGGGCTACCAAAAGCGACGACATTCCCGCCGATGTGCGTATGCGCTGCTACGAGGTGTTGATCGAAAAGTACTACCCCAAGGAGCGGGTGATCTTGGCCATCAACCCTGCGTCGATGCGCTACGCCGGCCCCCGCGAGGCTATTTTCCATGCTCTCATTCGCAAAAACTATGGCTGTACCCATTTCATTGTGGGGCGGGATCACGCCGGGGTGGGGAACTACTACGGTACCTACGATGCCCAACACATTTTCGATGAGTTCCAG
>AFSR01001112.1_pt1 | contig 14928 bp, 10 predicted proteins | sample 296848 | NCBI WGS metagenome assembly AFSR01 (sample SAMN02954305, study PRJNA68063) | hot springs metagenome | biome: terrestrial; feature: Mushroom and Octopus hot springs; material: microbial mat core samples; isolation source: Yellowstone National Park Mushroom and Octopus hot springs ...
TGATTCGGGGCGTAGTCGCTCGACAATATCCCGTGGGCCGCGCACCCGCAGGGTCACTTCCTGCACTTCCTGGCGATTGGCAATGATCAAGTCTTCCCGTAGCCCTTGGTAGTTGACAGGTACACCACGCAAAACAAAGGGAATGGCATCCTGCTTTGTGGCCGAAAGCCACAGGGCGCTCGTCATGACGGCAGCAATCAGTTTGAGGGTAAAATTTTCAACGACGAGCGCACGGCTCTTTTCCCCCACCCAACGAACCCAGTGCCGCCCTTGCTGCCACACGGCTGCCAAGTTGAGCGAGCCGCGCTCGCCTACCTGGGAACTCATCCGCGAAACTTGGGGTTTCCCCACCAATGCTGGAGTTCCAATGGCCGGGGTTTCATTGGTTTCGCTGGTTGTTTCAGGCATCACCGAGTCTATGCTTAGCGGCTCTACCAGCAAGCTTCGTTTCCGTCGCTGGCGCGTAGAGGAGGAGCTAGCGGTTGCCTGATGCAAGGCTTTGGACAACATTTCCCGGACAGTCTGAATATCGAGACCGCGTTTGATGCGCCCACCTTCCACACATGACACCATCCCGGTCTCTTCAGAGACGACAATGACAAAGGCATCGCTTTCTTCGGTAATACCAATCGCCGAGCGATGGCGTGTACCGGTGTCCTTAGAAAGCCGCGGGTTGAGTGTCAGAGGCAGGAAACAACTGGCTGCCGCAATCCGGTCCCGGCGAATGATGACTGCCCCATCGTGCAGCGGCGCCTCGGGGTTGAAGATGTTGATCAACAAATCGTATCCGACAATAGCATCCAACCGGACGCCACGCGAAATGTACTCCTCCAAATTGTCTTGGCGCTCGAAGACAATCAATGCCCCCGTCTTATTGGCAGCCAAGGTGGTCACGGCCAGCAGTACCTCCTCGTACTGTGCCGTCAGAAGCTTTTGCGTCCGCCAGCCAAGGCGCGCTGGAAAACGGATGTTTTTGCCAAAGTTAGCAAAGGCTGTGCGAATTTCGTTTTGAAACAGGACGACAACGGCAAAGCCAACATAGAGAAGACTGTGGCGGATGACAAACTCCAAGGTTGGCAGATGCAGCCAATGGGAAACCTGGTACAGGAAAGCAACAATAGCAATCCCAATGGCGACTTGTGCCGCACGAGTCCCTTTGAGGAGCTTCAGCCCCTTGTAGATAAACAGAAAAACAACGAGCAGGTCGATAATTGCCGCAAGCCGGGACTGACCAAGCCACTGGATCAACGTTGTCATCACCTAAGGCATATCTCTCAAACTAGGAACAGATTCCAAAACAATTCAACTGCACAGGGTGGCTCTTTTCTCCAAGCAAATCTTAAGGTTAGCAACTTGAAGTGAGAAGGCTATGACGCCTACGCCCGTTCAGCAGGCAGGGGCCGCCCCAGTTTGAAGGGATTAGTTAGACTTGCTCACACCAGCTACAAGAGAAAAACGAAGTACGCGAGAATACTTGCCTCAACCCAGATTAGGCAAGTTTGCAGGCAAGATGCATCCGCACCCACCAGAACATGACCAGCCCAACCCAGAAGGGGGCTACCTCAACTAGGTGTAGACTCGGTGGGCATAAAACCTACAATGCCTGGGGCACTTATGCCAAACGACCATCGTGAGCCGTAAACTTCACCCCATGCACGTAACCACCAACTGCTACTCCAGCACCGGCATAATAGAGCATCTCTCCTGACCAGTGTTCAGGGAAACACCACCAAAACAGTGCTAAGTATATCGCGCTTCCAACTGCCACCAACGGCCAGTGCATGTGACGGACAACCAGGGCGTAAGTAATGGTAAAAGACAAGCATACTACCGGCGGTCCCTGCCCCCACTTTTCAGGACGAATCGTCTCTAGCCACCAGAGCGTCAGATAACCAATAGCTAACCCACGCACAAAACGTTGGGTATCGTAGTAGTTCGTCCAATAAAAGGGAAACAAAATGCTGGCTACCATTAACCCCAGCGTCCACGCCTTGGCATCTAGAAAGGCAGCTTGCAGCTCTGGGGCAATCAACCAAGACACTGCCCAAGGATATGTCGCGGCCAGCCAGCTTGGAAGCATCAAATCCCGCAGGGTCTTAGTTAGCCGCCGCTGCGGAATGCCCCAGATGTCCGCAAGGACATAGGCAAAGTAGGCTAGAGTAGGCCAAGCCAACTCCCAGTTCCAGCCGCCAAGGCCAAGCCCTAGAATTCCTACCCAAAACGGAAGGTACTCATACCCTCGCAAGGCATAAGCCGGACGGTGATAGAGCTCAGCCCGTTTTGCCTCTCCTCTGAGAGCCGGGACAAGTCGGCGCTCAATAGTCTGCCGAAGCTGTTCCGTCAGTGCGCGTACTAGTTCCTTGTCTTCGGCAGGATTGCCTCCTACCGGGCGCGGTGGGTCAATTGGAGGATGGTACTTGACCGTAATCTTGTGCGGTAGTGGCAACCATTGCCCACGCGGCCATGCCGCCCGCGCACCAGCAATAGTGACCGGTACAATAGGACAGGGCACGCTTAGGGCCAGTCGTACGGCTCCGGACTTAAGCAGGGCATTCATCCGGGCTTCTTTAGAAATCCCGGCTTCGGGAAAAATTCCCAAGGCTTCGCCTTCACGTAGCACTTGCAGGGCCTGTCCAAAAGCCTGCTGGTCTGGTTTGGTTGTATCGACAGGAAACGCCCCAAGGAAGCGAATCAGCGGCCCCAGCAAGGGGATACTGAATAACCTGTCCCACGCAACAAAACGAATCCGCCGCCGAATCGGCAAAGAAATCAGGACTGGGTCAAGATAACTTGGATGATTTCCAGCCAGAATCACTGCCCCCGTTCGGGGGACATTTTCTACTCCGATGTATTCAAGGGTAAACACCACGCGAAATAGCGCGTGAATGATAACTTTGAGTATCCAGAGCAAAGCCTCTCAAGCCGCCCCCAAAAGCAACTTTAGTGCCTCTCGACTAGTCCTTGCCAAGGCAAAAGCCCTTACCCACGTCCGGCTAAGGATCGCAACTCCGACTTAAGCTTTTCTATCTGAATGATCTTTTCCGTCACTTGCTCAAACAAATCCCGCTTAGCCGTGATCCCTTCCCCAATCAGGTAGGCTGCCGCCTCCGAGCGGGTAGCAAAAATCCCAGCCTGTACCAGCATCTCAATCGAGCGCATGGCATCTTCCGACAGATGGACCGTCACATTTAGGTCACGGCTTGCCAGGGCTTGCTGAATGGCAGCGCCAATGGAGCCAGGCAACTTGCTAATGGATTCAGGTAGCGTCCGGGCCAGCTCACGTACTGAACTCGTGATCTCTTCAATCGTCCCCTTTGGCTCTTCACTGGCAGGGCTTGGGGTAGTGCTCGCTGACGGTGCAGGTTCATCCTTGCGTTCAATAATGACAATTTTGCGGTCTTCGGGTGCAGCCACGGCAGAATCACCTCCAGTCAAAACATTGCTTTCCTAACATTACTCCACATCCTAGGACTCTGTCACCTTGGGTAAGGAAAAGCCAGTCTTGGTTCATCTCCAATGCTGGTTGACCAAAGGATTTTGTCGTGGCTATATTCGCCCATCGCTTATAACCGTATGACGTAATACAATTTTGCGTCGCCGGTTTTCGTCTTGCCTTGATCCTACACTCTGAGGACCTTAGCTATGCCCGGTGGAACGAACGAAGTCATGCGCGACTTCTTCATCCGCGTCATTGGGAACACCCCTGAAGAACGATTCATTTATGTTGTCCGCGCCCAGAACGCAAAGGCGGCGCTCAACCTGCACATCAACAACCTCGGCGACCGTCCCTGTGTCGTTCTCGATGGGCTCACTGGTGAAGTCCTAGAGCGATACAAAGTGGATAGCAAAGGACGTTGAGCTTTTCCCTTTTCAGCTTTTTGCCAAACCAAAAGTAAAAGCGGTGAATAGCCTGGCTATTCACCGCTGCTGTGGCTAGCTCGCCCCCCGGCCTCGCTGTCTACGTGTGCCCGTCCGGGGCTGGGCAAGCCCTATGGGGGCCTTGCTGTCCTTGCCTAAAAGATGAACTTGAGTGCCATCTGAATCCGGCGGGAACTGCTCACCACGGCATCCCGAATCCGACCGAAGGTAGGGCTGGTCACAACGGCTGTTGGGAAAGCAAAGGACGGGGTATTCGTCGCATTTTGCATCTCCAGCCGGTACTGCAGGTTAACCCCTTCCACAATACGAAAGGACTTAGCTACCGTCAGGTCGAGTTGGAAAAAGCCCGGCCCTGTAAAGAAGTTGCGGCCTGTGTTTCCGAGCGTGCCCGGCGCCGGAATGCTAAAGCGCGCGCGTTCATCGGCTGTGAAGAAGAAAGTCGTTCCGGCTTCTTGCCGGAGCGAACCCAGCGAGCGGGAGCACCCATTGCAGTCGGCAAAAGACTGCACGGCATTGCTCAAGGTATTCGAGCCGGAAAAGACCGTGAAAGGACGCCCAGAGGTCCATCGCACCACGCCGGCTGCCATCCATCCACCGATGATCTGATCCACCACCGGATTGAGGTTGTTGGCGTATTGGCGCCCGCGCCCAAATGGCAACTCCCAGACAAAATTCCCCTGGAACGAATGCGTCCGGTCAAAGTCTGACCGGGCATAGTTGATACGCCGATTGCGGAGGTCAAACGGCGTACTCGAAGCCGATTGCACCGCGCCACTGGCCGCCACCGTAAAGGTTGGATCAAACGAACGGGTATCCAAGGACTTCGCCAGAGTGTAGCTGAACTGGAAGCTCAGCCCATCCCGAAACCGCCGCGACAACTGTAGTTCTGCCGCGTGGTAGTTGGAAAAGTCATAGCTATCCACAACGAACAAGCCACCTGTGTACTGTGGGAAGTCAAAGAAGAAAAAGGGTGAAAAGCCGCGCGCCGGCAAGTTGGCGCCAATCTGCTGCGCCAGCGACACGGCCAGCCCGGCAACGTTGTTTGTCGTCAGGCTGCCACGGAAGTTATTGATGGTTAGCTGCGAACCATTCGGATTGGCCAGCAACTGGTTAATGAGCGGGCTGTTGCAGGCAGGCGTAAACGTCCCCGACACGGCGCAGGGGCGCATGGTGTTGAAGGCTTCAAGGAACCCGTTTTCAAAGATTTTTACCTGATTGGCATTGTAGCCGCTTAGCAGCCCGTTTCCATGCCGGCCAATGTAGTTGGCTTCCAGTACGAGGTTCCATCCCAGATCGCGCTGGATACTCAGCGCCCACTGATGAACTTTCGGCGTTCGGTAGTTTGGGTCAAACACTGTAATACTGTTAGCCGAAAAAGCCGGAGGCTGGCGGAGGGCATCGGGTGAGATACCGGCTGGCGGCGAAAGCGTCGGCAGGTTGCGCAAGCGCCCCCCACCTTGCCCAAACGTGTCATTGATCACCCCTATGGTTTCCCCTGGCACTGTCGGTAACAAAAACGAGGAAGCCAAGAAGGTGTTAAGGCGATCGTAAGCAAGCCGGTAGTTGACACGTACGGAGGTTTTGCCGTCTCCAAATGGGTCCCACGCCACCCCCACGCTCGGTCCGAGATTGTTCATATCATCGGGGAAGGGCTTGTTGCCCTTGACCCAGCGGGCTGTATTCGTAGGCGGCGCACCAAAAGCCAACCGCTGGTCGGGGACGGCCAACCGCCGTGGTTCGCGGAATGCTGGACGGAGCTCCCAGCGGAGACCGTAATCAATCGTCAGATTCGGCCGCAGCCGCCACGTGTCCTGTATGTAAAAGTCATACTCTGGGTAGCGCGCATCGGCCGTGAAAATCGTTCCCGGCGGGCCGTACCGGTCACCGATGGAGACAAAGGCTTGGGCAATCCGCCCAACGCGCCCTAGCAAGTTGTTGATGGTCCGCTGCAGCAGCGGCAGGTCAAAAGCGGTGTTGATATTGCCCGGAATTCCAAAGGCCGCCACGCTCACCGTGTTGATCGCCGTGCTGAAGTTGACCGAGGGTTGGGTGTTGAGGCCAGCGACAGAAGTCCGGCGGTCAATGTGCCGGCCAAAGCGCAGGTTGAAGCCAGCTTTGATCGTATGGGCACCATACACGTAGGTCATGTTGTCCACAAACTGGAAGGTTGTCAGCGCCCGCCGGTTGATGACGGGCGCCAGATTGGAGGTGGGCGTCGTCACGTCGTTGAGCGTGACCGGCGGGTTGTTGGCAAACTCCGGGTCAGGGTTGTCAAAGCTGAAGGTGAACCGGTTGAGCCCCATGACAAACTCATTCGTCAGGTTGCTCGTCGGCGACCACCGGTGGTTGATGGCTACATTCCGGGGGCGGCGCCGGGTATCCACCAAGCGTGGCGTGTTAGGAAAAGCCGCCGGGCCGGCGTTGACAAAGTCGCCCAGCGAGTCCTGCCGTCCCCAGGATACCCGCGCAAAAACAGTCTGCCGGTCACTGATGACATAATCCACCTTGGTGGTGTAGTCCTCCTGTTGCTCGCGGCCGCGGGCATTGACGAAAAACCAGCCGTGTTAAGGCCATCTCCCACGGCAAAGTTGTTGGGCAGCGGTGTCAGGTCAATGATGCGCCGGATCGTTGGGTCAAGCCCCAATCCTTGCGGATCCATCATGCCGATGTTGTACGTCCCGATGTTGATTCCTGGTACGGGATTGCCATTGGCATCTACTGAAGCACCGGCTGCGCCAAAGGGCAGATTGCGGCCTCCAATGACATAGCGAAAGATGCCCTGCCGGGCCGTCTGGGTATAAACAATGCGCGTCACCGGACGTCCCTCGCTGGCGCGCAGCGCCTGAAAGTTCGTGAAGAAAAACAGTCGGTTGCGGACAATGGGTCCACCCAGGCTGCCCCCGGCAATGTGCTGGACAAACTGTCGCTTGACGATGCCGTTGAGATTGTTTTCGTACTCGTTCGCGTTAAAACCGGGCGTTTGGTAAAACCAAAATGCCGTGCCGTGAAATTCATTCGTCCCGGAGCGGGTGATCATGTTCACCTGCGCGCCGCTGCTGCGCCCGTTTTCGGCCGACGGGTTGCTCGTGATGACGCGAAACTCAGCCAGGGCATCGGGGTTGACACGGGTGGGCGAGAAGTTCGACCCGCCAGCGCTCGTTTCATTGGTGTCAATGCCATCGAGCGTGAAATTCACAGCGCGGTCACGCGCGCCATGCACGTGAACGCCGCCCCCGGTGTTGGCTCCAACCACGACACCAGGCTGAAAGTTGATGAATTCCAGCGGGTTGCGGCCGCGTGCTCCAACGATGGGCAGCGCCACAATGGTCTGCTGCTCAACGAGGTTGCCCAAGTTGCCGGAACTGCTAGTCTGGATGCGCTCCGCAGCACCCGTTACTTCAATAACCTCTTGCGCCCCGCCACTTCCAGCGTGGCATTGACCGTTGTCGGCTGTCGACGCTGACCGGATTGCCTTTGAGACAGCTGCTGAAGCCGTGGCCTCGACCGTCACGGTGTAGACCCCACTGAACGGAGTCAACACATAACGCCGTTTCAGTGTCTGTGTCGTAAGTGAAACATTCGTGCCCTCGTTGGTCAAGGTCACCCGCGCGCCGGCTACGGGTGCGCCGGAGGGGTCACGTACCGTTCCCGTCAAGCGGGATGTCGTCCCGTGCGCCATCGCCAAGGACGGCAACAGCCATACAAACCAAAACACCAGCGCCCAACGGGCTGCCCTATGGGTAAGCTCCCAGACAGTCAGCATAGCTAACCTCGTGCAGACGGATGATTTGAAGAGTAAGCCTATCTTGCTTTTTTTCGTTGTGTTTGTCACGCCTTGAATCAAGCATCCGGTCACATTCCTGTCACAGGCTGGCAACTTCAGGGTTGCCGTCGGCGCCATGACGGGCTAGGCTAGTGTCTGCATTTGCTTCACCTGCTTTGGGAATACAAAAACCGGCCGGGTTTGGTACAACCACGGCGCGCCAGAAGGCTGCCGCCGGAAAAGGTTGTGACCCAACGTCCCACTGGGGTCTTCCACAAACCATAGGTGACGCAATCTCTGGTTGCCTTGTGCGGGGAACGAACCTTGAAACCGGCAACCCTTTCAGCTTACGTACAGACACAGCGACGCCACAGCAGGCGGTTTTGCCTTTGGGTCTGGCTGCTGGTTGGTTTTGTCATGTCCTGTCAGGTGCAGGCCGGCGAACCAACCAGCGCAGCAGAACTCCTTGCGGCTGCCCAGTCGTCTCGCCAGGCCCACGCCTACGCGCTTGCCATCCGCTATGCCACACAAGCAGCCCAAGCCAGTGAGGAGAGTATTCAGGCTGATGCGCTGGCCGAGCTGGGGCTGATTTACCTCACGGCAGAATGCCTTGAACCTGCAGCTAGGCACTTCCAGGAACTGGCGCGGCGTTTCCCGGAAGACCCGCGCGGCCCAGTTGGGCTTGCCACGGTTACCTTGGCCACCGGACAGCTCGACGACTGCGAGCGGCAACTTGCCGATCTGCTGGCGCAGTATCCCAACGCAGCCAGTGTACATATCCTAGGCGCGCGCCTGTTTATCGAGCGCAATCGGGTCGAGGAAGCCCGTCGTCACGCTGAGCGCGCCCTAGCGCTGGCACCCCATCACCCTGACGCACTCGCCGTACTTTGCGCGGTGCGCGTCATGGAGCGTAAACCCGGTGAAGTACGGCGACTGGCCGAGCAGATTCTTGAACTCCAGCCGGACAACATCCGCGTGCGCCGTACCTATTCGCAGTACATTCGCAGTCGCAAGGCCCACCGGCCGCCCTCGCCAGCAGCGCGTGCGGCTTATGCTTCAGCCAAGGCTGCACAGCAACGGCAGGACGTAGAAGGCGCACGACGCTATCTTGACCAGGCGTTAGAGCATGACCCTGCTTTTTTTGCAGCTCTGCTGAGCCGAGCCGCCCTAGCTATCGAGCACAATGAGCTTGACCGGGCAGAAGAACTCGCCCGGCGCGCCTTAGCACTTGATCCAGAACATCCTCTGCCCCACTTGCAGTTGAGTCTTATCAACCTAGCGCGGCATGAAACTGCAGCCACTGCACTCGGTGCTCCCATTCCCCGCCTCACCTTCCAGGCAGACCTTCCCATTGGGGATGACATGAAAGCCGTCTTTCCAAACTTTGAAACCTTAACGCCAAGCCAAAAGCAGATTGTCTTAGCAACCATTGCCCCACTGGCGCATTTTCTGCCCCACCTGCGGCGATGCGGTGCGAAACACTGGATTCTGCCCCTTGACCGGCAGCTTGGCGACATACCAGGCTGTGAGGCGCTGGCCGAACGGACGACCTTCGATGGCCGCTACTACGGCAGTCTGCGAGGCGTGGGTGGTGTTGTGACTGTCTCCGGCATTGAGACCCTCTGGGCCGTTGAACGCGGCGGCTTCAACACCCTAGCGCATGAGTTTGCCCATCAGATTCATAGCTGTGCCCTGGATGCGGCCACGCTCGAGCGCATTGAGAAACTCTACGACGCTGCTGTCCGGGAAGGGCACGCTCTGGATTACTATGCTGCTTCGGACAAGTTCGAGTACTTTGCCCAAGGCTATGAAGCCTATGTCTCCACGACCAAACGACGGTCAGCAAGCCCTACGGCCAGCCACACCCGCGACGAGCTTGCCCGTCGCGACCCTGCGCTGTTTGCTCTCTTTGAAGAGCTTGCTCAACGTGGTACTGTCAGCACAAACACAACACACCGGTAGCCTCTGCAAGGGCAGCCGTGGACATTGCGCGTCTCTTGTCTGCACACCACCATGCCTTCTCTGACCGTAACCCGCGCCGCAGCCCGTGGTTTACGTGCCTATTCCCTTTTGACCTACCTGGCAATTAGTACTCTCCTAGGCAGCTTCACCACTGCCTCACTTCCGTACCGGGCAGCTACGAAAGCCCACTCCAGACTTTCTGCACTCGAAGACCGGCTTCTTGCCGCACCATCGCCAGAACGCGCCCGGCAGACGCTGCGGACGCTAACAGCAAAACCACATCTAGCCGGTACACCGGAAGATTACGCCACAGCACTTTACGTTCGAGATGAACTCCAGCGCGCCGGTTTTGACGTAGAACTGGTCGAGTACGAAGTCTATTTGCCCCGGCCCAAGTCACGGCGGGTGGAGATGACAGCTCCGACCAAGTATCGCTGTGCGTTGACCGAGCCGGCGCTTCCAGAGGACCCAGATTCAGCCTCACCGCTGGCCGTCCCGACCTTTGCAGCCTGGTCGCCTTCGGCCAAAGTCGAAGCCCCAGTCGTGTATGTCAACTATGGGCTTCCACGCGACTACGAAGTGCTGGAAAAGCTGGGTGTTAGTGTCCGGGGCAAGATTGCTCTTGCGCGCTACGGTGAGTGCTACCGGGGGGTCAAAGCCCAGGTCGCTCAAGAAAAAGGCGCTGTCGGACTGCTGGTTTATTCCGACCCAAAGGACGACGGCTACGTCCAAGGGAAGACCTACCCCGACGGCCCCTGGCGCACAGACAACTGTGTGCAACGCGGCAGTTATCGCGCCTTTACCCAGCCGCCCGGTGATCCGCTCACGCCAGGCCGCCCGGCTAAAAAAGGCACCCCGCGCCTGGCTCCGAAAGATGCCGGCCTTCCACGGATTCCCATCCAACCGTTGTCTTACCGTGATGCCCTACCCATTCTGGAAAGCCTGCGTGGACCGGCCGCTCCCAAGGAATGGATCGGCGGGCTGCCAATTGAGTACCGGATCGGTAATGGTGAGACGCGCGTACGGATGACGCTCACGATGGACTACCGCCTGCGCACCATTTGGAACGTCATTGGAACACTCACCGGAAAGGATTACCCGGATGAATGGATTTTGCTTGGCAACCACCGTGACGCCTGGGTTTACGGCGCAGTTGATCCTTCGAGTGGTACGACGGCCCTGCTTGAAGTTGCACGTGCCTTTGGCGAGCTGCGCAAAACCGGCTGGCAACCCCGGCGAACCATCAAGCTCTGTAGTTGGGATGCCGAAGAATACGGTCTCATTGGCTCGACAGAGTGGGTTGAAGAACACCTAGCTGAACTTCGCGAAAAAGCTGTGTGCTACCTCAATGTGGACAGTGCCGTCAGCGGTGACAACTTCCGCGCCAGCGCCGTGCCGAGCCTGTGGTCTGTCACCAAGGCCGTCCTGCGCGATGTCCCCGATGCCAGCGGAACACGCAGTCTTTATGACAACTGGCGCGCCCAAGACCCACAAGCCCCGGAAGTCCGTTTTGGCAAGCTGGGCAGTGGCTCGGACTACGCTCCCTTTCTTCAGATTGCCGGTATTGCCTGCCTGGACATGGCCTCGACCGGTAGCTACGGTGTCTATCATTCGACCTACGACAGCTTTCGCTGGATGGAAAAGTTTGGCGATCCAACCTTTAGCCGCCATGCCGCCATGGCCCGGGGATGGGCGTTGCTGGCTTTTCGGTTGGCAGAATCCCACCGGATTGGGCTCAACCTTCTGGACTACGCCCGTGAAATCGAACGCCTGGCCCAGGAGTTGGCGCATGAGCATCCCCAGCTCGACGCCACGGCGCTGCTCGATGCCGCCCGTGATCTGACCATTGCCGCAGAAGCCTTTGAAACCGAGCCGGATACCCCGGCGACGCTTGCCACACGCAATCGCCTGCGCCGCCAGTTTGAAGGCTTTTTGCTTGCTCCAGAAGGGCTTCCCAAACGCTACGACGCGCGCCACGTTGTCTATGCGCCAGGGGTGTTTTCAGGCTACGGCGCGGAGGTGTTCTCCGGGGTACGCTACGCGCTCACCCGCAACGATGCCGCCGATGTGGCACAGGCGATGGAACAGATCGTCACGGCGCTGAAAAAAGCGACCCGCACCTTGCAGGGACAACCATCTGGCAAAGAGGACACACAACCAGTGAGGAAAGGGGTTCTGTGACCTTCCCTGGGTCAGCCCCGCTTTCGGGCACTGGCACAAAAAGAGAACAAAAAAGGCGCGTCGGAGAGGCGACGCGCCCAAAGCAAAACGGCTTTTCAGGAGAAATCCCACTCACTGCAACGCTTGCTCAAGGGCATAAGTTCCAATTCTTGTCGGGCTTTTGACACCCGGAAACTCGGTCACGTCAGTAAGTTCGAGATCGCGCAGCAGCAGCTTTCCAGGTACTAGAAGGCGACGGTCAAAGCGGAGGGTCATGACATGCCGCCCCACGGCTGCTTCAGCAGCCGCTTGTGCCCAAGCGACGGGTTTTCCATCAGCCGTCACTAGGTTGGCACGCGCATGGAAGCGTCCGGCCCGGGTAACGACATATTCCAAATCAACTTCCAGCCCCTGCTCGGTTAGCCGTTCCCCTACAATGCGCATGAGGCGTCCACCGGCAACGCCACTGGCAATTTCAAGCAGTCCTGTTCGCTTGAACGGCAGCCCGGCGGCCGTTGTGCCTTCCACATCGAGAATGACCTTGCCAAACCGACCCAACTGGAGAGGACGGATTTTGAGGCCAAGGTCCCCGTTGCCTAATGCCGTCATAGCGCGCTTGAGGACAAGTGCTCCGTTTTCGTGATAGATACGCGCTGTAGCCCGCACCTTTTCTACCGGCTTTCCGCCTTCCCGCACTTGGGCGTGAATTTCAGTCGTCTGGCGGGCATCCACAAGGTTGTTGGTCAGCCAGCTATGCAGCACAAGGTCGTTGTCATCGTTGACGACAACAGTCGCACGGGGTGCAGCAGCCTTGGCCTCGTTGCTCGGCCTGCTGCTTTCGATGCGCAGGCGGTAAAGTCCTGGCTGGGTGGGAAGGTCACGCGGTGTCGCCTCCAACTTGCCGTGGGGTACCTCTTCTGCCCGTGAAAGCCCCGTACCGGGGTCAACGTCCCGTGGAATGAACTGTGTTGGAACCCGCGCTCCCTCGGGCGTCAACAACGTGGCTTGCGCGGTTTCATCTTCCACAAACACCCCAATGTGGGCATGGCTGCCTGTAACCGGCAGGGTGACTTCCCCGGTAACGCCTTCCATCACATACCGCGTTGAGAACGTTTCCGTGCGTGAAGCCGATAGCGCTAGCTCTTCGGCTGTCAGCCGACCACAGTCTGGTGAAGAGTTTTCAAGCGTTGTCGTCGTCAGCGCCGAGACCGGCACTGGACGATCCACGGCTCGTTCACTTTGCGCAGGCAGCGAAGCTCCGATGCCCAGCCCAACGGCAACTCCGGCCGTTGTCAAACCAATGATCCATCCGCGTCTTGTCCATGCCATGTGTTGGTGTAACCTCCCCCTCCCCAGCAGATCGTGCATGCCACTATTGGCTTAGTAGCCATACCGGGCAATATCTTCACCTAGTCGGCGGTAACTGTTGCGTCGGTTGTAGTGGTGATTAGCGTCAGTGTTGTACCACCGGCCACCCGGCGCTCTTGTGTAGTGGGCGCTGTACTCCGCTACCATGCCGTCGTCTTCGCCAGGCAGTCCAGCTAGGCCGGAGAGCGTTGCCAACGCAACACACTCCAGACAAAAGTCATTCCACAGGCCCGTGCCGGCTACGGTGAAGATCGGCTTGCTACGCAGGCTGTCCCGCATCCAGTTGGCGTTGGCTAGGCGGAAATGCGCCGTCGTCAGGGCCTGGGTTGAAGGCGCGTTATTGTCAAGCAAGGTGACTAGCCAGGCAGTCATCCAGGAGCCGCTCAGTGTGCCGGCTAGGTCGGCAGCCTCCGAACCGGCATTCGGTGGCGCATAGGACAGCACGTGCCGGGTATGGGCCTGAATGCGATTGAAGTTGGCTCCTCGGTAGTTGTAGTACGGATCAGACGGATCGGCATTGCACAGGATGAAGCGCATCACCACGCCACCCATGCTGTGCGTTACAAAGACGAGATTACGTCGTCCGTTAGTGATGAACTGGTTGATTTGCGCGGCTACGTCCACGGCGCAGTCCCAGTAATGCTTGCGCCCATCGTAGAACACAACCTCATACGGGACGGTGTAGTTGCGTGTTGCCGCCCGGATCATATCCGGTGTCCAGTAGTTGTTGATGACCTTCGCCCGGCTGTCGGTGGACACGCCGTCGGATTTTCCATGCACGAATACGAGCGTTGTCTGGGCGGCAGCGCTCGTGCTACAGCCGAGCCAGAGGCCAAACCACATCGCTACTAAGCCGAGCCACGTCCATCGCGGGTTGTGCATCATACCACTTTATCTCTCCGGCCAAAGATGAATGATTATTCATTCAGCGGAGCAAATCGCGTGCCACTTACTCGGCTACCTTCTCGCCTCCGATAACCCATTGGTAATGCGAGTTTAACGGGTTGCAGCCTAAGAAGTTACTTGAGTAGAGCTGCTTTCACAGATCGGCCCTACTATCAAGCAGCTAGACAGCAATCTGGTAACAATGTCAACAGACTTGACACTCAGCGCCGGACCTCACCCACTAGGCAGGCCCGAGCTCCAAGCACCGACCGGTGCATCACTAACAACGTAGCAGGCAGTTTGTCTGGGTTATGGTCAGTGAATATGGTCTCCGGCGCCACTGGCGTCATCTAGAGAAATCTCAATGACGTTCCCTCCGCCCGCACGCTCTTCATCGAGTTCGCGCAAAATGTCCAAGATTAAGCTGGTGTTGCTCGTTGTCTGAATATTTTGCTTGTACTCGACAGGCGACTTTTCCACCTCAAAGTAACCACACGTCAGCTCGGCAAACTTCTTGAGCGCCGGGATGCCGCGCAACATGTCTGTTGACGCATCGGCAATGAGCCCATCATTGAAATACAACTTTCCTACAACGCCTGGTGAGTGAATTGAGATAAAGCCCGTAATGCGGCTGTTTTCAATCACTTGGATGATATCAAACAAGCTAAAATAGCTCAGATCGCCGCTTAGCAGCACCCGCCCGCGAGCGGCATAGTAACTGGATGCTGCCAAGCTGGCGGGCGGGGGAGGCGGGCTGACCTGTCGTGGTTGATGCTGAATGTTTTTGAGAGCATTGAGCCGTGAGGTGATGGACAGTTGTGGATTGAGACGTTTGGCGTTGAGCAGTGCCGAGTTGGCCTGCTCCAGTTTTCCAGCCTCGATATACAGGCTCGAAAGGGACAGAAGATGCT
>AFSR01000496.1_pt1 | contig 14916 bp, 13 predicted proteins | sample 296848 | NCBI WGS metagenome assembly AFSR01 (sample SAMN02954305, study PRJNA68063) | hot springs metagenome | biome: terrestrial; feature: Mushroom and Octopus hot springs; material: microbial mat core samples; isolation source: Yellowstone National Park Mushroom and Octopus hot springs ...
CATCCAGCTGACGACCGGAAAGCATTCCCACTGAACTTTCCCACTTCGCGCGAGCCGGTAAAACGTCGCTGTGCGCCTGCCATCCCCACCCCGCCGATGAGTCGCTCCTGAAGGGGCCAGATCAGCGCTGCACCGAGCGCAAACGCTCCTGCGCGCAACGCCTGTCGCCGGGTGCGATCCGTCGGACGCAAGGGTCTGGCGCGGATGACCATGTGGGCGGAAAGCGCGACGGTCAGCACGATGCCAAGCAGAATGTGCCAGTTCAGGAGGTTGTAGCCGAGGATCACGAGATCGCCGCCGCCGATCCAGGCGATGCCGCAGAGGATCGTCAGCACAGCCAGGAGGGTTGTCGTCAATCCCGCCCAGGCGCGTGGATCACGCATGCCCGGCAGCAGGCGCCCGCTGACACGCGCCAGTTTGGGGAACAGCAACAACAGCACCAGGTAACCGGTCGCGCCGTGCAGCGCAAAAACCCACCATCCCTCCGGTCTCCCGACGGTAAGGGTCCAGAGACCGGTGGCAAAAGCGGCGCCGGTTGCCAGCGCCAGGCTCCAATCGGTTGCTCGCGGTCGCATATGGCTGATTCCCGTGTTCGCCAGGATTATAGCATGGTGCGCCTGTTTTAGCCCGGCGTCTGGTTTTTGGAGTTCTCTGTGCTCTCGGCGTCTCGGCGGTGCGTTTTTGCAGTGGAGTATTACTGGCTCCCCCGCCCTGTTCGCCGGTCGATGGGAATGCGTTCCCACACTGCGTTGACCTGCGCACGGGTTGCGTCGAGCGAGCCGCTGTTGTCGATCACGACATCCGCCTGCGCTGCCCGGCTTTCCTGCGACGGTTGGGCGGCGATGCGCATCCGCGCTTCAGCTTCGCTCATGCCGCGCGTTTCGATCAGGCGGCGCAGTTGCTGCTCCGGGGTGCAGGTCACCACCCAGATTGCATCACAGACCTGCTTCCAGCCGGCTTCCAGGAGTTTGACAGCATCGATCACGGCGACCTGTGCATGCGCCGCAACTTCGTCGAGCCACGCCAGGATGCGTGCGTGAACCGCAGGATGGACAATCTGCTCCAACCGCCGCAACGCCTGCGGGTCTGAGAAAACGACTGCCCCCAACCGCTGCCGGTCGATCGGTCCGCCCGGCGCAACCAGGATTGCCTCGCCGAAAGCTTCGATAATCGCCTGGTAGACCGGTTCACCCGGTTGCTGCACCTGCCGGGTCACCTGATCGGCGTCGATGACCGCCGCGCCGCGCTCCTGGAGCATCGCCAGCACGGTGCTCTTGCCGCAGGCGATGTTGCCGGTCAGACCGATCAGATAGAGACCCTTGTACGGCATACCGCCTCACGATACAATGCTCGCCAGTTCGAGTTCAACGTACTCCTGCCTGATCAGCGCATCTTCAGGAACGCCGAAGCGTCGCAGCAGTTCGCCGATGAGTTCCACCTTATGTTCGGCATCCTTCCGACTCCAGGTGCGACTCTTGATTTCCAGGTACGGTCCGGGGCGTGCGTGCCCGATCAGGGTGTCGAGATTGACTGCAAAATCGGCGTCGCGGTACTGAATACGCCAGCGGCGGCGGCGCTTTTCGATCTCGACGATCCGATCTGGCTGGAAGTACTCGCGGTAGAAGCGCAGGGTACGGTCGGCGCGGGCGGTGTAGCGGGCGCGACCGAACAGGATCGCCGACTGGTATTCGCCACGCAGGGCGGGCGCCATCAGGGTGATGGTGTACTTCGGCTCGGCGCGCGCGCCTGGATCGGTACGGTGATCTTCACGAATGCGGATACGCCCACGCTCTTCGTCGTCCCACAGGAAGTAGGTATCGTACTGGGTGCGTTCACTCGCCTTGGTAATCGTAATGCCGGGTTCGTAGAGCGACTGAATGACACGTTCGGCGGTTTGCGGGTCGATTGGCGCCTTCGCCTGCACCTCGAAAATCTCGGATTGCTGAACGCCGCCGATTGCCAGGATTTTATCGAGCAGGTTGTCTTCCCGCGCAGCCAGGAACACATCGATCCGGTCGGCGATGATCTGTGCGCGGCGCAACACATCGTCCTCATCGATCGTCAGCAGCGTCTGATTGCGCAGAAGGAAGCGCCCATCCACCAGCACGTCGCGCACATCCGCCGAGCGCGCGCCATAGACCAGGTGTGAGTAGAGCGCGTCGGGCGCATAGTGGTAGCGCGGCGCAGAATGCAACCGCCCCAGCGCGACAACCGCGATGTCGGCGCGTTTCCCTGCTTCGAGCGACCCGATCAGGTGGTCGAGGTGGATCGCCCGCGCGCCAGATGATGTTGCCAGCGCCAGCGCATCGCGTGCCGGCACTGCCGTCGGATCGCCGCTCACCCCTTTTGGCAGCAGGGCAGCCAGATGAACCTCGGTAAACATATCCTGATCATCGTTCGATGCCGGTCCATCAGTGCCCAGACCCACGCGCAGACCGGCTTCGATGAAGCGTCGGATGGGAGCGATGCCGCTGGCAAGTTTCAGGTTTCGATGATGAGCAGGGGACGACCCCCGACGTGTCCCTCGCGCAGCAACCGGATATCATCTTCGGTTGCGTGGACGCAGTGCGCCGCGATGCACTTGCCATCAAACGCACCAACCCGTCTGGCGTAGCGAATAGGGGTCACCTCGCGCTCCTGACGACTCTCCTCGACCTCGCGTTCGGTTTCCGAAAGATGGGTGATCAGCGGCACGCCGTAGCGACGGCAGAGTGCAGCCGCTTCACGGTAGATCGTATCGGTGCAGGTATAGGGGGCATGGGGCGCAATGGTTGGAATAATTCGCTCATGCCCGTACCACTGTTCGATGAACATACGTGCGCGCTCCAACCCCTCATCGAACGACGCCGCATCGGGAGTGGGCAGGCGCATCACCGTCTGCCCGCAGATCGCGCGCATACCGGCCAGATCGGCAGCGCGGGCGACCTCTTCTTCAAAGTAGTACATATCAACGAAGGTCGTCGTCCCGCCACGGATCATCTCAGCGCACGAAAGTTGCGTGCCGGTGAAGACAAACTCCGGATCGACGAAGCGACTCTCAACCGGGAACATATACCCGAAGAGCCAGACATCGAGTTGTTGATCGGCGACCAGACCGCGCAGCAAGCTCATCGGCACATGCGCGTGGGCATTGATCAGACCGGGGATGATTGCGCATCCCCGGCAATCGACGGTCTCGCGTGCGCTGAACCGCGCCGTGAGGTCAGCGGAAGGACCGACGGCGACAATCTCGTTGCCGCGCACGGCGACCGCCCCGTCGAGAAAGATGCGCCACGCGGAGTCCATAGTTACCACTGCACCATGAACAAGCAGAATATCGACAGTCTCCATATGTTGCTTTGCGCTCCTTATGCACGCGCAGGCGCAGCGCGATCTTTTCGGCGATCCTGATCAGCAGTCGTCGAGTCGCAACGCAGCTGGCAGTCGCGCAGTCAGCGCCTGCGTTATAGTTGATATACTCCTGTTTACCCTCCCTCCGCCCTCGACGGCGGGGCGACCTTCGCAACGCAAGTTCCAGATACCGTTGTGGAATATCAATCCCGATAGATCTTCGTCCCAGCTCACGCGCTGCGACGAGTGTTGTACCTGTTCCACAGAATGGATCGAGCACCACGCCATCTTCAGGACACGTCGCCAGGATTGGAATACGACAAAGATCGACGGGATACGGCGCAAAGTGCAGATCTCGATGCTGGGTGTCTTCTGGGAGAATGTCCCATACATCGCCTGGCTTGCTTCCGTTGGGGTGATAGCGCAAAAAATAGAAGCCTTTTTCACTTAACTCACGCGCACGACCTGATACCCGTTCACTATCTGAATGCGTGGTTCGTTGCTGACCGCGGATGATCATTCGGAAATCCGCTATCCGACCGGCTGCAACGTCTTCAAGCATCTTATTCAGTTCTTTCAGCGCCTCCTGTTTCTCTTCTTCGGAGAGTGCGGTAGAAAGTTCGATCTGGCGGCGGTATCTTATGCCTGAAACACCCGTCGCTGATACAACCGCTCCTTTCACAATTTTAGCCTTTCGCGGCTTTGAACGAATAGCATCGACGTTGTAGTAGTATTTTGGCTGTTTGACGAAGTGAAAAACATACTCGTGAACGTTTCCAAGTCGGTTTTTCGTATTATCCATGCCGCTCTTAACTTTATTCCAGATCACGCTGTTCCGTAATATCCATCCCTGATGATCGGTCAATTCACATGCGACTCGCCAGGGTATGCCGGACAAACTTCCATGCTGTGATAGGTATCGCCAAGGTTCAGCCAGAAGGAGCCGCCCGGCTTCAGGACACGCTTGATACGCAGGCATATTTGCGCAAGATGCTGAATGTAGCAATGGTAATCAGGCTCCATGCCGATGCCGCCGTCGGCATAGTCGCGCTTCCCCCAGTACGGCGGCGATGTCATGACGACATCGATGCTCGACTCAGGGAACTGCTCCAAAATCACGTGAGCATCGCCCAGCAGGAGCAAAGGTCGAAGGCGCGTATCGCCAAGATAGGCTTCAACAGCTGCACGGTGATTCTGGACAATGATCGGTTCGGTCAATTGCGACGGCAGCGAGTCCATAGTCCTCATGTGAGTTGTTCTCCAATAGATGAAGCAGTATCGTTCACCCTCCCTCCGCCCCCGACGGCGGGGCGACCGTCGCCTGTGACGGTGGGCGACGCGCATAGATCAGCGTCTGCATCTGATCGACCGGCGTCAGCGTCGTTTGCCCTGGGAGAAACAGTCCATCGCAGCGGGCGCAGTAGAAGAGTTGCTGCCAGCGCTCACTGGCACGGTGCCAGGCGACGAACGCTCGACGAAAGATTCGGTTCAGGCGTGCCTGTCGCCAGACGAACATACCATGCACCCCAACAAAGACGAAGAGAAAGGTGATGATCCCGGTGAATACCGACGTGTCGCGCACGCCGAACAGCAGGCTGGTGCGTGGCGCTGTCGCCGTCAGTTCAGTAAGCCCCACTGCGAAGATCGCAGCGCTGATGCTGACCATTGTGCCAAAGAAGAGCGTGGCGCAGCCGATTTCCGGAACGGGGCGCGGCGAGCGCGGTGCGGCAAGTTTCTGCGCCAGCGGCGATTCCGGCTCCTCCTGCACAATTGCGCTGACCGGGCGAACCATGTCGTTCTGCCCGCACTGCGGGCAGCAGGGGGAAGGGGTGGTATCGGCAGTCATAGGGTTGGACCACGATCCTTTCAGTCACGCGACGAGGGTTGCGCTGATCGCCGTTGCTCGTACTCGTCGCGCGTAATGAACACGCCACCTTCGATGGTGCGGCGGATCTCGCGCCGACGCGCATCGTACTCGATCTCGGCGCGCATCAGACGGAAGCAGCGCGAGTCCATGATTTCTTTGATCAACCGGTAACCGATCAGGTCATCACCGTCGCCATATTCCGGCATCAGGTCGTTGCGCGGATCGACGCGCACATGAACCACAGCCTGACAGCGCCCGCACGCAACGTACAGGTGGATTGCGTCATCACGTTGACGCTCATCGCTGCCGAACAGTCGTCTCAGGAAGTCCATTGTTGTCGTGTCCGCCAGGTTGCTTCCTATGGGCAAGTATACCACGGACGCGCCGTCACTGTCCGGCGACGATGATCCGTCCTTCGGCGGCGCGCACCAGTCGGTCGCGGATGGCAAGGCTCAACCCCTCCTGACCGGGATCACGCACCAGGATCAGGTCGACGCCGGTCTGTTCAATGGCGCGCAGCGCTGCGAACAGACGTTGCGCCACCACCTCCGGGTTTGCGGCCGGTCCCATTTGAACGATCCGCACCGGCAGATCCGTCAGGGCAGGCGCATCTTCGTCGAACGCCAGCACACCGACGCGCAACCCGGTGTTGATCGCCGCCTGCGCTTCAGCGCGAATGCGCTCCAGCGCTGCGGCATGGTCGCCAGCAACCACCGTCAGCGTTGCGTTGGGGGCGTAGTGGCGCAGCAGCATGCCGGGCGCTGGCAGCGCCTCTTCGTCACCGGCGACATAGCGCGGCGCGAAGGTCAATTCGGGCAGCACCTCGCGCAACGCCGTGATCGTCACACCGCCGGGGCGCAGCAACACCGGCGGATCGACCGTCAGATCGACGACGCTCGACTCAACGCCGATATGGGTGGAACCGCCGTCGAGCACCAGGTCGATGCGTCCGTTCAGGTCGTCGAGCACATGCGCCGCCGTTGTGGGACTTGGACGGCTGAAGCGGTTGGCGCTCGGCGCAGCGATCGGCACGCCAGATGCGGCGATCAACGCCAGCGCGACCGGATGCGCCGGCATGCGCACCGCAACGGTCGCCCGTCCGGCGGACAGATTGGCGGGAACGATGGGACGGCGCAGCACCACCAGGGTGAGCGGACCGGGCCAGAAGCGACGCGCCAGTGCGTGCGCCGCCAGCGGAACGTCGCGCGCAAGCACGTCGAGCTGGCAGAGATCGGCAATGTGCGCAATGATCGGGTCGGTCGCCGGGCGTTCCTTGGCGTGGAAAATCCGCGCAACCGCCTGCTCATCGAGGGCGCTGGCCCCCAAACCGTAGACCGTTTCGGTGGGAAACGCCACCAACCCGCCAGCGCGGATCACTGCCGCCGCTTCGGCAATGATCTGCGGTTCGGGTACAGCGGGATCGACGGTCAGAACCCGGGTTTGGATGCGATCGGTCACTTCAACTCGTGATAGCCGCGACGATAGTAGATCAGCGGTGAACCTTCACGGATCTCCGCGTTCTGCACTTCGCCGACGAAGATGGAATGATCTCCGCCCGGCAGCGTATCGGTCAACCGGCACTCGAACGCCGCCAGCGTATCTTCGAGGATTGGCAACCCCAACTGCCCGAAATGCCAGGCAATCCCCATGAATTTGTCGATCTCCGGCGTGGCGAAGCGGCGCGAGAGATACTCCTGATGCTTCTCAAGAATATTGACGGCATAACGCCCGGCGGCGGCAATCGCGTCGTGGGCGCGAACCTGCTTATCGATACACATCAGCACCAGCGGCGGGCGGAGCGACAATGAGCAGAAGGAACTGACCGTCAGACCGAACAACTGCCCCTTGTACTCAGTCGTCACCACGGTGACGCCACTGGCAAAATGACCCATCAATTGACGAAAACGGGCTTCATCGACTGGCATGGATACTCCGTTGCTCTGTATCACATTATCGTCGCTTATGTTTACGGCGCAGCGCCTGTACCGGTTTGTATCTTGTGGAAAGAAATTGCCTACAGTATAATAGCAGTTAACCGTACTATTTGCGCTTTGCCTGTCGTCTCACTCCGATCACCCCGCTCGTCGAGCGGGGTCATGGGGTTGTGGAGATTTATATGTCCAGCACGATGGCGTGGGCTCGATCACAACAGGAGGACGGGGTGAATCCAACCTCGATAGTGCTGGTCAATGCGCATGCGCTGTTTCGTGAGGGATTGCGCCACCATCTGACAGAAACGGGCGAATTTCACGTCATCGGCGAAGCGGGCAATGGCCAGCAGGCAATCCAGGTCGTTGACCTGCTCGACCCCGATATGGTTGTTATGGAAGTCGATCTGCCGGGGGTCAACGGGCTGGAAGTCGCCCGCGCCATCAAACGCGCCCATCCGCACATTCGCATCGTTCTGCTCAGTTCGACGATGGACGGGCAGGAGGTGGTCAAGGCGATTCGCGCCGGCATTGCCGCCTATGTGCCGCGGAATATCGCACCGGAGAAGTTGATGCAGACCCTGCATCAGGTGCGGCGCGGGTATTACCCGATCAACGACCTGGTGCTCTCCTCGCCCGATGTGGCAGCGCAGGTGCTCAATGCATTCCGCCAGATGGCGGTCGATGAGGAGACGCAGAATGTCTATTCGCCCCTCTCCCCGCGTGAGTTGCAGGTCCTCGAACTGGTCGCCGCCGGGCACACCAACAAGGCAATCGCTCAATCACTCGACATCTCGAATCAGACGGTCAAGAACCATATCTCGTCGATCCTGCGCAAACTGGCGGTCAACGACCGGACGCAGGCGGTCGTCTATGCAATGCGCCGCGGCTGGATCAAAGTTCCGCTGCCCGACGACACGGCGACATAGTTGCGCTTTTCGGCAGACGTGCTATCCTGTGCGATAATGTGGCGGTTCTGCCAATGTGGTAAACCGCAATGGATCACGCTGCGCGACCTGTCGTCGCCCTGAAGTCTGGTGAGACGGCATGACTCGAATCCGTATCGTCCTCTGGCTTGTCTCCTGTCTGGCACTGGCGCTCTCCGCCTGCGGACCCCTCTCGATTGCCGAACAGGAGCGCATCCGCGATCCCCAAACGGTTGAAGCTTCGACGCCGACGGCGACGCCGCTCCCGCCAACCGATACGCCGGTGCCGCCGTCGCCGACTCCTACCGCGACCCCCGGTCCGACAGCAACGCCGGTTCCTCCCACTGCAACCCCTGTGCCGTCGCCAACGCCGCTGCCGCCGACTCCCACGCCCAACCCGGCGCTGGCGCAGTTCAGTCTGTGCAATCAATCGGCTGGCGACCCGACCGGCGGCAGGTTCAGTATGCGGGTAACAGCAATCACGACGACGGTCGATCTGTTCTTTGAACGCCTCGAAGTTGCGCTCGACGTTCCTGCCGACTCGGCGCAACCGCATGCGTTCGCCCGCTGCCGCCCCGCGCCCGCCGCGCCCCAGACGGTTGGCGAGGTCGAGGTGGCGGGCGCGTACCTGATCGAGGTGCAGTTCGACGGATGGCTGCGCGATGAGGCGTTTCGCGCGTCGCTCGCTGCGCCGACCGTGCCGCTGAGCGGGACGCAGGTGATGCGCGCGGCGGCATTCCGCGTTCCTCCTGGCGCGGCAACCGGCGCCACGCTGGTCATCGGCGTGGATCAACCGCTGCCGTTCCGCCTGCGCCTGGAAGATAACCCGCTGCGCCTGGTCATCGATGTGGCAAAAAGCGGACCGATCAGCCAGGCGAGCGATCTGCTCCGCATGCCGACAGGCGCAACGCCCATCCCAACAACGCCGATCTTCTACCTGGCAGATGGCGATATCTGGCGTGTCAGCAACGGTGCACCGGAAAATCTCACCGAAAGCATTCGTGCTGGGCAGTTCGGTGATGTGACAGCGCTGACCGCGCGCGCCGACCGGCGATTGATCGCTTTCTGCGCAACTGCGCCGGGCGCAATTGCGGCGGATGTAACAGCGGCATCGACCCTGTGGGTGCTGGAACTGGACAGCGGCGCAGTACGTCAGTTGACTCCGCCGCCGCGCGGGCGCTCGTGCGCCGACCCGGCGATGTCGCCGGATGGTACGACGATTGCTTACGCCGTTGATGAGTCGGGGGTTTCACCGCCGCAACTGCGCATTTTTTCGGTACAGGTCTTCCCCGGTGCACCGGCAGTGGCGTTGACACCCTCTGGCGATGAGTGGAGCCGCTATGCACCGCAGTGGCTCGATGATGCGCGCATTGTCTATGCCGCTACGGCTGAAGATGGACGACAGACACTGTTCCTGCGCGAACCGGATGGCACGGAACTCGACATTGGCATGGGGCTGCTGGTGTCGGGAACGGGCGGGCAGCGGAGTGCGCGCTACCGCGGCTTCGGTCGTATGCTGGCAGCTCCCAACGGCAGCGCTATCGCCGTTGAAGCGCTGCGGATCGACCGTCCGGGGGCGGATCTGCTGATCCTGAACCCGACCGGCGCCGAAATCGAACGTCTCAGCCCGATTGCTGCCGGCTTCTGGAACCGCCCCGTCGCCTGGAGCGCCGATGGTGCGCTCTACTATCTCTCGACGGCGTGTGCAAGCGGGGCGGTGTTTGAGTATACCCTGCACGTGCGCACCCTCGATGGCGCGGATCGGGTGATTGCCGCCGGGATCGCGCCTGGCGACCTGGGGGTGTTCGCGGTGCGCCGGAATGCACTGGCGTATGTGACGTTCGACCGCCTGCCGGAAGGATCAGCGGGTCCGCTCCGCGTCGATCCAGACGCGCCATCGGCGCTCTGGTACTGGGATCTGGCAGGCAATGCCCGCGCGCGCCTGCTGGAAACCAATCGTGCAATTACTGCTCTGGCGCCGTGATGGACGTGATCGGCATCGATATTGGCGGCACCTTTACCGACTTCGTGCTGTTGCGCGATGGTCGCGTGCGCATTTATAAAACCCTTTCGACCCCTGACGATCCGGCGCGCGCGCTGGTGCAGGGGATCGATCTCCTCGGCGCGCCGGTTGCGGTTGTGCATGGGACGACAGTCGCGACGAATGCGTTGCTCGAACGGCGCGGCGCTCCCACTGCGCTGATCACGACCGCCGGGTTTGGCGATGTGCTGGCAATCGGGCGCGGCGACCGACCGGCGCTCTACGATCTGAATGTCACCCGTCCGGAGCCGCTGGTTCCCGAAGCATGGCGCTTTGAACTGGTCGAACGGTTGCGTGCCGATGGCAGTGTGCTCATCCCGCTCGACGACGCCGAGCTGGCGCGCATGGTCGCCTGGATCGCAGCGCAGCCGGTCGAGTCGGTTGCGATCTGTCTGCTGCACAGTTACGCTAACCCTTCCCATGAAGCGCGGGTCGCCGCTGCGCTTGAACAGGCGGTGCACGCCGCCGGACGCTCGCTCTTCATTTCAGCTTCGTACCGCGTCCTGCCGGAGCCGCGCGAATATGAACGCACCAGCACGACCGTCGTCAATGCGTATGTCAGCCCGACGCTCGGACGCTACCTGGATCGCCTCGGTCCGGCATTGACGGATCGCGGTGTGCGCTCGTTACGCATCATGGCTTCCGACGGCGGGAGTATGGGGCTGGTCACAGCGCGGGAACTTGCGGCGCGCGCGACCCTTTCCGGTCCGGCGGGCGGGATCGTCGGCGCATTCGCCGTCGCGCGTCGCGCCGGGTTCACCCGGATCATCACATTCGATATGGGCGGCACATCGACCGATGTGGCGTTGGTGGACGGAACGCTGCCGCGCACCTCTGAGTCGCGCGTTGGCGAGGTACCGGTGCGGCTGCCGGGTCTCGATATTCATACCGTAGGCGCAGGGGGCGGCTCGATTGCGCGGGTGGATGCCGGGGGCGCGCTGCGTGTCGGTCCGCAGAGCGCCGGCGCCGATCCGGGACCGGCATGCTACGGGCGCGGAACGCTTCCAACTGTGACCGATGCTAATCTGCTGCTGGGACGCTTGCAGCCAGACTATTTTTTGGGCGGGCGAATGGCGCTCGATGTAGATCGGGCGCGCGCTGTATTCGCCACGCTGGCGCGCGATCTGTTCGGCACACACGATGCCGCTGCCGAACGGCGCGCGGCGCTGGGGGTGGTGCGCGTCGCCAATGCGCTGATGGAACGCGCCATCCGGGCGATCTCGGTCGAACGCGGCGATGATCCGCGCGATTGCGCACTGGTCGCCTTTGGGGGAGCGGGTCCGCTCCATGCGGCGCACCTGGCAGCGGCGCTTGGGATCCGCACCGTGCTGATCCCGCGCTATCCGGGTGTGCTTTCGGCGTTCGGCATGATCGCCGCCGATGTCACCCGCGAGACCAGTCGGGCGCTGCTGATGACGCTCGATGCACTGGATCCTGCCACGCTCGCGGCGCATATCGGCACACTGGCGGACGAGGCGCGCGCGGCGCTGGCTGCCGACGGCGAAGACCCCAATGGCTGCCGGATCGAGAGCGTGCTCGATCTGCGCTACGTCGGGCAATCGTATGAACTTCCAACCCCGCTGGATCAGGGATGGGAAGCATCGCCAGCGCCGCTGGCAGACCTGGCGGAACGGTTCCACGCGCTGCACGAGCGACGCTACGGGCACGCGATGCGGAACCGACAGATCGAAGCAGTAACGCTGCGGGTGCGGGCAGTCAGCCCGCGCGACGCGCCTGCCTTCGCCCCGGACGATCTGCCGCCCCGCGCAACGCCGCTGGCGCCGCGCGCAGTGGTGAACGCGGCGCTGACCGGCGATACAGCAGCGCTCGAACCCGCGCCGCTGTACGAACGTGACGACCTGCGCCCCGACGATGGGATCGCCGGTCCGGCGATCATCGCCCAACTCGATGCCACGACGATCGTGCCGCCTGGCTGGCGCGCCGTCGTCGATGCCGATCTGAACCTGCTTATGACGCCGCTGCCGCATCAGCCAGCGCCGGCTGATCCTCCTGCCTGATCAGTTCGACCTCGATATCGATCGTGACCTCGTCGCCAACCAGCACGCCGCCGGTCTCCAGCGCCACGTTCCAGGTCAGGCCCGTTTCAATCCACGCCTTCCGGGGGGAAGGCGACATTGAGTTTCCCCTTCCAAGGCAGTACCCGAACAGTTTCAATCCACGCCTTCCGGGGGGAAGGCGACTTTCGGTCTCATACTGCGGGCTACATACGACGTGGTTTCAATCCACGCCTTCCGGGGGGAAGGCGACTCCCCCGTTGGTGCTGCGGTCGCTGTATATCCAGGCGTTTCAATCCACGCCTTCCGGGGGGAAGGCGACGCAAGTGCGGCCGCGAGCGTCGCCCGCGCGTCTAAGTTTCAATCCACGCCTTCCGGGGGGAAGGCGACACCAGAGACTGCAGCGCCGAGACCTGCGCCCACGTGTTTCAATCCACGCCTTCCGGGGGGAAGGCGACGAATACGCAGAGACTCGATGGCACGCCAGACCGGGGTTTCAATCCACGCCTTCCGGGGGGAAGGCGACCTGGTGTCCCCAACCCAACAAATATACGTTGGGTAGTGTTTCAATCCACGCCTTCCGGGGGGAAGGCGACTCGACTCCTGAGCGTACCCAGTGAAAACATCGGGGTTTCAATCCACGCCTTCCGGGGGGAAGGCAACATGCGATCCGCCGGCAGCGCAGCCAGCAGATAGGCGTTTCAATCCACGCCTTCCGGGGGGAAGGCGACTCGTAGGTAGCTCGCAGCATCAGCCCGCACAGCACTGTTTCAATCCACGCCTTCCGGGGGGAAGGCGACAATCGGGGCCGTACCTACTTCGGCCCGCTGGCGGTTTCAATCCACGCCTTCCGGGGGGAAGGCGACTAATCGGGGCCGTACCTACTTCGGCCCGCTGGCGGTTTCAATCCACGCCTTCCGGGGGGAAGGCGACGTTGACCAGCAGTACCATCCCAACCTCTGCGTACGTTTCAATCCACGCCTTCCGGGGGGAAGGCGACCAAACCGTTACGCAAACCATCAGCACGTGCCGCAGGTTTCAATCCACGCCTTCCGGGGGGAAGGCGACATTATCGTTGTGCCGCGATAGTAGAGCGTTAGAGTTTCAATCCACGCCTTCCGGGGGGAAGGCGACCGACTCGCTCGCTGCGGCATACGAGTCGTACACGCGTTTCAATCCACGCCTTCCGGGGGGAAGGCGACATGCATCGAGGATTAGGAGGATGCGATGCGTGCTATGTTTCAATCCACGCCTTCCGGGGGGAAGGCGACTTAATTCGCGGCGCTTTCTCAGGTCGCAACCCTCCGTTTCAATCCACGCCTTCCGGGGGGAAGGCGACCGGTAGCGACCGGCCGTCACGTAGACATACTGCGTGTTTCAATCCACGCCTTCCGGGGGGAAGGCGACGTCAATCTGGTTCCCGAGGCGGTTGAGGAGGTCTCGGTTTCAATCCACGCCTTCCGGGGGGAAGGCGACAGTCGCGTTCGATGTATCGCGCTAGGAAGAAAGGGTTTCAATCCACGCCTTCCGGGGGGAAGGCGACGTCGGCGACTCCGTCTCCTACTCCTACTGCGACGTTTCAATCCACGCCTTCCGGGGGGAAGGCGACGCGGCACACCGCCGAAAATTGCGAAAAGACGCCGTTTCAATCCACGCCTTCCGGGGGGAAGGCGACGTTACGTTCGGCTTGACGTGTACGCGACTCGCGGGGTTTCAATCCACGCCTTCCGGGGGGAAGGCGACCGCAATATCTAGGGCTGCTATGCCCTGCTCCCGCCAGATATTTTAGCATGACCCAGATCTTCAGGGTTGCTCTCGGTGCGATTTGTCCATATATAAGGTTTTTAAGGTGCTGCTGAGTTTGCGAACCTCCCGGCGATTCCATGTTCGCTTCTGGTTCGCAGACTAAAGAATAAGCGTTCCTTCTATGTCAACGTCAGGGACGACGCCTACGTGCCTGACCCGGCGTCGCCATTCATTGCCAAGGTAGTAGTAGCGTATGCTGTCGGTCTCTACATCGATAATGCGCTCCAGCCTGGCTTGCAACTGGCGGAGTTGCGCGGCATCTATGATGCATTCAAATACTGACTTCTGAACCCGCTGTCCGTAGTCCTGACATGCTTTGGCAACTTTGTGTAGTCGCCGTTTGCCAGCTTCCGTTTCGGTGTTGACATCGTAGGTGATCAGTACCATCATATGTCCTCCTGTGCATCCGGTGTTCGTGTATGAGTCTCATCGCTATTGCACGACCATAGCCATATCATTTGCCTTCCTGTCGTTTAGTTCCAGAAAAACGGCGGGTAGGCGTCGAGATCGCCCCGCAGATGCCGTGCCAGAAGCGTCGCCTGGATGTGTGGGATCAGACCGAAAGGCATCCGCTCTTTCAGGAAGGGGTGGAGAATCTCCTCTTTCTTCCGCTCCTGCCATGCGCCGATCACGGCCTTGCGAGTATCGGTGTCCATCACAACTCCGCCGCTCTCTTTGGATGTGAAGCCTTTCGCCGTGATCTGCTTGCGATTAACCAGCGAAAGCGCCATCCGGTCGGCGAAAATCGGTCGTAGCTCTTCGATAAGGTCGAGGGCGAGCGATGGTCGACCCGGTCGGTCGGCATGCAGGAAGCCAACATATGGGTCAAGACCAACCGTTTCCAGCGCTGAAACTGCTTCGTTCGTCAGCAGGGTGTACAGGAATGAGAGCAGTGCGTTCATATTGTTGCGCGGTGGTCGACGTGATCGTTCCTCGAAGCGAAAGTCGTCCTTTTGATGCAGGATGAGATGGTCGAAAACGCCAAAGTAGACACTGGCAGCGT
>AFSR01000223.1_pt1 | contig 14881 bp, 16 predicted proteins | sample 296848 | NCBI WGS metagenome assembly AFSR01 (sample SAMN02954305, study PRJNA68063) | hot springs metagenome | biome: terrestrial; feature: Mushroom and Octopus hot springs; material: microbial mat core samples; isolation source: Yellowstone National Park Mushroom and Octopus hot springs ...
GATTGGGGCTTTGTGGCCGATACTTCGACTACACCAACTGAGGGTGACGTACTCCAACGGTTTTTGGCCGGAGCCTCGCCATTTTTGTTTGACCGCATCACCACGCGGGAACAGCTCGTCCTGGGCTTTTGCAACAACTGTACGGCCCGCTGCGGGTAGGGCAGAGACAACGGTAGATTTGCAGTCGGGCCAGCAGGTGGATGTCGTCTATCGCCTGGGCTACGACCGCCGCACCTATGGCTTTAGCCTGCAGTACAATCCGGTGCGCCAGTCGGGGGCTCTGGAGCTGCGGGTGGAGGGCCTGAACTGGGATCCCGGCCAATCCTCGCCGCAGCCGACGACGGGATCGAGGATCCAAGAGCCTTGATCCCCAAACTCCAAGGGAGCTGAAAAGTGTAGTCTTGACTACTACTCTGTGGAGATTTTCTATGAGAAATTGTCCCATATTGGGGAAAAATCCTAATTCAAATCTTCCTCGAATTGCAGAACCCTCTTGGAAATCGAAACAGTAAGGTAAAATACAGAAGTTATTTTTTCCAGGATTGATTTCTGCCAGTTGGGATCGCCGTATCGCAGACTACCGCAGTGATCCCCAGACGGTGTTAGGGTAGATGGTAGGCTGAGCAACGTGGGCTGGTAATCTGAATTATGCAAACACTCGATGCAATCCCCGATAAAAAACGAGCAGAGCGAATAACCTGTAGCTACATCAATGCGACCAGCTCTATTCAGGTGGTTCGCATCACGAATATCGAAAACTGGTACTTTGAGCGGGTGGTCTTTCCAGGCCAGCGGCTGCTGTTTGAAGCGGTGCCTGGAGCCAAGCTGGAGATTCACACGGGCATGATGGCCAGCTCCATTCTGGCGGATACCATCCCCTGTGAAAAGCTGCGCGTTCGAGAAACGGAGCCGGCGACCGTAGGCGCCTAAATCCCCAGAGGCCAGGGGTGCGGACTAGGTTTCCCGGCCTTGTTGCCTTCTCTCCTCACTCTCTGGGCTGGGGGAAGGCTGAGGCGAGGGGCTGGCGGAGCGGCGCGGCTTGGGAGGTAGTGGGATCTCCAGGAAACGGGCGCTCAATCTCACCAGGCTGGTCTCTTGGGGCGGCCAAGGGATCCCCAACCAACGGGCTGTGAGCTCCAGCAAGCTGGGGGGTGGTGTCGGGGTAGGAGTTGGCGTTGGTGGTGGGGTGGGATAGAGATCCAGGCGCGGTGGCCGTGGGGTGCTGACCCGAAAAGCATCGGGAGGGGGTTGGGTCAGAGGTACATTCGGATCCCCGCATCCCAGCAAGCCCAGCCCGCCGGCAAGCAACAGGCCGTACAATTTTCGAGTGCCTCTACTGCCCATGAGTACGCTGCTGGACACCTCCAACAGGGTATCATCGGGATCCCAAGGCTCTGAGCTGGGCTTGCAAATCTTCCTCCAGCACAGATAGCTGGCGAGCCAAGGTCACGTAGCGGTTGGCGGTCAGGTTTTTGGCGGTAAACTGCTCCAGCAGTTGCTGATCCCGGGCAACCATTTGGTTGAGATACTGAGCCACAGAGGCTTGTGGATCCTCGACTAAAGCTCGGCACACCTGTAGGGCCATCACCAGTTGGGCCCGCACCTGCAAAAACAGCGACTGGATGTACTTTTGCTCAGCCTCACTGAGTTGCCGAAAATCCCGCCAATGCTGCCCCCCCTGCAGGGATTGTTGGAGCTCGTTGACCCAGTGGTTGTAGTCTTTTACCTTGCGGGCCAGATCGGTGGCAAACTTCATCACCTCGGGGGTGCTGTTGAGCAGGTGGGCCTCCTGCCAACGCTGCCGGATGCGATGCAGGCTTTTTCCCAAGCGCAGGCTGACTCTCAGGATCCCCAGCACGAGCAGCAGCAGGATCCCGGCAGCCGCGGCATAGGACACCCAAGAGCCGGGATCCCGCATCCCCAAGAAGATGACCAAGGCTATTGCCACCCAACCAAAGGCCAGCATGCCCCAGAAGCGTAGCCGCTGTTGCTGCAGACGCAGGTACTCCGCCCGCAAATCAAAGGCCTCGCAGCAAGCGTCCAGATCGGCGGCCATGAGCTGGCGAAACTCGTCCACAGAGATCGGTTCCACACTAATCATCGAGGGCACCCTTAACGCAAGTGGATCGAGGCCAAACGGCATCAAGACCTGCCCTGCCAATCACGGGCAGCTTCCGTGCTTTCTTGTAGGGGCTCCAGCGTTTCGCTGGCCGGAACCACCATCAACCCATACCCTCCGCTGCGGCAAAAATCGACGATCTCCTGCGTGTCAAAGCGTTCTGCCACGGGCTTGGGCAGTCCCTGTTGAGCCAACCGCTGCGCATATTTTCTTGCCGCAAACGAGCTCTCGAAAGCAATGACGATATCTTGACCCCCAACCTGGCGCGTGCAGATTCCCTCCTGCCCATTGGCTTGGTAAAGCAGCACAATCACCTGGGGGGGCAAGTCCTCTGGGCTGACCCAAGACAAACCCTTCTCAGCCTGGGATCCCCCGCTAAGCAATACATCCCGCGCCTCATTCAGCCGCGCCAGTTGCGCCTCTAGCAAGGGTCTTTGTCGCTCGTCCTCCAGTTCTGCGAGGGCAGTACTGAGGGTTTGGTATTCCTGAAACAGTCGCCCCCGGATCTGCCGCTCGGTTGCGTCCGGCGGAAGGTTGAGAATCTGAAGGGCTTCGGCGGTGTTCATCATGGGCTCTGATTTATTCAAAATCATTGCCTAGACTAGCTGCTTTGAGAGTCTCTGGAGAGAAATTCTCCTATGATCGTGGCTGCCCGCTTTCTCGGCCAGAAGAGAGGGTGGACTCACCGTTCGCGCCAGCGGGCCGGAGGCCTTGTGCGGCGATGATGACTTCCATCTTGGGGCTGCTCAGCAGGGGAATTGACCTGGGGTTGGTCAGATAAAGAGGGAAGGGGGAAGCCCAACTCAAAAGCCTCTCGTGCCAGCAAAGCCAGCAGAGATGGATTCAACTGGGCGCGTTTCACCCGCTCCTTGAGGCGATTCCACAGGTGTGCTCGGTGGATGCGTTCCAACTCTTCTCGCTGTTCACGTATCATGTTGTTCCCACCTCTCTTGTATCAATCCTAACTAAGCAACAGGGGAGCTGGTGTCAGGGAACTTTGATGGATTTTAGGAGATGGGATCCTCATTTTCTCCGAGTTGACCCGCCGGGATCCCTGGGGTTGCCAGCAGGGAACACCATTCACATCTGTAATTTCTTGTGTTGCAGCAAGCCCGTCTTCGGAATGTACAAGGGCGGGATCCGACAGTTTTTCTAGGGACATTTTGGGATCCCTGCGCGCCTTAGAGGTCTTCCACACAGGGAACTGCGGCCTTGACAGGGCCAGCTTGCCCCAATCTATCCAAAAAATGCTGCAGGAGCTGAAAACCGGGTGGGTTGAGGCTGTAGTAAATCCAGCGCCCCTGCTGGCGAGCATTGACCAATTTCGCATCCCGCAGGGTTTTTAGGTGAAACGAGAGCTTGGATTGGCTCACCTTCAGCTCCTCGCAGAGATCACAAACACACAACTCACGCCCCTGCAGCAGTTGCAGCACGCGCAGGCGAATCGGGTCCGAGAGGGCGTGGAATCCCTCCCGCACCTGCTCATCTGTCAAATTCCCCTCTACCTCAACCAGGAACGAAACCATCATTCAACCAGGGTAGCAGGAGTTTTGCGCTCCAGTTGTCGATCAGTTGGACGTCAGGGAAAAGGCGCAACAGTCAACCGGCTCAGCGACGGTAGGTCAACCGCGCTTGAAGATAACACTGCCAACATTCCGTTGCCAACTTTGTGTTCTCTTTAACGTTTCTTGTTGCTGCCTTCACAAGCTCTCTACAGTTTCGCTGGAATCAATCACCGGCATCCGTTATGCGAGAGACACAGTTGCACCGGCTATGGCTGGTGTTGCTGGAAAAAGCTGCTTTGAATCATCTGTTGAAAAGCCTGGGCTGCTCGCGAAGTGTGCAGAACCCTCGCGAGAGCATGCCTCTAACCCCCAAAACCCTGAACTTTGCTGAATTTACTGAGCTTTAGGCGGTTTGGCAAAAGTCATTGAGAGGGATATAGTAGACCAAGTTTCCCCCTGATCCTTGAGTCCACCGCAACGGTTGCCGGGAAGTGAAGGGGGAAAGCGCTCGGGGGGTATTCCTCAGGGCTTTGCGGGATACCGCCTTCCTGTTTGGACTCCGTCCCGCTGACGCGAACAGAGATAGGCAGGATGCGATCGCTTCTTTCCTGGGCTGCTCGCGAAGTGTGCAGAACCCTCGCGAGAGCATCTACAAACGGCTCATCAATCTTTTGCCAAGACGGAGACGTTAATCCCGACACAGGGATCCAATACGAGCTTGGCAGGTGGCGATTTCTTGGGGGGTGAGGTTGTCCCAATTGACGTCGCGGCGCAGCACCAAGCCATTGTGCCCAGTGATGAAACGGGGCAGCTCTGCTTGGTCGATCACGCTCAGATCCCGCATGTGATAGGTAGTGTAATAGGTAACATCTGGGCTCTCGAAATCCACGTCGATAAGGGTGAGGGTCTTGCGGGGGGGCAGAGGGCTGCCCAAGAGGGGACGAGGGCCAGAGCCGAGAATGCCGCAGTGAAGCAGTTGCAGTTGCCCTTTGTGGCCAGGGTAGTAGCCGTGGTCGTGGCCGCTGATGTAGGTGTGGACGCGGTACTTCTCCAGCAGAGCCCGTTTGGCATCCGCCTCCAGCAGCACTTCTCCCGGATCGTCGCGCCCGACAGTGATGGCGTAGAGGGGCAGATGGCCGATGACAATGCGCAACTTGGCCTTCTGAGCCCGTTCGCTGGCCAGAGCCGCTTCCGCCCAGGCCATTTGTTCGGGCGGGATGTAATTGCAGGTGGCATCCCAGACTAGGTAAAACACATCGTCTTTTTCAAAGGTGTAGTAGAAGGGAAAGTCCCCCCGATCCACAAAGTTCAAACCTGGGTCGTGGGCCGGATCGTTCCAAAACTCGCGGGCCAGATCCCGTTCTTTTTGAAAGAGAAAGCCGCCCCGCGTGGTGCGGGCACAGGAAGCATCGTGATTGCCCAAGGTAAAGCCGTAGGGAAGTTTGGCCGCACGGATTGGGCCAGCCACATGCCGGTCGAAGGCTGCCCACATGGCGCGAATGCGCTCCTCCGACAGGCGGGGATCCTGACCGGCCACCATATCTCCTCCTCCCAAAACAATATCCGGCTGAAGATAGGGGATGAGGCCGATGCCCCGATCCACCTCTGGGTCGTATTCCACCGAGCCGTAGATGCCGTTCATGTCACTGATGACCAAGAGGCGCAGATCTCGGCGGGGGGGGATGTAGAGGCCATGGGGGGCATCTGGATGGGGGACGACGGTGGGGGTGGGCTGGGGGGTAGGAGAGGGGAGAGCGGCTCTAGGGGATCCCATCCCTGGGGCTAGATGAGAGGGCTGCTGCCGACTGGCCCAATAGGCTCCTGCCAATCCACTGCTGCTGGCCAACCCCAACAAACCCAGAATTACCTTGCGCCGCTGCATGATCTTTGCCCCCAACACTCCAGCGGTATTGTAGAAAATCAAAAGGCTGATGTTGGGCTCTTCCATCTGCGCACGGCCTGTACTCGGCTCGAAGATGGCTATGCGCGGCAGCTCTTGTAGAGTTCGGGGTGTTTTTGAACAACTGTTGACGCACAAATGCTACCTTGGTAGAGATGAGCAACTACCTATCTCAGACTCGGTATGACTTGAGGTTTTCCATGCCTCGCCCCTTGGATTCTTTGGAAGCTGCTTTGGAACGGTGCCGGGAGTGCAATCTGCGTTTGAGCCGACAGCGCCGTTATATCCTGGAGCTGCTGTGGCAGTGTGGCGAGCACCTCTCCGCCCGCGAGATTTACGATCGCCTAAATCAGCAGGGCAAACCGATTGGCCACACGTCCGTTTATCAAAACCTGGAAGCTTTGGCCAGCCACAACATTGTCGAGTGCTTGGATCGTGCCGATGGGCGCCGCTACGGCAACCGCACCCATCCCCACAGCCACGTGAACTGTCTGGATAGCAACCGCATCTTGGATGTGGACGTGGAGCTGCCGCCTGAACTGCTGGCCCAAGTGGAGCAACAAACGGGCACCCGCATCCAAAGTTACCGCATTGAGTTTTTTGGGGTGGAAAAGCCTGCGGAGCCCCAGCAGTAACCTTGGCAAAGGGATCCCTGCTGCCCTGAGCAAAAGTTGGGCAAAGGTCAGTAAGCTCGATTTTGGCCTTTGCCGATTTGCGACTGGATTTGCTCGAGAGAACTGGCAGGGGCCAGGCATTTGTTGCCCCAGCACACCAGCCCTAGAGCTCCTTCCGGCAGAGGTTCGGCTTCGGTGGGGAGAGCAAAGACGGTGGTGGGCCAAGATCGTTGCTGAAAGGCGGGAATGGAATCGGCCTCCAGGGTGACTTTCACCCAATTGCTATACCAATCCAGTCCGGCAAAAAGGCTGGGGCAGGTGCGCGGCTGGGTGCTCATGATGTGGGCAAAGGTTTTCAAGGCCTGCTCTGCCCGCTCCAGGTAGTCCAGATCTCCAGTGAGGGCGGCAAGGCGCACCAGGTTGGCAATGGCCACCCCATTGGCTGCAGGGGTAGCGTTGTCCTGGAACTCCTTCTCTCGCACCAACAGCTCAGGGGCACTCTGGGCATCGCTGACAAAGTATCCCCCCCTGGCCGGATCCCACAGTTGCGCATCCATCTCCTGCTGGAGCTGGAGGGCAGCCTGCAACCAGTCTTGAGGGGTGGGATCCCCCACCAGGGGCAGGCAGGCTTGCTGCAAGTCCAACAGGGCCTTGATCAGCAGGGCGTAATCTTCCGATTTGGCGGGCACCTGAGCTGTGCCATCGTAGTTCAGGCGCAACAGGGATCCGGTCTCAGGGTGGCGCTGCTGGCTGAGGATGAATTGGGCAGCCCGCAGAGCGAATTGCAGATAGTCTGCGTTGCCGAACACTTGATAGGCCCGCGCCAGGCCGGAGATCATCAAGGCGTTCCAAGAGACGATCATCTTGGTGTCGGTGACAGGTGGGATTCGCCCTGGCCAGGATTGCAGACGGGCCGATTGGGCATCCACTGCCGGAGGGAAGGGAACTCGTCGCTCCGCAGAGCCATAGCGTGCCTGAAACAGATGGGTGGTCAAGGCGGCTTCAACTTCTGGCGGCAACGCTCCTCCCTGTTGGCGCTGCAAGACGATGCAGCCGGGCCGATCGGGGAAGTTGCCCCCCGGCGATAGGTCAAACGCCTGCTGCAAGGCGCGGAAGGTTTCTTCCCCCAAGAGCTCCTGCAGCTCCTGCCAGCGCCAGACGTAGAACTCTCCCTCCTCTGGCTCTCGATCTTCTGCCCGGGCAAAGCTGTCGGCATCTTGAGCGGCGTAGAAATACCCGGCAGGGGCGGTCATCTCTCGCGCCACCCACTCCACCGTCAGCCGCACCGCCCGCTCGATGGCCGGATCTTGGATACCGTGCGCCCACAGATCGGAGAGAAACTCTAGGATCTGCCCGTTGTCGTAGAGCATCTTTTCAAAGTGGGGCACCGTCCAGGTGGGATCCACGGTGTAGCGGTGAAAGCCGCCGGCCACATGGTCGAAGATCCCTCCCAGCACCAAGGCCATGCCTCGCTCTTTGGCCCGTTCCAGAGCGCTCAGGGAGCCGGGGATCCCTTCCGGTGGGTCGAAGCGGGCTGAGCGCAACACCAACTGAGCGTAGGGCATCATGGGAAATTGCTGCACCGCCCCGGCATTGGCGAGCAAAGGCTGGATCTTAGGGATCCCAGAGCGCAGCAGGTCGGCAGGAATGTGGTCTTCCGGCACCAGGTCGCTGAGGGTGGTCAGAGCCGTCAAAATCTGGCCTTTCATCTCCTCTATTTTTTCCTTTTCCTGCCGGTAAAACTGCAGGATGCGCTGCAGCAAGGCCAGAAACCCCGGGCGGCCAAAGCGGGGCTCTACGGGAAAATAGGTGCCAGCATAAAAGGGCACCAGGTCATCGGGCGTGAGGAAAACATTGAGGGGCCACCCCCCCTGCCCGCTCATAAGCTGCAACGCCTGCATGTAGATGCTGTCGAGATCGGGCCGCTCCTCGCGATCCACCTTGATGGGCAAAAAATGGGCATTCAAAAAGGCGGCAATTTCAGGGTTGGAGAAGGCCTCGCCCTCCATGACCGTACACCAGTGGCAACTGGAATAGCCGATGGATAGGAAAATCGGCCTATCCTCGGCCCGGGCTTTCTCCAGAGCTTCTGGGATCCAAGGCCACCAGTCCACCGGGTTCTCGGCGTGCTTGCGCAAATAAAGGCTGGAACTTGTGGCGAGGCGATTGGCCATGAGTACACCCTCTCACCCTTTTTGCTTTTCAGGCTAGCGCGTCCTCCTCCCAAGGCAGAGCCAACCCACTGTTGTTCAAGATACACTCACCCAGGATCCCTGTCGGTCAAGCCTGCTCCTGCTCGGCAGCCGGGACTAAAAACTCCAGAGGGCGCCCGTGTAAAACCAAGGTGGTGCTGGGATTTTCCACAAAGCCGATTCGCTCGTAAAAGCCACGCTGATGGGTTGTGAACAGGTAGATGCGCTCCACCGACTGCAGGTGGGGATGGCTGATCAGGGTTTCCACCAACTTGCGGCCAATGCCCTGACGTCGGTAATCGTGATCAACCACGATATCCCAGAGGACGGCTCGGTAAACCCCATCGGAAGTGGCGCGGCCAAAGCCAATCAGGCGCTCCCCATCCCAGGCGCTGACCACCGGATGGCTGTGGGCAACGGCCCGCTCCATCTCCTGCCGCTGGCGATTCTGCGCCCAAAAGGCATTGCGGTTCAACAGCAGGAGAAGTTGATCCAGATCCAGCTCGCCCCGCTCCAGAGAGAAGCGAATGTTGCGGTTGTCCACCGGCTGACGAGAGAGGGCAATGACAGGCTCAGGAGAGGGATCGGGCATGAAGAGGACCTTTGCAGCAGCGAGGGTTGACAGGATGGGGAAGGTCGGCGAAACACTTGGGCCTGACGAACGGAGACTAGCTGGCCGAGGCATTGTCGGCGGTTGGCCCCGCCTGCTCTAGGGCATAGGCTTTGAAGCGCTCCAGATCTGCCTGGATGGTGCTCTCCACCACTTTGCCCACAAACAGGCCATCCAAGATTTTGCCGAGGATCCCCGGGAGCTTGTAGGCCACCGACAGCTTCACAATGGTACTGCCTTTGCGGTCGTAAAAGCGCAGCGCGCCCCGGTTGGGCAGCCCCTCCACCGAACTCCAGCCGATGTGTTGGTGTTTCACCACCGTATGGGTGCGGGAGATCCAACTGAAGGTGAGGCCGCGGGTATCCAGTGTCCACCGGGACAGCTCCTGATCCAGCAATTCCACCGAGCGGATCCACTTCATCCAACGGGGCATGAGGGTGAGGTTGGCCCACAAATCCCATACCTGCTCAATGGGAACAGGCACCTCCACCTGACAGGTATGCTCTAGCCAATCTGACTCTGACATAGGGCCTCCCACGCAACACCCAGCAGAAACACAAACCATCCAGGGGCTTGGCCACAACGCCTCGGGACGGGATCCCTGCCTTTACAAAATTTTATATCGACCTAAGATAGCATTATCGGCCTGATGAAAGTTTGGGGCTCTGCGCTTTTTGGCAGCCCGATTTCTTTTGCCGGCAAGTTGCGGCTGCCCCCCATGAGGGCAACGCAGAAGGCAGGTATCATGATTGCCATCTGCAAGCTCCACTTGCAAGGGTTCGGTGCATCCACTCGGTTGACTTGACGGGACGACCTCACCATGGTTTCACAATGGAAACAGCATCTGAAGAACTACTTCGTGGCGGGGTTGCTGGTGGTGATCCCTCTGGCAACTACCATTTGGCTGACGGTGGAGGTGGCCACCTGGAGCATTGGCTTTCTGACCAGCATTCCGAAGCAGTTCAATCCCATCCAGGGTTTGCACCCGATCTTGATCAACCTCATCGATCTGGCGGTGGGCCTGTTGACGCCGATTGTGCTCATCCTGTTGATTGGCTTCATGGCCCGCAACATTGTCGGCCAGTGGCTGCTCAATCTCAGCGAACAGTTGCTCCATGCGATTCCGGTGGCGGGGCTGGTGTACAAGACCTTGAAGCAATTGGTCAGTGTTTTGTTTGCCCCCAACAATCAGCGCTTTCGGCGGGTGGTGCTGGTGGAATATCCCCGACCAGGAGCTTGGGCGCTGGCCTTTGTGACGGGCACCATTCAAACTCCCATTCGGCCCGATGGGCCGCAGCGCTCCCTTGGCCTGTTTGTGCCCACCACCCCCAATCCAACGACGGGCTGGTACGCCATTGTGCCGGAAGACCAGGTGGTGGAAGTGTTCATGCCGGTGGAAGATGCTTTTAAGATGCTCATTTCCGGCGGCATTGTCACCCCCGAGAGTTTTGAAGCGGGGCTGCAGCGGCGAGAAGGAGCTTTGGCCGTGACCATGCCCAGTTTGCGGGAGCTGGTGGAGCAGGAGCGGGTGGCAGGATCCCCCAGGGCTGACTCGGTGTGCTCTGAGGTAGGTTTTGAGACTGAAGGGATCCCTTAATCCTGCTTTCCTGTCCCTGCAGAAGGGCCGGGCTGCCAGAGCTGGTATTCTTTGGCCTGTTCCAAGCGCACATAAAAAGGCCGCATTTGCCGATCCAATGCCTCCACTTGCTCGGAGGGAAAGGCCTTCCAGTCAGCACGGCTGGCCCAGCGGAGGATGAGGTGGACAAGTTCGGGATCCTCTTGATCCAGCCAAACTTCTTTGCCCAGAAAACCCGGATGCCGGCGCAGGGCGGATCCCCAAACCTGCTCGTCTTGCTCAAGAAAGGCTGCTTGCCCACCGGGAGGAACCCGGAAGCAGAGATGTTCGATGGCGATAGGGCCGGGCGGGCTGGGGCAGGTCGACATAGGAGCAGAGGCGGCAAAGTTAAAGATGGGCCCTCTCAAGACTCCAGGGGGGAAGCTGTCAATCGTTGCAGGGTGGGAATGAAGTCGGGGTAGGAGATGCGGGCACAGTCGGCTCCTCTGAGGAGGGTGGATCCCTGCGCTCCTAGAGCTGCCACCATCAGACTCATGGCGATGCGGTGATCCTCGTGGCTATCGACCTCGGCCCCGTGAAGGGGGATCCCTCCCTTGATTTCCAGGCCATCAGGATATTCAGTGACCTGGGCTCCCATGCGGCTCAGCTCTTGGGCTATGGCAGCCAGACGGTCGCTTTCTTTGACCCGCAGCTCTGCGGCATCGCGAATCACGGTGATCCCCTCGGCAAAGGCCGCCGCCACCGCCAAAACCGGGATCTCGTCGATCAGGGTGGGGATGAGATCGCCGGCGATGGTGCAGCCGCGCAAGCGGGCCGAACGCACCCGCAGATCTCCCAGGGGCTCGCCGGCCATTTCCCGGCAGTTTTCAATTTGAATATCGGCCCCCATCTCCTGCAACACCTGCAGCGCACCGGTACGGGTGGGGTTGAGGCCCACATCCCTTAGCAGCAATTCGCTCTCGGGCACAATGGAGGCGGCCACCAGCCAAAAGGCTGCCGAGCTGATATCCCCCGGCACCTGAACTCTCTGGCCCACCAGGCGGGATCCCCCCACCACGGCCACGGTTTTTGCCTCTGGATCCACCTGAATGTTGGCCCCGAAGGCCCGCAACATCCGTTCCGAGTGGTCCCGAGAGAGAGCCGGCTCGGTGACTTGGGTGGTGCCTTCCGCCAGCAGGCCCGCCAGCAAGAGGCAGGATTTTACCTGCGCTGAAGCCACCGGGGAGCGGTAGTGAATGCCCTTGAGGGATCCCCCTTGTACGGCCAAAGGTGCCAACGTCCCACCGGCCCGTCCCCAAATGCTGGCCCCCATCTGCCGCAGCGGTTCTACCACCCGCCCCATGGGCCGCGAGCGCAGGGAGCGATCGCCGGTGACGGCAAAAAAGCGCCCGGCCTGGCCAGCCAGGATCCCCAGCATCAGGCGCAAGGTGGTGCCGGAGTTACCTGCATCCAACACGTCTGCCGGTTCTTGCAGCCGGCCCAGGCCAACTCCCCGAATGCGAACACACTCGCTGTTGAGCTCCGAAATATCTGCCCCCAGCGCCCGAAAACAGGCTGCCGTACTGCGGGGATCCTCTCCCAGCAACAGCCCTTGGATGGTGGTTTCTCCTTCGGCCAGGGATCCCAGCATCAGGGCGCGGTGGGAAATGGATTTGTCGCCGGGGATGCTGACTTGGCCGCGCAGGCCCTTGGCCAGCGAGAGGGTCAAGATATCAGTAGCAGAAGAGTGAGTCAACACAGCAACTCTGACGGCAGACTTGGCAAAAGCGGCAGCAGTCTCATCTTACTCAGAGCGGGACTCACGCCCCAGAGATTTTGCCAGGGATCCCAAGACAGCCTGTCTTTTGACGGCAACCCCTCTTTTCCCAGAGGATCACCTTAACAACATGGATTCCTCGGTCGGGGCCTGGCCTCGGCCTTTTTTTTGCAGATACTGAACTTTGTAGCAGCAGAAATAGAACCCCCGCAGACCGTGCTTGGCAAGGTGTATCAACACGATTCTGTTTTGACCGAGGAGGTGATGGCCTACCTGCAACCCCAGGGGGGCGGCACTTTTCTGGATGTGACGTTGGGAGGGGGTGGGCACAGCTTGGCGCTGCTGCGGGGGGGAGCTGCTCGAGTGGTGGGGTTGGATCGGGATCCGGCGGCTCTACAGGCGGCGCAAGCGCGTTTTGCAGCAGAAGGGATCCCCAGCAGCCGCATCCAACTGTGGCACCTCAATTTTGCCGATTTCGATCTGCAGCAGCATGGCTTTCGGGATGAGCAGGGGCAGGGGATCCCCTTCAATGGCATCGTGGCCGACTTGGGGGTGAGTTCTCCGCAACTGGACTGTCCTGAGCGGGGATTTAGCTTTCGCGGAGAGGGGCCGCTGGACATGCGCATGGATCCCAGTACCGCTCAGGAGACTGCCGCCGATTGGGTTAATCATCGCCCGGTCGAAGAGTTGATCGAGATTTTCACCCGTTACGGCGAAGAGCGATTTGCCCGCCGCATCGCCCATCACATCGAGCAGGCTCGTCCCCTCGCCACAACCACTCAGTTGGCCCAGGTGGTTTGGCAGGCAGTACCTCCGGCAGCTCGGCGAGGCCGCATTCACCCGGCCACTCGGGTCTTTCAGGCGTTGCGCATTGCCGTGAACCGAGAACTGGAGGCTTTAGAAACCTTGCTGGCCCAAGCCCCCACTTGGTTGAAACCCGGCGGCAGGTTGGCCGTGATCAGCTTCCATAGCCTTGAAGATCGCTTGGTGAAATGGGCCTTCCGCAGGGATCCCCGTTGGCAGGTGCTCACCCCCAAGCCCTTGTCCCCTTCCGAACTGGAACGGCAACGCAATCCACGGGCCCGCTCTGCCAAACTGCGAGTGGCTGCCCGCAGCAGTCAGATGTAGGTTTAGGTTGGTTCTCCCGCTCTCAAGAGATCGGCTACCGTGAAGCGGACAGCTGTCCTGCTGAGACCAGGAATCGGGAGAAGGGGGTTGCTATTGGGGGGCGCGGGGAACTAGGGTGAAGCGGAACCGGCGGTCCTGCACCGTCGGATCCCTTGGTGTGTGTGAGGTTAAGCCCCATGGTTAGCCAGCCTTTGAACGCAGGTCTTGATCGTCCCAAAAGCCCTCGTCGCCACAGACAGCCTTCTGCTCTGAGCCGACCCCTCTCCGGTACAGTTCAGGCCAGCCGCACCCAGCCTTTGAATTTGAAGTTGAAATCAGCCCATCCTCGCAGCCAGCATCTTGCTTGGGCAGAACACCTAGCCTGGTGGAAGCAAATCTCCACAGGGATGGCTATCCTCTCCGGCGTTTCAGTGTTGAGCCTTTACAGTTGGACTGTGCATACCCAAAGCCGGTGGAGCCAGCGTTACCAGGTGTGGCAGCAGATGCAGCGCAACGAACGACAGTTTCTGCTGACTCAAGAATCCATTGCCAATTCTCTGCGGGAAATCGCCGACCGCTCCGAAATGGTGCCGCTGGTACCGGATCGGATGATTGAGGTGCCAATTGCCTCTCCCAGCCAAGTTAAACCGGATCCAGCCCACCAGACGCGACAGCCCCGCTGAAATCGAAAAAGCTCCTCTTTTCTACCCGGTTGGGTACTAGTCCAATGAATCCCGTGGACAGCAGCCAAGCCACTGCTCCCCTCTTACTCTCCCAAAGGCTGTGGATTTTGCAAGATCTCAGCGTATCTCTATCCTCCCTATTCTTCAAATTCTTCAAAAGTCAAGGGATCCCTGGGCCTCGCGATCTGGAGTAGCAGCGGGCTATCCTTCAACTGCTTACAAAGCAGTGAAGAAATCTGGCCTAAATGGGATGTGGCCCATCCGAAGCCCTGGGATTGCCGTTGGGATCCCGTTCGCCCCTGGGGATGACATCCCCCCTGGCAGGATAGGAACTCCAGAGCAGGGGATGTATGATGCCTAGCACGGCTTTTTCGGAGCAATCGCAGAGAAAGCTGTACCGACAGGTTGTCCTGGGGATCAGCCAGGGCATGTAAAGGGGAAAGTCCGGTGCAAATCCGGCGCTGTGCCGCAACTGTGATGGGCTTGGGCTAGACCCATGCCCTCAGTCAGGATGCCCGCCTGCGGTTTTGGCTCGCATTTCTTCCGCGTCGCACGGAATCAGGAGCTTCAAGAAAGAAAATGAATCCCATTCTAGGTCTCAGCCTGGCGCTGGGGGGCTTTGTTTTGGGGATCCCAGCGTGGGCGCAGCCGGCAGCTTCCCCGCCCTCAGCTCAAGAGGTTTTGGAAACCGGCGTTAGCGCCGAGATTTTAAATCAACCCGTCACCACGCCTTTTCGTCGCCCCGGCTTGCTGCGGGATTCTTCCCGCCCGGTTTACGTCGTTACCCGCCAGCAAATTCGAGAGCAAGGGGCAAGAACC
>AFSR01000060.1_pt1 | contig 14840 bp, 17 predicted proteins | sample 296848 | NCBI WGS metagenome assembly AFSR01 (sample SAMN02954305, study PRJNA68063) | hot springs metagenome | biome: terrestrial; feature: Mushroom and Octopus hot springs; material: microbial mat core samples; isolation source: Yellowstone National Park Mushroom and Octopus hot springs ...
GCCTACGTGCGGGTGGAGAGCGCCAAAGGAGAGCTGGGCATTTACATTGTTGGTGACGACAACGTCTGCCCGTGGCGCTGGAAGATCCGTCCCCCCGGCTTTGTCAATTTGCAAGTGTTGCCTCAGCTCATTCGCGGCATGAAGGTAGCCGACATGATCGCCATCCTCGGCAGCATTGACATCATCATGGGCGAGGTGGATCGCTAGGAATCGCTAAGATACTTACGGAAAGCGAGGACAAAGGCGATGGCCTGGGCGATCTTGGTTCTGCCGCTGTTGATTGTGTCTGTCATTGCTGCGGTTATCGGCCCCAAGCAATGGGCTAAGTACCAAGAGGAAAGGCGCCGCCGCGCGGAAGAGCTATCTGATGCTCGCCTTCAGGCCATCATCCAGCAGGAGCTACGCCGCCGCAACCGTCCCCCCCAATCGGATCCCAACGGGAAAACTTAGCTACAGGGATCCCAAACCCTACCCAACCCGCCATCTCTAGGGAGCTACTCACCCCCATGACAAACGCTGGTATCGACCTACAACTTGGCTTCGAGACTGCCCTACAGAACCTAGGCTTGGGAGCAGGTGCAGCCCATGCCCTCTGGATGCCCCTGCCGATGTTGCTGCTGATCATCGCCGCCACCTTGGGGGTGATGGTCATGACTTGGCTGGAGCGCAAGATCTCGGCAGCAGCCCAACAGCGGATTGGCCCCAACATGGCCGGCCCTCAGGGGGTGCTGATCCCCATTGCCGATGGCATCAAGCTGCTGACTAAAGAGGATGTTCTGCCCATCCTGGCCGACCCGGTTTTGTTCACGCTGGGGCCGATATTGGTTTTCCTGCCCGTCTTTTTGTGCTACCTGGTGGTTCCCTTTGGCCAGAACCTATTGATCTCCAACATTGCCATTGGCGTGTTCTTCCTGATCGCCACCTCCAGCGTGCAACCCATCGGTTTGTTGATGTCGGGCTACGGTTCCAACAACAAGTACTCTTTGCTGGGGGGGCTACGCGCGGCAGCTCAATCGATCAGCTACGAACTGCCGCTGGCCCTGTCAGTGTTGGCCGTGGTGCTGATGAGCAACGGTCTGGACACGGTGGGGATCGTGGAGCAGCAGAGCGGCCTGGGCATTCTGAGCTGGAACGTCTGGCGGCAGCCCATTGGCTTTGTCATTTTCCTGATCTCGGCTCTGGCGGAAACGGAGCGGATCCCGTTCGATTTGCCGGAAGCAGAAGAAGAGCTGGTGGCCGGTTACCAAACGGAGTACTCCGGCATGAAGTTTGCCCTGTTTTATCTGGGATCCTACGCCAACCTGCTGCTGGCTTCCCTCATTGCAGCGGTGCTGTACTTGGGGGGCTGGTCGTTCGTGGTGCCGGTGGAAACGATTGCTGCACTTGCCGGGATTCCTTTGGATAACCCTTTCTTGCAGATCGGCGCGGCGGCCTTAGGCATTGTCATGACGATGGTCAAAGCTTTTATCTTCATCTTCTTGGCCATCCTGCTGCGCTGGACCTTGCCGCGGGTGCGCATTGACCAACTGCTGGACTTGGGGTGGAAGTTTTTGCTGCCCGTATCCTTTGTTAACTTGCTGCTGACGGCAGCCCTAAAGCTCGCCTTCCCCACCTTTTTTGGGGGTTGAATGAGAAGTAAAGAGGCCAGAGAGGGAGAACATAGACCATGACTTTTCTAAAGCGTGTCAAAGAATATGTGGGCGATGCCTTCCGAGCCGCCAAGTACATCGGCCAAGGGATGGGGGTGGTTTTCGACCACATGGGCCGGCGCCCAGTAACTGTGCAATACCCCTTCGAAAAGCTGATCCCCTCTGAGCGCTTTCGGGGACGCATCCACTTCGAGTTCGATAAGTGTATTGCCTGCGAGATCTGTGTTCGGGTTTGCCCCATTGACCTGCCAGTGGTGGATTGGGCCTACAACCCAGAGCTGAAGAAAAAGGAGCTTTACAGCTACAGCATCGATTTTGGGGTGTGCATTTTCTGCGCCAATTGTGTGGAGTTTTGCCCCACCAACTGCCTCTCGGTAACCGAGGATTATGAGCTGGCCGCTTACGACCGCCACGACCTCAACTACCATCAGGTGGCGATGGGCCGTCTGCCCTCCAAGGTAACTGAGGACCCAATGGTGACCCCACTGCGGGAGTTTGCCTATCTGCCCAAAGGGGTGATCGATCCCCACGACTTGCCTGCTGGATCCCAGCGGGCTGGCAAACGACCGGAGGAGATTCTGGCGGAAATGAGAGCGGCCAAAGCTGCTAAGGAAGCCGAAGCGAAAGCAGCCAAGGCTGCTGCGGAATAGCGTGACATACTCCCGCACTCATGCTGACGCAAAGCGCTCCGCGCCGCTGTCCGCCACCCCTAGCCCCTTTCCCAGGGGATGTGACTGTTTGAACTTGTGGGACTGCCTTCCAGCATCGCCCGCTGCCGCAAGGTGATGGCCAGAAAAAGCGTCGAGGCCGCGAAGTTGGAGCTGTCCTTAGTGGGAATGAGATGCCTGGGGCGCAGAAATAAGGTCTTCTGAACCCTGCGATCTGCAATCAAAGATCTGAGTATGAGTATAGGTGTGGTGTCCTAGTCTGAACCAAAATGGCCATACGTGGGCAGGGCAGATGGCTGCCAGCCTTGGCTAACTTCAGGGGAAGGAAAACGTAAACCTACCCGCCAAGCCAGGGGATGTGGCCAAGCCGCTAAAAGTCTGCGCGACGTTTCCGCTCTTGCGAACCGTTACGGTAAAGGGAATGGGAGCAGTTGATTGGGAGCAGCGCCGGAACAATCTCACCTCGATGAAGTATGGCCCTGAGGGCGGGGTGGAAGCCCAAAAGACATTCTCCACAGCATTTTGGGTTACGGCAACACAGTCGGCATTGGCATCCACATCCAGCCGTCCTCCAGAAGGGACAATTCGGTTGTTAAAAAACACGGTCTGCTGCGTGGGATCCGTAACATACAGGTCAAGGTCATCGATGGTGTTCCAACTCAAGGTAACTTGAATGGGGCCGGTGCCCAATACTGGAGGTGTGGGGGTGGGAGAGGGTGTCGGTGCAGGAGTTGGTGGTGGCCTCAGGGTAGGAGTTGGCGTGGGCGCAGGTTCCCCAGTGACCCTCTGAGCAAAGTTTCCTTGGAAAGTATTGCCAGCCAGGTAGGCTGCGACTACCGCATCTGGGGTGCCGGGGGCCGCCTGAATTGCCACTCCTACGCCCTCGCCCCGAGCTAGGAACGTATTCCCGGAAATGGTGCGGGCCTGGGTTCCCTGCAAAATACGAATGCCGACACTGCCGGCTATCCTGCCCACGCCGATCCGGTTGGATTGAATGGATGGAATTGAGCCTGCCCCATCCAGTTGAATCCCGGTAGTGCCGCTCCTACCTGCTTGCCGAGCCTGCAGCACTAAGCCAGCCCCAGCGGTAGGTGGATCCCCTTCGATTTGGTTGTTGCGGAAGATCCCGCCGGAGTTGTCGCTGTAGCGAACAGCCAAAGTCCCTAAAGCTTGTAAGAGAATCGTGTTGTTCTCGAGGGTTGGGTTACTTCCTGGTGTTGTGCCTATGCCCACCCCGCCTGTTTTGCTAACGATTGACGAAATGCCGCTGACTCGACTGTTTCCGGAGATCTGCACACAGGGATCCAAAAATTGCTGGCACAAAATCTCGGCCAATTGGTTCAAGGCTCCCTCTAGAACCGCAGCATTGCCGTTGACCAAGATGTTGGAGCGAGGGTCGTTGAGGGTGACCTTGCTCGGCTGAAAGGTGCCACCGTTGACCTGAATCTTTCCACCTTCCAACACGACCTCTACCCCTTGCAGGCTAGTTTGGCTGGCTACAACCACATCGAACAACCCCGCTAGGATCTCGTAGGCAGCAGAGCTGGTAATCCGAATCCGCCCGCCATTGGTGCCGTCACCTCCATCCAGGGCGAGGTTCTTCTCCAGTCTCTCCTTGCCCGCCCCCAAAATCTGGATCAGCACCTCTAGTCCTGCTGTGGCATTTTGCAGCCGCTGCGCTTCTGCAACGGCATCAGCCACCTTGGTAAAGGGGCCCCTGGCCGGATCCACTTGCAGGACGACAGATCCACTACCTGGCGACGGCAGAGGGGGAGAGTTGCCTGTGCCTCCTCCACAGCCGAAAGCGATCCCTGCCAACAGAGGCAGCAAGGCTGAACAGATCCCCCAACCAGACTTGGATACTTGGCCAAGCATAGGTGGAAAGCTCCTTACAAGCGCTTAGCGGTTAAGGTTGTTACAGCAACAAACAAGAGCAACAAGCAACTGCCACGAGGTCAAAGTGCAGGTGGCCAAGTTGCGATCCAATGCCCTCAGCAAAAGCATCCTCTGATGGATCCTCTGTTTAGTCAAGGCTTCGCCAGGGATCCGCAATCAATCGGCAACAAAAATCTCAAAAATCTAGCGCTCTTCAGGTACTTCGAGGGTTCCGGCGAGGATGTCTTGCTTCACCGCTTCCACAGCAGCCACCAAATCCGCTGAGAGCAAGGCTTGGTTGTATTCATCCAGGGCATAGCCCACACCCTCGTTCTCCAGGCCAAAGGTTTGAATGCCGCCGACAAAGTTGCCTTAAAGTTGCCTTCCACCACGCTGCGAATCACTTCATAGGTGGCCATATCCACCCGCTTCAGCATCGAGGTGAGACCGTGGTTGAGGGTGGCAGGGTTGTTATCGGTATCCCCCAGGTAGTTTTGGTTAGCATCCACACCGATAAAGAACAGCGGACGGGTATCTCCGCTGCAGATGCTGGCATAATCGGCGGGTTTGGGCACTTCCGCAAAGGGATCTCGAATGAAACTCACCCCGGCGGGCAGCCCTGTAGGATGCTGTTGGGCCAGAGCAGCCCAAAGAGCAGCGAGGTAACATCATCTCCCGCCGTATCCGTGTCGATCAAAAAGCGTTGCACAGCCATACTCAGGCTAAGCCCAAATCAGGGTGACATCTTAACCTTTGCGGGCAGTCTCAGGGCAGCTGCTGAGCCGGTGTATCTTGAAAAGGGATCCCTGTAGACCAGAGTTGGCGATGTCCTTCTCCATCCGCTCCATTACACCACAACAGATGGCCCAATACCTACAGGATCCCGAGGCCGGCCCTCTGCAATTGATCGATGTGCGGGAACCGGCAGAGCTGGAGCTGGTGAATTTAAATGCCCTGGGCTTTCGCAACTACCCCTTGAGCCGGTACGAGGAATGGAGGGAACGGATCCTCACAGAGCTGGATCCAGATCAGCCAACTTTTGTGCTCTGTCATCATGGCCTCCGCTCTGCTCAGATGAGCCAGTGGTTACAGGCCAACGGGTTCACTCAGGTTCATAACATCAGCGGCGGCATTCACGCTTGGGCTTGTGAGGTGGATCCCTCCCTGCCCACCTATTGAGGTCACGGGCAAACCAGCACCATGTTCCCCATTCTCCATTTGCAGGGGGATCCCCAACAACGAGGCCAACAGTATGGATCCCAGGCGGCCCAACTCATTCGCCACAGCATTGCTAGTTACGCCCGCCAATTTGCCTACCGCTGTGGTCTCACCTGGCAGCAGGCCCAGACCCAAGCAGAGGGATCCCTGCCCTGGCTAGAGCGCCACGTGCCCCACCTGCTGGAAGAAATCCAAGGCATTGCCGCGGGGAGTGGCTTCCGTTTTGCCGAGATTCTGGCCCTCAATTTGCGCACCGAGATTTTATCCAGATCGGTTGTCGGTGGATCCCATCCCGACTGCGCCGCTGCTTCTGGAACACAATCTCCAAAACGGAGTACCCCAGCACCCAGCGGATCCTGCTCATGAATGCAAGGCGATTGAGAATCTCATCGATCCAAGCCCAGCCAAGTCAGATTGGGGAGAATGCACTACCCTAGCGGCCTTGCCCCAGGTTACCTCCACCCACCACACCTATCTGGCCCAAACCTGGGATTGGATCGGGGAGCAGCGCAGGGCCTGTGTGCTGTTGTGCGTTCGCTCCGATAACCACCCTGCCTACCTCACCCTGACCGAAGCTGGGATCCTGGCCAAAATCGGCCTCAACCGAGCAGGGTTGGCCGTGGCCCTCAACCTCTTGCGCTCTACCCTAGATGGGCAAACCGAGGGAATGCCGGTGCATTTGCTATTGCGCTTGTTGTTGGAGTGTGAGGAGTGGCAGCAAGCTGTGGAGAGGGTGAGATCCTATCCTTACACCGCGTCCTCTTGTGTCAGCGTTGCGGGTACCGCAGGACAGGCGGTAGGCCTACAGCCCGCTAGTGCAATCAGCTTTGAAATCAGTCCACGAGGAATTGGCCTGCATCTCCCTCAAGGAGGGATCCTCGCCCACACCAATCATTTCCTGGATCCGGCCTTGCGAGAAGATGAGCTGCCCCCCCCACACAGGATCCTCCACAAGGCTAGAACGGGCCTATCATTTGCTTCGCCAGAGCGCTCAAACGGGAACCCTAGAGGCGGTCGCTCTTCAAAAAATCCTACAAGACCGGACGAATGCCCCCCACTGCATCTGCCGCTATCCGGATCCCCATCTGCCCGCCTGGGATCGCACCGAAAGCGTGGCGGCTGTGGTGATGGATTTGAACCGGCAAATCTTACACCTGGCCCCCAACATTCCCGATCAAGTGGAGTTTGTACCGATTTCCGGGATTTTCTAGGTTTGGAAGATGCAGTAGGATCGAGCTGAAGAGAGAGGAGGGGCAGGCGATCGCGTCCTTGCTGTCGCCACCAGACAGCGGGATGAGGAAAGTCCGGGCTTTCAGAAGAACACACCGCTGGGGAAAGCCCAGTGCGGGTAACCGCGAGGATAGTGCCACAGAAACATACCGCCGATGGCTGGGATCCCAGCACAGGTAAGGGTGCAAAGGTGGGGTAAGAGCCCACCAGCAACGTCGTGAGGCGTTGGCTCGGTAAACCCCGGTGGAAAGCAAGGCCGCAGCCGCAGGACTATGGCTGTTCTTCGCCCCTGTTGGCTGCATCGAGGTCACGGTACCCAAAGCGGGGAAGGGTGCTCTCGATGGTGGTGAGCCGCTAGAGGGTGATGGCAACATCACTCCCAGATGGATGATCGCCAGTGCAACTCTGCACTACAGAACCCGGCTTACAACCTCCTCTCTTTTCTACTTGCACATCTACCTGTTTGCACATCTATTTGCACACAGAGAGAGTTTGTTCCGAGCTCACGGGAGTTCTGCAGGTTGCCGGGATCCCTGTGGTCTGGGGCTATTTATTGGCCGTAGTCAGTGTGTCGTTGGGAGAAGCTGTATCGCATGCCCACCTAGGGCACTTGGAGAGCCTTGTCCAATTGTGGGTGGCTGCGCTACGGCGTAGGTTCTGTCATTCTGGTCACGCCTGCCATCCACAGCTCCACGCAGGCTTGCAGAAGGGGGGGGATCCTGGCGGTTTCGGCGCCTTTCTCTGATTTTTTAGATTTTTCATCCGATAGCTGCCCCTCAACAGAGGGCTCGGTTCCGTCGGCGCCAACGGAAGGCAACTCGGCAGTTACCGCCAGCATTGCTGCTCCCAAAATCATTACATGCAAAACCCCAACGGCTGCATAAAGGCGATCCGGCTCGACAGATTGCAACTCAGAGTTGGGAAATCGCCGCAAATACTCTGTCAGCTGTTCTTGGGCCTGAGAAAAACCCAGCCGCAAGGCGCGACGATGCTCCTCAGAATAAAGGCCAGCCTCCCCGACCAGGGAGCGCACCAGTTCAGGATTATCGGCCAAAGCCCGAAAACAGGTGTGGACATAGCGCAGGAGAATGGCTTGCAACCCAGAACCTTGAGAGGGGGCGGGATCCGCCTTCAGAGGCAGATCGGCAATGCCGGAAAAAACCCCCAACTCGCCAAATACGGCCAGGAGTAGCCCCTGCTTGGTGCCGAAGTGCCGAAACAGGGTGACCTCATTCACTCCGGCCAAATCCGCAATTTGACGGGTGGTGGTTTGGGTGATGCCCTGACGAACGAACAGCTCCCGAGCCGCATTCAGCAGCCTTTGCCGAGAAGAAGGACGTGCCATAGTGAGGAGAAAACCTGAAGAATTGCGGCGGGCTGCAAGTGACGCTTGCATTTACGGTGGAATACCGCTAGGCTTAATGTCAAGCGAGAGGATGTCGGCAGCGTTGCCTCTGCTCCTCTTCTTCCTGTGTAGCCAAGTTCATTACAGCGGAGCACATAGCAAGTCACCGCTGGCTATGGCGGTGTCTTCAGGGGTTTGACTCCGTTTTCACGTTGGGCCGCTGTTATCCGGCGGCCTTAACTTGGGCTTTGTGTTTTGGCTCTTTCCTAGTCAGTCTAGTCTACTTCTTCTTCTGAGGTTTTGTGGGTTCATGACCACTTCTTTTTCTCGCCAATCGCTGAATCATCCCGCTCCGCTCAATCGGCCCGAGCCCCAAGAGTCCTTTCGGTTTGCTTGGGAACATGTGCTCTTCTTTGCCATTTTTCACGTGGTGGCTTTGGTGGGAGGCATTTTCTTCTTCTCCTGGCCCGCTCTGGGAGTAGCCCTATTTCTCCACTGGTGTTTCGGCAGCTTAGGCATCTGCTTGGGGTACCACCGCCTGCTCAGCCATCGTAGTTTCCAGGTGCCCAAGTGGCTGGAATATGTCTTCACGACTCTCGGTGCCCTGGCCGTTCAAGGGGGGCCGATCTTTTGGGTGGGCGGCCATCGTCAGCACCACGCCTTCACCGAAGACGAGGAGAAGGATCCCTATTCTGCTCGTAAGGGCTTTTGGTGGAGCCACATACTCTGGCTGATCTACCACCGCGAAGAATTTTTTAACCCTGAGAAGTATTTTGCCTTTGCGCCGGACTTGGCTCGGGATCCCTTCTACCGCTGGCTGGATAGGTACGCCCTGCTTCTGCAGCTGCCATTGGCCGCGATACTCTACCTGCTGGGGGGCTGGTCATTCGTCGTGTACGGTATCTTTGTGCGGACAGTGCTGCTACTGCATTGCACCTGGTTAATCAACTCGGCCAGCCACTTCTGGGGTTACCGGACTTTCGAGAGCAATGACAATGCTCGTAACCTTTGGTGGGCGGCCATTCTAACCTATGGTGAAGGCTGGCACAACAACCATCATGCCGACCCGAAGTGCGTTAAGGCCGGTTTGCGTTGGTGGGAGATCGACATGACCTACTGGGCCATTTGGCTGTTGGCGAGATTGGGCCTGGCTCGTAAGCTGCACCTGCCTGCCCAAGGCCAAGCTGCTCGCTGAACTGGTTTTTCCCAGACCTTGCAGAGGAATCATCCGGGGATCCCTATCCCTAGGGATCCCTTTTGGGTTGCAGAGAGAGCTAGTCTTCTAAGGGGCTATACTGCCACGCTCCATAGTGGTCAAGAATACGCTTAATTTGTTCTATGTCGGCATCGGGTTCTTGATGAATATGCAATGCCTCTATTTGGCTGTCTTGGTAGCGAAAGGTGGAGTTTTTTTTCCACTCCAGCTCCGTTTTCACCCCTGAAACACAGGCCAAATGAGCAGCCACCTCCCGATAAACCATCAGGGGCATAGAATCGTAGCGAACAGCGTAGCGTTTCAGCTTGGGGACGCTCACGTATGACAACCCAATCAACGTAGCTCAAAACAACTCAAGTATAGTCACTTCAAGTTAGATTAAGACGCTTCCTAACTACTCCGCGGTGTCGCCCAAATGCTCCGCATCACTTCCGCGAGCCCCCCAATCCCTCTCCCTAAGAGAGAGAAGAGCTAGGAAGCACTGCAACGGAACAGTTTCATTCCTCATTGAAATGACTATAACTTCTGGGCAATACAGTCACCAAAACCCCCCCGCTCAACACTCTTTGCTGGACACTTGACCGGCAAAATGGGATGGGACTAAGCAATTTTGTCATCGACCAAAGTGCAGCAGTTTACCTGATCCAGGCAAATCTTTCCCCATTGCAAGGCCCAGCGTACTAAGGCCACCCGATTTGCCGTTCGGGTCTTGCTCAAAATATTGCTGATGTGATTGTCAACGGTGCGCTTGCTGATCTCTAGGCGTTCCGCGATGTCCTGATTGGTCAGTCCTGCTGCAATCAACTCAATGACCTGCAGCTCCCGTTCGGACAACAAGTCTGCGGAATGATAGTCAGTACCCATCCCGAATGCCTGCTTAAGATGAACTGTAAAGATTACCTACCCCAATTCTAGGGGATCACCCCTGAGATGGATAGCCCTGCAGCAGGGAAATCTTGAGCGATTCTCGGCCAGATTCTGGCTGCGGGCCACTGACGCGAGCGTTTTCGGATAGGCTTCACAAGGGATCCAGGTGCTTCCGGGGCAGTTCCACCTGAACCCACAGCCCACCGGTTTGCGGGTGATTGCGCAGTTGGATGGTGCCCCCGTGAACTTCGACAATTTGTCGCACAATTGCCAGCCCTAGGCCGGTTCCGCCTTTGCTGCGGGCCCGCGCAGTGTCGGTGCGGTAAAAGGGCTGGAAGACCAACTCAAATTGATCCTCTGGCAGGCCGGGGCCGTGATCATACACCTCTAGCCGCACCTGGGATCCCTGCTCCGAAAGCACCACATGGATAGGAGAGTCGGGCTTGCCATACTTGACGGCGTTGTCCAAGAGATTGAGGATGAGGCGGTATAGGCGTTGCTCATCTCCCCAGAGGTAAATCTGGGACAATCCGCTCAGGTGCAGTTCCTGGTGTCGAGGCTTGGCCAACGGCTCTACACTTTGCCAGGCCTCGCGCACCAAACTTGCCAGATCCACCCAACGCCATTGGGAGCGGGATGCGGCTCCCAAATTGAGGGCGCTGAGTTCGAGCAAGTCTTGAACCAAATGGCTCAGGCGCAGAGTTTCATTTAGCAATCGTTCCACCCAGACTGCTTGAGCGGCATCGACCCGGCTTTGTAAAGTTTCGGCCAGCAAGCGAATGGAGGTGAGGGGGGTTTTCAGCTCGTGAGCCACATCCGAAGCCCAGCGATCCCGCTGTTGGGCCAGCATTTTTGCTTCCAGCCGGTCTTCTAAAAAAATGGCCACGTGCGCTTGCGGCAGGAGCAACCCCCAAGCCCGCAGCGGAATCGGTTTGCCATCCCCACCGGAAGGGTAGAAAATCCATTCGCGACTTTGGACAGGAGCAGCGGTCTCCTGTCGGCGGGTAGCCTCGATGAGCTGATCCAACTCATAGGAGCGCACCCATTCCAGCAAGAGCTTGATGCCCGGCTGCCATTGGCTGATGCGCAGCAGGCGCTGGGCGGCAGGATTGCACTCCAGCACCACGTTGTTTTCGTCTACCCGCAGATATCCCCAAGGGAGCCGCTGACTCAGGTATTGCCAGTTTTGCAGTTGCTGTTTTTGGTTGGCCCAATCCAGATCTTGTTGGCGAAGATAACGGCTGAGCAAGCTGAGCATCTGTTCCAGGGAGTGGAGGGGCATGGCCAGATGCACCAGGGATCCCAACCGCTGCAATTCGCGTCTGAAACGGCGCCGAGTCTGCCACAGCAGGAGCAACGTGCAAAGCAAACCGATTCCCAACCCGATCAGGATCCCGGCTTCCAGTCCCATGTTCCCACCACCTTTGCTGCCATTGTCGCTCAGGGAAGCAAGAGTGGAGGCGAAAGCCCGGTTGCCGGCCTCTTATCGACGATGTACGAGGGTGGTACTGGCTTGGTCGGTGGGCACAAGCAAGATCTCGCTGATGTTCACGTGGGGGGGACGGGTTGCCGCAAACACCACCACTTCAGCCACATCCATCGCCGTCAAGGGGGTGAGGCCCTGATACACTGCTGCCGCACGGGCGCGATCCCCACGGAAGCGCACTTGGCTGAACTCGGTTTCCACCAGGCCCGGCTGAATCTCGGTGACGCGAATGGGGGTGCCCAGTAAATCCAGCTTCAGCCCCTCGGAGATGGCCCGCACGGCGGCCTTAGAAGCGCAATACACAGCGCCACCTGGGTAGGTCTGCCGACCGGCAATGGAGCCGATGTTCACCACATGGCCTCGACCTCGCTCCACCATGCCGGGCAAAACGGCGCGGGTAACATAGAGCAGACCCTTGAGGTTGGTATCGATCATCTCTTCCCAATCTTGCAAGGCCCCCATGTGGAGCTTGTCCAAGCCACGACTTAAACCTGCATTGTTGACCAAGATGTCGATGTTGGCCCACGGCGAGGGCAAAGATTGAAGCGCCTGCTGCACGGCTGCCCCATCCCGCACATCCAAAGCCAGCAGGTAGGAAGGAGTGCCGTAAGCCTGCTGCAATTCCCCAGCCAGTTCCTGCAGCCGATCCTGACGGCGGGCCACCAGAATCAGGCGGGCTCCAGAACGGGCAAAAAGGGTGGCACAAGCGGCCCCAATGCCGCTACTGGCTCCGGTGATGAGCACGATGGAGTTTTCAAGCATCATTTGCTAATTCAAATGCTGTGATTTCAGTTGGGTTGAGTCGGAGAAAAATGGACAGCCACCTTCAGCTTCCTCGTCAGTTCGAGGCTACAGCCATTCTAGAGTTCGAGCCACTTCCCCAGGGGGGAGCCTGGGATCCAGCAAACGAATCGTTTCTCTGCCGTTCGGTAGCGACCCTACCGCTCCCTGCAAGAGCCTAAAGAGAGCGCTCCAGCAGCTTGACGCAAGCATACAGAGTATCCAAATGGGGAGTGGGCACCCCCACCAAACGCCCCAACTCGGTGATGGCTCCCACAATGGCCTCGATCTCCGTCCGTCGCCCCAGCTCAACATCCTGCAGCATCGAGGTGCGATGGGATCCCACGCGGGCTGCATCTTCTAGCCGCTCTTCCAAAGAGACCGGCAGCCGGATCCCTAGAGCTTGGGCTACAGCCTCAACTTCCCGCATCACCGACCGAACCAGAGCATGGGTGGGTGGGTACTGAGCGATCTCATCTTGAGCAGCCCGGGTGAGGGCGCTGATGGGATTGAAGGCGGCATTGCCCCACAGTTTCTGCCAGATCTCGGCCCGAATCTGCGAGGTGAGAGTGGTGGAAAGCTGCGCCTGTTCAAAGATGGCGGCCAAGGACTGCAACCGCCCTGACAGAGATCCATCCGGCTCCCCCAGAATGTAGCGCCCACCCCCTGTGTGCAAGACCACTCCCGGCTCTGCCAACTGCACGGCAATGTACACCACACAGCCAATCACCCGCTCTATCGGCAAATGAGCAGCGATAACCCCTTCTGGATCCACGGAAGTCAGGGAATGCCCCTCAAACTCGCCGCCATGCCGGTAGAAGTACCACCAGGGGATACCATTCTGGGCAATCACAATGGGGGTGTCTGGGCCACACAGGGATCCCAGTCGAGGGGCAAGCTGCGGCAAGCTGTGGGCCTTGACCGTCACTATCAGCCAGTCCTGTGGGCCCAGGGCAGCCGGATCGTCGGTGGCCGTCAACCGCTCTACCCAGGTTTGGGAGGGATCCCCCTGCCGGATCAGCTTTAGACCTTGGGTGCGGATGGCCTGCAGGTGAGCTCCACGGGCCACGACACTGACGGGAAAGCCAGACCGAGCCAGGCATATGGCCAAGTGACTTCCCACCGCCCCAGCGCCAACGATACAAATCTTCATGAGCTTATCATCTTTCCGCCACCCACCTCATATCCAGGTGGCCAATTGACATGGAATTGACATGGAGCTGTAACAAGGCCCGATACCGGGCCCGGGAGAAATCCTCGACAGCTTTACTCTGCCCCCCCTTGGGTCACCCTTAGGATCCCATATCCAAGTGCCACGCCCACCAGGGTCAGCACAATGCAGAGTCCAGCAATGGTGAAGATCTCGCCAGCCATAGATTCAGCTTCCTCGCAAATGGGATACATCGCCTTCTCAGGATATCGGATCCCAAGCCCTGGCCTTCACTCCAAGGGTGTAGCGGCCCAAACCCAACTCCTCGAAAAACAGTCGTTCTCCCAGACTTGATGAGATCCGGCTATCCGCCTCTATAATGAAAGCAATTTACAAGTCTTTACCGGCATAGGCTAAATTGTAATGCCTACAGCCGTAAAACTTGTCCGGTGGCTCTCGAATGCTCTGTTGGGCCTCGTGAGCCCTGGAAACGGTTCTCGATAGGGTCTTGGAGCGCTGGGAATTCTAACCCACTGGAAAGTTCCCAGGCAGTTCTCGCCAAAGAGCCGTTCAAAGAAACTGAGGCAAAAGACCCGAGGAGTTGAGTCTTTATACCTAGGCTCCGCTCTTGCTTCGAAGAAGCAAACTTTGTAGTTTCATTAACGTCCTCATTCATTTAGATGTCTTTAAGGAGTAGTTCAGATGACCATAGCGGTAGGGCGCGTGCGTCAGGAGCGAGGATGGTTCGACATCGTCGATGACTGGCTCAAGCGCGACAGATTCGTGTTTATCGGCTGGTCCGGGCTGCTGCTGTTCCCCTGCGCTTACCTAGCCCTGGGCGGCTGGCTCACCGGCACCACCTTTGTAACTTCCTGGTACACCCACGGGTTGGCCAGCTCCTACCTGGAAGGGTGCAACTTTTTGACCGTAGCCGTCTCCACCCCCGCCGACAGCATGGGCCACAGCCTGCTGCTGCTGTGGGGCCCCGAAGCCCAGGGGGACTTCACCCGCTGGTGCCAGATTGGGGGGCTGTGGACCTTTGTGGCCCTGCACGGAGCGCTGGGACTGATTGGCTTTATGCTGCGGCAATTTGAGATTGCCCGGCTGGTGGGGGTGCGGCCCTACAACGCCATTGCGTTTAGCGCGCCGATAGCGGTGTTTGTGAGCGTGTTTTTGATTTACCCGCTGGGGCAGAGCAGCTGGTTTTTTGCGCCCAGCTTTGGGGTGGCGGGGATTTTCCGGTTTTTGCTGTTTTTCCAGGGGTTCCACAACTGGACGCTGAACCCGTTCCACTGATGGGGGTGGCTGGCGTTTTGGGTGGAGCGCTGTTGTGTGCCATCCATGGGGCGACGGTGG
>AFSR01004520.1_pt1 | contig 14836 bp, 17 predicted proteins | sample 296848 | NCBI WGS metagenome assembly AFSR01 (sample SAMN02954305, study PRJNA68063) | hot springs metagenome | biome: terrestrial; feature: Mushroom and Octopus hot springs; material: microbial mat core samples; isolation source: Yellowstone National Park Mushroom and Octopus hot springs ...
CCCCGCTTCGCGAGGGGAACCGCGCAGGGGTTCGGTTCCCCCTGCGTGCAGGGGGAACCTTACGGGAGGGGATCGCCAACTGCTGTTTTTCTGTGAACGTTGGCTCGGCGATTAGCGTAAGCCTATGTGGTGGATTTTCTGCGAGGGCACTCACCTTTCAGTGGCAGGAAGCCCAGCGCGCAGGGCGAACCGCTTTCCTTGTGCGAATTTGTGTCTTGAAGGTTCTCGCAGGGCTAACGGCGGCGATACTGATGCAACCGACCCCATCCCAGCCCTCCCAACACGCGGGGCAGGAGTCTGATTCCTGGCAACCCATCCCCTTCAACGCAACCGACTGGCAGCGCGACGGCGCGCCGACCTACCGCATCGAGGACGGCGTGCTGGTCTTCGACGGCGACGGGCGCGGACGGCTGATGACCCAACGCGCCTACAGCGACTTCGAACTGCAGGTGGAGTTCCGCCTCAGCGCGGGCGCGAACAACGGAATTGCCATGCGCGCGCCGCTCGGCTTCCAAGCGTCGCGCTACGGGATGGAGGTCCAGATTCTGGACGACGCGGCGCACGAGCCGCTGGACATGCGCAGCGCGTGCGGCGCGCTGTATGGGCTGTACCCAGCCGTCAAAAGCGCGGTGCGCCCTGCAGGGCAATGGAACGCGATTCACATCCGCTGCATAGGTCGGCGCGTGCAGGTGACTCTCAACGGCGAGCGTATTGTGGACGCCGACCTGAACGCGATTCGCGACCGCGAGCAACTGCGCGAGCGACCAGGCTTCCTGCGCGAATCGGGGCACATCGGCTTCATCCAGCACAACGGGCGCGTGGAGTTCCGCAACCTGCGCCTTCGCGAGTTGCCCGCGACACGCCCGCCCAATCAGCCGCCTGACGGCTTCACCGCGCTGTTCAACGGGCGAAACCTGTCGGGCTGGCAGAGTTGGTACGCTGACCCGCCCGACATCGCCCGCATGACCGCCGACGAACGCCAGCAGGCGCAGGCACGCGCCAACGCGCAGTACCTCAAGCACTGGCGCGTGCACGACGGCGAACTCGTCTTCGACGGGCAGGGCGTGCATCTCATCACCGAGAAGCCCTACGGCGACTTCGAACTGTGGCTGGACTGGCAGATTGAAGCGGGCGGCGACAGCGGGATCTACCTGCGCGACACGCCCCAAGTGCAAATCTGGGACAACCCCGACGGCTCAGGCGGACTCTACAACAACGAGCAGCACCCCAACCGCCCGCGCGTCAAGGCAGACCGCCCGCCAGGACAGTGGAACCGATTCCGTATCCTGATGCTGGGCGAGCGCGTCACGGTGTGGCTGAACGAGACGCTGGTCGTTCACGATGTGCCGCTGGAGAACTACTGGGACAGGGGCGCGCCCCTGCCCGTCATCGGGGCATATCTGGCTGCAGGCGCACGGCACGCCCCTGCGCTTCCGCAATCTCTTTATCCGACCACTCTGACGCGCCTGCCCTCGACGCGCAACCTGCCCTGCACGAATAGCCGTATCGCCTCGATGTAGGTCTCGTGTTCGACGGGCAGCACGCGCGCGGCGAGCGTTTCGGGCGAGTCGTCGTCCAGAATCGGCACGCACCGCTGCAGGATGATGGGTCCCGTGTCGTACCCCTCGTCCACGAAATGCACCGTGCAGCCCGTGATTTTCATCCCGCTGTCTATGGCGGCTTGGTGCACCCTCAGCCCGTACATGCCCTTGCCGCCGAACAGGGGCAGCAATGCGGGGTGAATGTTCATAATGCGCATCGGGTACGCCTGCACCACTTGGGCGGGCAGCAGGCGCATGTAGCCCGCGAGGCAAATCAGGTCGGGCTGCGCTTTCTGCAGCACCCACAGCAGCGCGTCGCCGTACATGTCGGGGTCGGGGAACTCGCGCGGGTTCACCACAGCGGTCGGGACGCTTAGGGCGTGCGCTTTGTGCAGCGCGGGCGCGTCGTCCCGTGCGCCAATCACGGCGACCACCGCGCTGTCGGGGATGCGCCCGTCGCGGCACGCCTCGATAATCGCCTGCATGTTGCTCCCGCGCGACGGACCCGACACCAAAATCGCGATTCGGCTCATCGGTTCACCACCCAGAGTGCGACGGCGTGCGCCAGCGTGCGCGTGTGCGTGATGCTCACCAGCAGTTGCCCCTCGCCGACCGCTTGTGCGCTCGCGCCGTGCAGGTGAACGACGGGCTTGCCGTTGGCGTCGGGCAAAATCTCCACCTCCTGCCAGCGTAGGGGTCGCCCGACGGCTTTAGCGATGGCTTCCTTGGCGCACCACCTGCCCGCGATGTGCTGCGCTGGGTTCGCGCGGCGGCTGTGGCAGTAGGCGCGCTCGGCAGGCGTGAGGATCCGCTCGATGAAGCGCGGCTGGCGGGCGCACACCCGTGCGATGCGCTCAATCTCCACCATATCCGTGCCGACTCCGCGAATCATTGCTGGGGTTGAGGCTGCGGGGTGGGCACGGACGGCGCAGTCCATAGGGTCTGGTCGTTCGCGTCCACGAACATGATTCGCGCGTTGCCCTCGCGATCGAGCAGGATCCACGCGCGCGGCTTGCCCTTCGCATCGTACAGAAACAGCGCAGGCTCGCCGAACGGCATGCCCAACTCGGCGCGCAGGTTGCCCTCTTGGTCGAACAGGCGGAATCGGCGCGCGTCGACGCTTTCGGCGATGCGCGGGCGACGCTGCGCCTCGCGCGCCTCCATCAGCGCGACGCCACTAAGGAACCCAAACAGCCCAACAATCGCTACCAGCACCAGAGTCTGAACCAGTCGCATACGGTTGCCTCCCTCACTAAAGACGCGCAGGCGCGCCGTAGGGTACACGCGCCCGCGCACAGCATTATACCGACTTCAGGTATCCTTTGGGCGGTGGAGCGACCCAGTTGGGACGAATATTTTATGCAGATTGCGCACATGGTGGCGACGCGGGCGACCTGTCCGCGGCGCAGCGTCGGCGCAGTGATTGTGCTGGACAAGCGGATACTGGCGACGGGCTACAACGGCGCGCCGATTGGACTGGCGCACTGCACGGAGGTGGGCTGCCACCTCGTGGCGGGGCACTGCATCCGCGCGCTGCACGCCGAGCAGAACGCGATTCTGCAAGCCGCGCTGAACGGCGTCTCTACGCGCGGCGCGACCATCTATGTCACCTGCCAGCCGTGCAACCACTGCGCGAAGATGATCATCAACGCGGGCATCCAGCGCGTGGTGTTCGAGGGCGACTACCCCGACGAGTTCGCGCTGGAACTGTTCGCCGAAGCGGGCGTGCAGTTGTGCCGCTACAAAGCGGGCGTGGTCACGGAGGTTGACCTCGCGCCGTTCCGACCGAAGCGATGAAGACCATCACTGCAGTGTTCCTGTTGGCGTTGGCGACGACCTACCTGCTGACCCCGTGGGTGCGCAGGTTGGCGATACGGGCGGGCGCGCTGGACATGCCCGACGCGCGGCGCGTGCATACCGAGCCGATCCCGCGCTGGGGCGGGCTGGCGATTTACATCGGCGTGGCGGTGGGGATGCTGGCGGGGCTGGCGCGGCTGTATCTGCTGGCGCCCTCCGACTCGGTGTTTCTGGGGCGCGCGCTGCAGTTTCTGGGGCTGCTGCTGGTCGGCACGGGCGTGCTGGTGGTCGGCATGCTGGACGACCGCAAGCAGTTCTCCGCGCTGATTCAGATGGGCGCGCTGCTGCTGGCGGGGTTGGTGGTGCAACTGTTCGGGGTGCAGATTGAGGGCTTCGCCGCGCCGATTGGCGGCAAGTTCAGCGAGGCGCGCTGGATTCCGCTGGGCGCGTGGGCGATTCCGATTACTGCGTTGTGGATCTTCGTGGTCAGCAAGACGATGGACACCATCGACGGGCTGGACGGGCTGGCAGCGGGGGTGAGTGCAATTGCCGCGCTCGCCCTCGCGCTGATGGCGCTGCAGGCGGCAGACCTGCTCGACCAGCCCTACCCGAACTGGCTGATCGCGATTACGGCGGCGGCGATTGCAGGCGCGGCGGGCGGGTTCCTGCGCTACAACTTCAATCCTGCGCGGATTTTCATGGGCACGGGCGGCGCGCAGTTTCTGGGCTTTATGCTGGGCGGGCTGTCGGTGATTGGCGCGTTCAAGACGGCGACGGCGTTCGCGATACTGATTCCCGTGCTGGTGTTCGGGCTGCCCTTTCTGGACGCTGGGTTGGCGGTGGCGCGTCGCCTACTCAGCGGGCAGCCCATCCACAAGCCTGACAAAAAGCACATCCATCACCAACTGCTGGAACGCGGGCTGAACCAGCGGCAGACGGTGCTGATTTTGTACGGCATTGCGGCGGCGATGGCGGTGGTCGCGCTGATTCTGTTCCGCAAGGCGATGGGGTAGGCGGCGCAGCAGGGGGTATAATCCCGACGCTATGCGCAAGCGTCGTCGAAAGCCGTTCCAACGCTATTTCACGGTCGCCGAAGCGAACGCACTGGTGCCCGACCTCAGCATCAAACTGCTGCGCCTGCAGGCGATGCTCCGACGCCTGCGTGAGGAGTACGACGAGAAGGAGACCGAACTGTTCCAACGCGCCCAGAGCAACGGCAAACACCCCGAATGGGAAGCGTCCGAGATTGCCCCCGAAATCCATAAGGCGGTCGACGAACTGCACTCGATGGGCGTGCTACTGCGCGATATCGAGCAGGGGATTGTGGACTTCCCGCACCTGCGCAACGGGCGCGAGGTGCTGCTGTGCTGGCGGCTGGGCGAAAAGCGCGTGCAGTATTACCATGAACTGGACACGGGCTTCCGCGAACGCAAACCGCTCTGGGAGGACGAGTGATGCTGTGCGTGCGGGCGCCAGGGCGCGTGAACCTCATCGGCGAGCATACCGACTACAACGACGGCTATGTGCTGCCTGTGGCAATTAGCCTCGAAACGCGCGTGTACGCCCAGCCGCGCACCGACGCCCTGTGCCACATCTACTCCGAGACGCTGGACGAGCAGCATGTGCTGAACCTTGCTGACCTGCCGCCGCCTGAGCAGTTGCCCGACGGGTTTATCCGCTATGTGGCGGGTGTGGCGGCGATGGTGCAACAGCATGCGGGGCGCACACTCACAGGCGTGGACGCGACTATTTGCAGCGAGTTGCCGCTGGGCGCAGGGCTGAGTTCGTCCGCCGCGCTGGAGGCGGCGTTCGCTGTGCTGTGGGACGCGCTCGATGACCTGCGTCTGGAGCGGCTGACGCTGGCGCAGCTGTGCCAGCAGGCGGAGCATCGCTACGCGGGCGTGCGCTGCGGGCTGATGGATCAGGCGGCGAGCCTGCTGGGGCAGGCAGGGCACGCGCTGTTTCTGGACACCCGCACCTATGCGATGCAGCATGTGCCCCTCCCGCCCGACTGGGCAATCGTGGTCGCCGACACGGGCAAGCCGCGCGCCCTCGCCGAATCGGACTACAACCTGCGCCGTGCCCAGTGCGAGCAGGCGGTCGTCGCGCTGCAGGGCGTTCTGGGCGAGTCGGTCGTCGCGCTGCGCGATGTCAGCCCCGAACAGGGCGCGCTGTATCTGCCGCTGCTGGAGGAGCCTGCGCGTCGGCGGGCGCGCCATGGGGTCGGCGAGAACGCCCGCGTGCTGGCGTTCCTGACCGCGCTGCGCCATGCGGACACGGCGCAAGTGCGTGCGCTGATGCTGGCGTCGCACGCCTCGCTGCGCGACGACTACGAAGTCAGTTGCGCCGAGTTGGACGCGATGGTGGAGGCGTGCTTGCAGGCAGGCGCAATCGGCGCGCGGATGACGGGCGCAGGCTTCGGCGGCGCATGCGTCGCGCTGGTCGAACGCGCCCACCTCGAACGCTTCCTGGCGGACGCCGAGCGGCGCTATCGCGCCCGCGCCGCCTACGAACCGCGCTTCTACGCCTGCGACGCGGCAGCAGGCGCAAGCCTCTGCCCGATGGAGACCTAAGACCGTTGCACAGGGTACAATTCCCGCCACTATGCGCCCCAAACCTGTGCTGGCGATTGTCGGACGCCCCAATGTCGGCAAATCCACGCTGTTCAACCGCCTGATTGGGCAGCGCGTAGCCATCGTGGAGGACACCCCAGGCGTCACGCGCGACCGACTGTACGGCGAGGGCGAGTGGCTGGGGCAGCCGTTCGTGGTCATCGACACGGGCGGCATCCTGTTCGGCGAGGATGACCCGCTGATTGAGCAGGTGCGCGTGCAGGCGCAGGTGGCGATGCACGAGGCGGACTGCATCCTGTTTCTGGTGGACGCCCGCGACGGGCTGACCCCCGCCGACGAGGAGGTCGCCGACCTGCTGCGGCGCGGGGGCAAGCCGACCCTGCTGCTGGTCAACAAGGCGGACAACCCACAACTGTGGGAGAGCCAACGCGCCGAGTTCTTCGCGCTGGGACTGGGCGAGCCAATCCCCATCTCGTCGATTCACGGGCACAACATCGCCGAAGTGCTGGAGCGCGCCTTCGAACACCTCCAGACGCAGCCCGCGCCCGAATCGGACGAGGAACCCGCCGACGAACCCATCAAAATCGCCATCGTCGGTCGCCCGAATGTCGGCAAGTCGTCACTGCTGAACGCCATCTTGGGCGAGCCGCGCGCGATTGTGAGCGACATCGCAGGCACCACACGCGACACGCTGGATACCCCCTTCACTTGGAAGGGGCAGCCCGTCGTGCTGATTGACACCGCGGGCATCAAGCGTCCGGGCAAGGTGCAGCGGTCGCTGGAATACTACGCGCAGCTGCGCGCCCAACGCGCCATGCAACGCGCCGATGTCGCCGTGGTGGTCATCGACGGCGACGGAGGGCATCACGCACAACGATCGGCGAATCGCGCAACTGGCGGCGAACGCAGGGCGCGGCATCGTGTGGGCGGTCAACAAATGGGACCTCAAAGAGCCGCCCGACGGCAACCTACACAAAAACACCCCCCTCAAAAAAGGACTTCGCCCGCATCATCCAGCAGTCGGCAAAGGGGCTGGACTATGTGCCGTTTGTGTTTATCTCGGCGCTGGCGGGCGCGGGCATCGAGCGGCTGCTGGACACCTGCATGGCGGTCGCCGACTTCCACTGCATGCGCATCGGCACGGGCGAGCTGAACCGCCTGCTGCAGGAGTGGCTGTTCGAGCGTCCCTATACGCGCAAGGGCAAGACGCTGAAGATTTACTACGCGACGATGGCGAGCGTGCGCCCGCCGACGATTGTGCTGTTCGTGAACGACCCCGAGATTGTGCATTTCTCGTACCTGCGCTACTTGGAGAACCAGTTGCGCAAGCGGTACGCATACACGGGCGTACCCATCCGCTGGGTGGTGCGCGCCGCGCACGAGGAGCGGGAGAAGTAGCCCCCATCAGGTATACTTTTCTGTGATGGCACGCAAGCGAGGCGTGGTGCTGCTCGCGATGAGTGGGGGCGTGGACAGTTCGGTGGCGGCGGCGATTCTGCAGAAGCGCGGCTTCGAGGTCGTCGGCGTCACGATGCAGATTTGGCAGGAGTCGCACCCCGACCCGCGCCATGGGGGCTGCTGCTCGCTGGGCGCGGTGGAGGACGCGCGGCGCGTTGCACGGCGGCTCGGCATCCCGCACTATGTGCTGAACTTCCGCCGAACCTTCGCCGACACGGTCATCCGCGACTTCATCCACGAGTACCGCCGCGGGCGCACGCCCAACCCGTGCGTGCAGTGCAACCGCTACATCAAGTTCGACGCGCTGCTGCACAAGGCGGACGAACTCGGCTGCGACTATATCGCCACGGGGCATTACGCCCGCACACGCTACAACCCGCGCACAGGACGCTACAACCTGCTCCGCGCCGTCAACAAGGACAAAGACCAGTCGTATGTGCTGTATATGCTGAACCAAGAGCAGTTGCGGCGGGCGATTTTCCCGCTGGGCAACATGCCGAGCAAGACCGAGACGCGCCGACTGGCAGCCGAGTTGGGGCTGTGGACCGCGAACAAGCCCGACAGCCAGGAAATCTGCTTCACGGCGCACGCAGGCGGCTATCACCAGTTCCTGCGCCAAGTGACGCCCGATGCGTTCACGCCAGGCGAGATTCGCGACACGCAGGGGCGCGTGCTGGGCATGCACAACGGCATCGCGCTCTACACCATCGGGCAGCGCAGGCGGCTGGGTATCAATACCGACGGCAAGCCGATGTTCGTGCTGCGCATCCTGCCCGACGAGAACGCGATTATCGTCGGCGACGAAGCGCAACTCTACGAGCGCGAGATGACCGTCGGGCAGATGGAGTGGAGCAGCATCCCGTATTTGGAGAAACCCTTGCGCGTAATGGCGAAGATTCGGTATAATGCGCCTATGGCGCGCGCGACGCTCTATCCGCTGGAGTCGCCTGAGCGCGTGCGCGTGGTGTTCGACGAGCCTGTGCGCGCCATCACGCCAGGGCAGTTCGGCGTGTTCTATCGCGGGGAGACGGTTGTTGGGGGCGGCGTGATTGAGGCGCCCCACAGCGCATCGCCCGACGCGGAGACGACCGACCGCGCCGTCACGCGCGCGCTGCAAATTGTGCAGCCGTTCCTGCTGGAGGGGGCAGAGGTATGAACGACACTTTGCTGATGATACTGATTGGGCTGATGAGCCTGACGCTGCTCGTGTTGGCATGGGCGGTGATTGGGCTGCTTGTGGTCGCCAAGCGCGAGCTGCCGAAACTGCGCCAGCAGGTGAGCGACATCAACGGGCGGGTGGTGCGCGTGCTGGACGAGGTGATCCCGACACTGCAAGGCGCAACGCACACGCTCAAGGAAGCGGAGCGCGCGCTGCACGAGGCGGCGGAGACCATCGAAAACCTGCACATTGTGAGCGACAACATTCGGCACAAGTTGGAAGTGGCCGACGCAGTTGGGGCGCGGGTGCGCCGCCTGCCCGAACGCACGGCGCGCGTGCTGGGACGGCTGATGCATCAGGGCTTCAAACTCGGCGGGCGGATGCTCAGCCAGCAGTTGGAGAAGCGTCAGCAGGCGCGTCGGCGCGCCAGCGTCTACGACGGCGCGACGCCCCCGATACCGCCCACCGCAGACGAATTGCGCGGCGAGACGCCACTCGCCGAACCGACCGATTCCGCCCGACCAACGGCGGAGAACGCCCCCGCAGGGGAGGCGACCACACACACCAACCACAAGGAGGGATGACGATGCAGAACCAAGACGAACGCAGTGGCGTGCTGTACCTATTGGCTGGGATTGGCTTGGGCGTGCTGATTGGCGCGGTGATTGGGCTGCTGTTTGCGCCCAAGCCGGGCGAGGAGATTCGCGGCGACATCGGGCAGCGCCTGCACGACCTGAGCGAGAAGGTGCGCGAACTCAGCCAGCAGGTCTACGAGCGCGGCGGCGAGACCGTGCGCAACCTGCGCGAGAAGGTCGGACGCAAAGCGCACGAGGTCGCCGAAGAGATCGCGCCTGACGAAGCCTAACAGCCGTGTGGCGGTTTCTGGGCTGGGCGGCGGTGATCGCCGCCGCCCTTTACTTCCTGTACACAGTGCGCGAGTCCCTGATCCCGTTCCTGATCGGGGGCGTAATCGCGCTGCTGCTGAACCCGTTCGTGGACGCGCTTTGCCGCAGGGGCTACTCGCGCGGGCGCGCCATCCTGAATGTGTTTCTGGCGTTCCTGCTGTTTGCGCTGGGGCTGGGGCTGATGCTCGCGCCTGCGTTCTACGCCCAGTCGCAGGAGATTATTCAAACCTTCAGCCGACAAAACAACGGCGATCTCAACAAGACCATCAACAACTTCGTGCAGGGAGGCGCAGGACTACCTCAAGCGCGAGATTCCCAAGCGGCGCGAGTGGGTGGAACGCAACCGCGAGCTGCTCCAGCGGCTGGAGTTGCCGACCGAGCCGAACGAGTTGGCGGACGCGCTCACCACGCGCCTGCAGCAGCGCGTGAACGGCTTCCTGCTGGACAACGCCGCGCAATACATCAACTCGTTCCTGAACACGCTGCTGGGACTGCTCTCCAAAGCTATCTGGATTATTCTGATCCCGATGAGCGCGTACTTTTTCCTGCTGGATATGCCCGCGCTGCAGCGTGGGTTCCTGTTCATGATTCCGCCCGAACATCGCGCGGCGGTGCGTCAACTGATGAGCGAGATCGGCGCGCTGTTTTTCCGCTACATTCGCGGGATGGCGACCGCCGCGCTCTCGTATGGCGCAGTGTGCATGCTGTATTACTGGCTGGTGGGCGCGCCCAACCCTGTGCTACTGGGCGTGCTGGCGGCGATTCTCTACCCCATCCCCTATCTCGGCTCGTTTCTGATTGCGCTGAGTGCATTCGGGACGACGCTGCTGTTTGGTCCGTCGCACCCTGCGTTCTATCTGTTCACGCTGACCAACTTCTGGCACGCGGTGCTGGTGGTGATTGGCGCGCTGACTATTAACAATGTGTTCGACTTGGTGGTGACGCCGCGTCTGTTGGGCGGGGCGGTGGGCTTGCGTCCGCTGGGCGCGCTGATTGCGATTGTGGTCGGGGCGAACTGGGGGATATGGGGCATGCTGCTGGCGGTGCCTGTCGCCACCACGCTGAAGATTGTGATTGAGCGGCTGCTGCACTTTTTCTACGGCGAGGCGGACTTTCTGGCGCTGCCCGCGCAGGCAGCTGCGCCCGCGTCCGACGGCGCAACGCCCGTTGAACCTGCGCCTGCCGAGCCCCCGAAAGAGGCAGCGCACGGCGCAGCGGAGTGAGTCTGCACAACTGCCCTATGCTCCCCGCGTCTACACTGCCTGAGAGGGTATGATTCCGCTTGATGGACGCACGGGCGGCGATTGAGCAGGCGAAAGCGCGCGGCGACCGCGCCTTTTTCGAGCGCGCCCTCGACGAAACGCGCGGCGTCAAAGCGCTGCTGCAGACGCTTGAACAGCTGGGGCGGCTGCCAACCGATTTTGACCCCGCGCCCCTGATGCGCCTGGCGACCCACCCCCACGACGAGGTGCGCACTGCGGCGGTCAAAGCACTGGCGCGGCTGGAGAACCTTGCGCTACTGCCGTTTTATCGCGAACGGCTCGCGCAGGAGCAGGCAACCCTCGTGCGACGCGAACTCGCTTCCGCCGTCGGGCGACTGCGCGCGCCAGAGGCAATCCCCACGCTGACTGACCTCTTGCACGACCCTGACCCGAAGGTCGTGCTGCAAGCCATACGCGGGCTACTCTGCTTCGACGGGCTGGCGACGGTTCAGGACGCCCTGCGCGAGCTGGCGACGCACCCGAACGAGTTGGTACGCCATGCCGTGCAACGCGCCCTCGCGCCCCGACACGCGACACCCGCCACGCGCCCCCACCCGCACAGCCCCGACGCCCTCAAGAACCTTATGGTGTGCGGGGATGTGCTGCAGGTGCTTCGGCATGTGCCCGACGAATCGGTACACCTGACCTTCACCTCGCCACCGTACTACAACGCCCGCGACTACACGCTGTACCCCAGCTATGAGGCGTATCTGGAGTTTCTGACACAGGTGTTCCGCGAAGTGCATCGCATCACCAAAGAGGGGCGATTCTTCGTGCTGAACACCTCGCCTGTGCTGATTCCGCGCATGAGCCGCCAGCACGCCAGCAAGCGATATGCTATCCCCTTCGACATTCACCCGCGCATCATCGAGCTGGGGTTCGAGTTTATCGACGACATCATCTGGGTCAAGCCTGCGCCCAGCGCGCGCAACCGAAACGGCGGGTTCTATCAGCACCGCAAGCCGCTGGGGTACAAGGCGAACTCGGTGGTGGAGTATGTGATGGTCTACCGCAAGGCGACGGACAGGCTGATAGACTGGAACATGCGCCAGTATCCTGACGCGGTAGTGGAGGTGAGCCGCGTGCTGGACGAGTACGAGCCAACGAACCTCTGGCAGATTGCTCCCGCCACTGACCCCGTGCATCCTGCGGTGTTCCCGTTGGAGTTGGCGTCGCAGGTGGTGCGCCTCTACTCGTACAGGGGCGACTTGGTGTTCGACCCGTTTGCAGGGCGGGGCACAGTCGGGCGCGCCGCGCTGCTGCACGAACGCTACTACTTCCTGACCGAGAAGGAACCTGCCTATTTCGAGTACGCGCAGAAGGTGATAACGGAGGGAAGCCTGCTGTGCCTTGATTATCCCCCGCGATTTATGCGATTTGAGGAGTTCGAGCAACTGGCTATTTCAGAGGGAATTGAGTGATGCGTATCCCGAACTCCGTAGCACGCGAGATTGTTGAGCGAGTGCTGACAGGTGAAGACTATCGTCCAGTCATCGTGCAACTCATCGACACGGAGTTTCTGAACTATGTTCTCGACTTTTTCAGGCAGATTGTCGATGCAAAACTCGATGGACAGCGTATAACAGGCGACTGGTATCGGGAGCGAATGTTGCTCAGAGGGGATATTCCCAAAGAAGAGGTGGCTACCCGCGCAGGCTTGAATCTCAAGACCATACAAAACGCACGACACACGACCCGCCGAAAAGTGGTGGAGGAAGAGGCACTGAAGCACTACGAGAAGCTTAGACAAGTCGTTGAGGAACTCATCCAAGACGACCAGCATTTCGGCGTGGAGATAACCCTGAAACTTAGGAAGGTTAGCGTGACGCTGGATGTTGCTGAAAGTTTGATAGTGATTAATGCACTCGCTGTGGCGCGGGCTGCGCTTCGGGGTGGCGCGTGGAGCACCGCTGGAAAACAAGTCGAGGAACCGCTGATGCAAACTCTCTGCGCGTTGCATCGTGTCCCCAAGAAACACTACGACCAGAAGCGCATTCCCAAGTCAGAACGCGAAACTGACTTTTGCCTGCTGGACACGAAGGGAAAGGTTTATCGCTGCGAAGTGAAACTGCTGGGCAAGGGTAACCCAGAGAGTGCAGATGCACCGTTAGCGCGAGAGGTGCAAGTATTCATCGCGGACACGATTTCAGACAAGATGAAGGCGCAACTGGACAGTCGTGGCGTGCTCTGGATGGAGTTGCGTGGCGCACAGGACTGGCAAAAATTTGCCGAGATACTGAACAAACTCGGATCCCGCACAAGCCCGTGCCACAAGGTAAGGAGAAAGAGTGGCTGGAAAGATGTCTGGATGCAGTGACTCCAATCGGTGGTACATACGCTGCTCAGATACGAGAAACGCCCGCAGATTATTCTTCCGAAGGCGATTTGCTCGTGGAGTTGGAGTAATCACGCTCTGAACCTTGCGCCTAATCGGGTACACTTTACCATGTTATGGGTCGCACAGTAGACTTTCCGCTGATATTTGAGCGCAGCGTGCCGGGTCGGCGTAGCGTGCGCCCCCCTGTGTGCGATGTGCCCACCCAGCCGCTTGCGGAGCTGCTCGGTGAGCACCTGCGCCCAGAGCCGCCCGCCTTGCCCGAAGTGAGCGAACTGGACGCGCTGCGCCACTACACGCGCTTGTCGCAACGCAACTACGGCATCGATGTCGGCTTCTACCCGCTCGGCTCCTGCACGATGAAATACAACCCGCGCATCAACGAGAAAATCGCCGCGCTGTCAGGCTTCACGCACGCGCACCCGCTGCAGCCCGAATCGCTCTCGCAGGGCGCACTGCAACTGATGTACGAACTGCAGCAAGACCTGAAAGCCATCACGGGCTTCGCGGAGGTCACGCTGCAGAATGTCGCGGGCGCGCACGGCGAACTGCTGAGCCTGATGCTGATTAAGGCGTACCACGAGTCGCGCGGCGAGGGCGAGAAGCGCAAAATCGTGCTGGTGCCCGATTCGGCGCACGGCACGAACCCTGCCTCCGCCGCCCTGTGCGGCTTCACGGTGAAGTCCATCCCGACCAACGCCGAGGGCGACACTGACCTGGACGCGCTGCAAGCCGCGCTGAGCGACGAGGTCGCCGCGATGATGCTGACCAACCCCAGCACGCTGGGGCTGTTCGACCGCAACGCGCGTCGGGCGTGTGAACTGCTGCACGAAGCGGGCGCGCTGGTCTTCTGCGACGGGGCGAACATGAACGCGCTGGTGGGCGTGGCGCGACCCGCCGACATCGGATTCGACTGCATGCACCTGAACCTGCACAAGACCTTCTCCACGCCGCACGGGGGGGGCGGTCCGGGCGCAGGCGCGGTCGGCGTCTCGGAGCGGCTGGTTCCGTTCCTGCCGACCCCGCGCATCGTGCAGACCGACGACGGGCGGTACGCGCTGTCGTATGACCACCCGCAGTCCATCGGGCGCGTGCATGCGTTCTACGGCAACTTCCTGAACCTCGTGCGGGCGTATGCCTACATCCGCGCTTACGGCGGGCGCGACCTGCGCACCATCGGCGAGTTCGCCGTGCTGAACGCCAACTACATGCTGGCGCGTATCCGACACGCCTTCCCGCCCGCTGTAGAGCGCCTCTGCATGCACGAGTGCGTCGTCACCGCCAAGCACTACAAGCAGCAGTACGGCGTGCGGGCGTTCGACATCGCCAAGCGGCTGCTGGACTACGGCTTCCACCCGCCCACGATGTATTTCCCGCTGATTGTGCCCGAATGCCTGATGATCGAGCCGACGGAGTCGGAGAGCAAGCAGACGCTGGACATGTTCGCGAACGCGCTGTTGGAGATTGCCCGCGAGGCGATGGAGCAGCCCGAGTTGTTGCAGAACGCGCCATACAATACGCCTGTGCGCCGCTTGGACGAGGCGGGCGCAGCGAAGGCGCTGATTTTGCGATGGCAGGGCACGGTGATTTACCCGCAGGAGGTTCCTGCCTGCGCCTGCTAAGCGACGGCGTTTGCCCACCCGAAGCGACGATGGCGGGCGATGTCGCCCTGCTGGAGGCGTTCCAGCGAGGCGAGATCCCGCCCACGCTGCGCGTGTACCAGTGGGCATCACCCGCGCTGACTTATGGGGTGAACCAGCAGTTGCCCCCGCGCCTGGTGGACGCCTGCGCCGCGCTGGGCATCCC
>AFSR01000337.1_pt1 | contig 14645 bp, 11 predicted proteins | sample 296848 | NCBI WGS metagenome assembly AFSR01 (sample SAMN02954305, study PRJNA68063) | hot springs metagenome | biome: terrestrial; feature: Mushroom and Octopus hot springs; material: microbial mat core samples; isolation source: Yellowstone National Park Mushroom and Octopus hot springs ...
CGAAGAACCCCGTAGGGAGCGCAGCACGGCGGCGCCCGTGCAGCCTGGCGCTGCAATCGAGGGAGCGCGCCGGTGTTCAATCGTCCTGATCAACCATACAATAACAAATGCGCACAAACCGCCGGGGAAGATCAGCAACCGCGACCAGGCCAGCCCCAAAAACGAGAGGAGTTCAGCGAGTGTCATGGTCGGACGCCTTCGCTGTCGGTTCGCCCAGCCAGGGAACGGCGCGGCGAAGATAGTGCACCACGTCATCGTATGATGGGCTGTCGACGCTGACAGCGGTTGCTGGCAGGGTCACTCTAAGCAACCGCGCCAGCAGATAGACGAGTGCGCTCAGCACGATCATTAGCCCGGCAGCGCCAATCGTTGGCAGTGCCGTGATGCCAGTGCGCGCTGAGTTGACCATCGCCAGTCCCACCCACGTCCAGACGTTGACATCGCCGTAGACGCTCAGCCCGCCCTGCAACTGCTCGATGATCGGTTGAATGAACAGGTGCACAACCAGCGGCGATGCAACGCCGAGCGCCAGACTGATCCCCCCGCCGATCCAGAGACGACGGGACGCAACGACAGGCGAGTCGATCACGACCGGCAGCGCACTGATCAGTGCGGTGAACCAGGCAACCGCAGCCAGGATCGTCACCCCGCCTGCCGCACCAGCTCCGATGAGCATCCAGGTGGCGATGAACGGCGCAGTCAGCGGGATGGCGCCGGAGATGAGCCACACCGGTGCTGATGGCGGGATACCGGGTGCAGAAAGGGGGGATTGTGAAGAGATTGCCTGCCCGTCATCGCTATCGACAACGGCGAGCAGCAGGTAGACCAGCACAGCATAGCATCCGGCAGCCAGCCCCGCGCCGCTGCTCAAACCGATGCCGGTCAGCGCCACGGCGAGCAACCGGCGGTGGTTGCGTTCGATACGGACCCGACGGGTGTCCCCCGTCAGTGCGCCGGACGACAGCCAGAGCAGCGCTCCGCCGCCAGCGATCAATGTCGCAAACGACCACCCTTCGTTCCAGGGGCTGAGGGTGTAGAGGCGCGCCAGCGGATAGAGCCAGGCGAAGGCGAACAACCGCAGCGACCGTTCCCGTGCGTCGTCGGTGTCGGTCGGATGGGGATCGAACGGCAGGAGCGGGAGCGTTGCCGCCAGCAGCACAAACCAGAAAACGAACGAGTCGAGCGCAGCGCCGGCAAGCGGCGCATCGAATCGCAACCCGCCGCGTAGCGCCAGTGCGCCGTACCCCACAGCCAGCGCCGCAACCGCCAGCAACGGATATGTAGCAGCGCGGCGAGTGACAGCGGTGCGCCAGACAGGAAGCACAATCAGCAGTCCAACCAGCGCATACACTGCAATCACCAGCGGCGTCAGCGACGTCAGAAAGGCAACGGTCAACAGCAACGCTGTCAGCCAGAAGCGCCACGTCTGCGCCGTCGCGCGCAGCAACGACCAGAGCAGCGCCCCGCTCCAGGTTGCCAGAGCAAAGAACGCCCCCAGTGCATCGAGGTATGCCAGCGGCGGCAGCGCGAGCGGTTCACGCCGAACGACCCATACCAGCGCCAGCGTCCCGATCACACCGATCAACGCTGCGGCGACCGACGCAACCGGTTGCACCCGTACTGTTCTCGACATCAGCATGTCAGACTGCTGGCAATGATCATCTTCACCCGTTCGACATCTTCCGGGTTGTTGACATTGATGAATGATACCCCATGCGGATCATACTGGCGCCAGATGTCTGGCGCCAGGTAACGGGCATCGACCATCTCCAGCGTTCAACCAGCGCGCGCGCGCCGCGCTGGAGGCAGTCGCGGATTGCGGCGAGGCACGTGCGCCGGTAGATCGCCAGGAGCGGTTCCGCCGCCTGTGGATTGCGCGGCGCGCGCGCGCCCTCGTCGGGGCGGATCGGCGCCAGTGCATCGTAGGGACGCGGGTACGCCAGAAGTGCGTCGATCAGCGCATCCTGCACCAGCGGCAGGTCACACGCCAGCGCCAGTGCATATTCGTGGCGACACACTGCCAGCCCGGCAGCCAGCCCGGCGAGCGGTCCGCTCTGCTCCACCTCATCGCGCACCAGACGCGCGGGCAATCCGCTCCAGGCTTCCGGGTCGTTCAACGCAACGACAATATCGTCGCTGAAGCGCGCCGCGCGTGTGACCATATATTCCAGCAGCATCGGACCGCGCTCGCCCCACAACCGCAGGCGTCGCTTGTCGGTTCCCATCCGCCGGCTCGCTCCGCCGGCAACGATAATGCAGGATATGGACATGGGAGAACCAGGAACCAAGAACCGAGAACTGAGAACCAAGAACCAAGAACCAGGAACCAGGAACCAAGAACCAAGAACTGAGAACCAGGAACCGATAGCCGATAGCCGATAGCCGATAGCCGAGAACCGAGCGCCAGGAACTGAGAACCGAGAACCAGGAGCCGATAGCCGATAGCCGATAGCCGAGAACTGAGCGCCAGGAACTGAGAACCGAGAACCGAATCGTATCATCCAAACCTGCCGACCGATCGGGCTTCCCACCTGCCTGACGTTCAACGTTCAACCTTCAACGTTCAACCTTCAACCCTCAACCTTCAACGTTCAACCTTCAACGTTCAACCCTCAGTTCGCTTGTTTTCATGCAAGGCTTCCTGATGTCATAAAACGGGGGAGTCATCGCAGCCGGCTCGTTATTTGTCAAGTCGCGGATCGCATCAGGAAGCCATTCGTCAGAAAAATGAGCGAACGGTAGGTTCAACGTTCGACGTTCCACCTTCAACCTTACAACCTTCAACCTTCAACCCTCAACGTTCCACCTTCAACCCTCAGCGTTCCACCTTCAACCTTCAACCCTCAACGTTCCACCTTCAACCCTCAGCGTTCCACCTTCAACCTTCAACCTTCAACCTTCAACCCTCACCCCTCAACCTTCAACCCTCAACGTTCCACCTTCAACCTTCAACCTTCAACCCTCACCCCTCAACCCTCTCACCTTACAAACAGGTCTCCGAGCAACTCCTCTGGCGACGATTGAAACGACCAGAGCACAACGCCAGCGCCGCGTGCGTCGCGAATGGTTCGCAGCGCGATCTGCTGGTCGCGCCGGAGATCGTCGAGGGTGCGGGTTGTACCCGGACCGGTCGGGAAACCCAGTTCGGTGACGACGACCGGTTTCCGCAGCCCAAGCGCGTGGAGTTCCTCGATGGCACGCCGCAGGTCGGCAGGAAACCCTTCGCCATAGTACCAGTGCTGCCGGTAGCGTCCGCTGTTGTAGGGTTCGTTGTCGTAGTAGTGGAACGTGTAGAAATCAACCACGTCCGCCATGCGAATTGTCGCTTCAGCCGGCTCGAAGTAACTTTTCGCAAATGCCATGCCCACCGTCGTCAGGCGCTCCGGATCGAGACGCTTCACTTCATCGTGAATGACGCGCACGAATCGCTGGCGCTCCTCGGCGAGCGGAAAGCAGAGCGGGAAATCGGCGTTGTCCCAGTCCCAGCAACGCTCATCGATCGGGCTGCCAATATCCGGTTCGTTGAACAGATCCCACGCCAGAATGCCGGGTTTGCCAGCGAAGTGACGCACCAGCGGTCGAACATGCCACTCCAGCGCCCGCTCATAGTGCTCTGGTCCGAAGCGGTCCTGCGGGTATTCGACGAGAAGCACAGGCAGAACATACAGACCGCGCCGGTTCGCTGCTGCGATAAACTCGTCCAGGTGCCGGAGCGCGTCGCTCTTCTGATAGGAAGCATCGGCTTCGCGTTGCCCGCCAAAAACGTAGTAGTTGAGGAAGATGCGTACCGTATTGACTCCCCGCGCGCGCATGGCGTCGAAGTCGGCTTCGATGACCGATATGCGCCACGGGCAGTTGATGTCCGCGCCAAACTGGAGCGTCCAGCAGCGACGCTCATCGTCGCCGGTCGGACGGATGTAGTTGACGCCGCGCACCTCGAAGTCGCGCCCGCCAGCGCGCAGACGTTCACCATCGGACGTGACCGGCGGCAGCGCACCGCCAGACGGCTCACGCGCCTGTCCACACGCTCCGACGCATATCGCAGTGATGATGAGCAGAACCGGCAGACATCGGCTGAGACGCGGCGCATATCCAGAGTATCTCGAACTGCGACGACGAAAACGCATCATCACGGCAACGCCCGGATCTCCAGATTATCGAACCACGCCTCAGCGCGCGTATCACGCGCAACTACTGCCAGCCCATAGCGCGATGCGGCTGGAAGAGAAGAGACGTCGGTCTCAACCGCTACCTGGTCATTGACGACAATCCTGATCTGCCTGTCGCGGATACGGGCGTTGAGCCGGAAGCGTCCATCGGCAGCGCGCAGGTCGTCGCGTGTGCCGACGGCGAGGGGTGTTGCCGTTCCATCACGCACCTGTTCGAGGAGAAAGTTCCCGGTTTGCGGCGCAACGGTGAAGATCAGGTAATTCTGTTCGTCGCGGAAACGCAGGATGACGCCGCCTTCACCTTCGACAACCTCGACATCGACAGTCACGCTGACATCGTCCGCCGGAACGCTGCGATAACTCCAGATGACTCCAACCTGCGCTTCAGCCGCGATGCGGTACCGTCCATCGCGCGGTCCGACGCTCCAGGAGGTGCGGCGCGCCGATGCCCATCCATCGATGAACGAGTCGTCGCGCAGTAGCAGCGTACCTTCTGCGGTTGGGGACAAGGGAATGTCGGTTGGCGCCGGTGTTGCCGACGGCTCACGCGGGGATTGTGTCGGGACGAGGGTCGGCGACGCCGGTGCTGGCGAGGGGAGTGGAGATTGGGTCGGCACGACCGGCACGGTTGCAACCGGCGCTGGCGAGAGGGCGCTGGTTGGCGCGACGGTCGCCATACCCTGACCGGCATCGACGAATCGTAGCGCTTCCTGCCTGCCGGACCACCAGAGCGCGCCGCCAGCAATCACGAGCACTGCCACCGTACCGGCGACCAGGATCAAACGCTGTCGCGCGCCCGGTGGCGTACTGCGACGCGGCGCAGACGCGCGAGTGCGGAGATGCGCCTTGGCGCTCGCCAGCAATTCAGCGCTGTCGCGGTAGAAAGGATTAATCTGGTGCAACTGGCGCAACACCGCAACTGCCTGAACATAGCGCCCGGCATCGATGTGATCGCGCGCCTGCTGGTAGAGTTCTGCCTGATGATCGCGTTGCACCGGCGGTGGCGGCGGCGCGGGGCGCGGCGATGGTGTGCGAGTTGAGCGGCGACGGTTGAGATTGTAGGCGCTGCGCGTTGCCGGATTGCTCAATGTGGCGTATGCCTCTGTCAGCAACTGGCTGCGACGACGCGCATATTCGAGGTCGGCTGGATCGGCATTAACGTAGCGATCAGGATGGTATCTGGCAATCTCGCGCCGATAAGCGCGTTTGATCTCGTCTGGTGACGCCGAGCGTGGAACGCCAAGCAACTCGTAGAAGTCGAGCTCCTCGAAATCGTACACAGACACACCACAGGCAACAGCAGGGATCGTTCGATACAGCAGATCGGCGGTTGCGCCCTACTCAAGATAATCGCGCAGTTTCTTGCCAAGCCGCGGATGGCGCAGTTTCCGCAACGCCTTTACCTCGATCTGGCGAATGCGCTCGCGCGTAACGCCGAACTCCTTGCCAACTTCTTCGAGCGTGCGACTGTGACCATCTTCGAGACCGAAACGCAACTGGAGCACCCGTCGTTCACGCTCGGTGAGTTGATTCAGCACCTGCTCGACCTGCTCGCGTAGCATCTGATGACTGGCGGCATCGGAAGGAGCGAGCACTTTCGAGTCTTCGATAAAATCGCCGAGTTGACTGTCTTCTTCCTGCCCGACCGGTGTTTCGAGCGAGACGGGTTCGAGCGATGTTTTGCGGATCGAACGCACCTTATCGACCGGAATGCCCAGCGCGCGTGACAATTCCTCATCGGTCGGTTCGCGCCCCAACTCCTGCAACATCCGGCGACTTTCGCGCATCAGGCGGTTGATTGTCTCGACCATATGCACAGGGATGCGGATGGTGCGCGCCTGATCGGCAATCGCGCGGGTGATCGCCTGACGGATCCACCAGGTTGCATACGTCGAGAACTTGAACCCTTTGCGATAGTCGAATTTTTCAACCGCGCGGATCAGCCCGACGTTCCCCTCCTGAATCAGGTCGAGGAGTTGCAACCCGCGACCAATGTACTTCTTTGCCACTGACACCACCAGGCGCAGGTTTGCCTGAGTCAGATCCTCGCGTGCAGTTTTCCCCTGATCGATGGCGAGATTCCAGTCGCGCCAGAGCTGATCGCGTGCCGCAGCGCACGCCTGCTGCACCTCCTCGACCGTAAGCCAGTCGGTGAAGGCGATCAACCGTTGCTGCACAGCATCGGGCAAAAGCGAGAAGATGATCGTCGCCTGCGCGAACGTCTGATCAAACTGTTCCGCCGTCATGCGGTGCTGTTTGATCAATTCATTGCGCCGTTTTTCGAACAACTGGCGCTGCTCGAAGGTCATGCGCTCCTGGATGGCGGAAACTTCGCGCAGGCATCCCGGAGTCAACGGATCGGGCAACGGTTGATCGACAATCTCGTAGAGCAGCCGAATGGCATCGGCGACAACGGGCCATGTTTTTTGTAACCGCTGATACATTTGCGCGCCGATCATGTCGACCTGCTCCGGGCGCCAGTCAGCAGCCAGTTGCGTCCGGTACGACTCGAGGTATTCGCCGATCTCGATCTTCTGTGCAAGCAGGATCTCCTGGCGCGCATTGAGCAGCGGCACCCGCCCGATCTCGCGCAGGTACATCCGCACCGTATCATTAACACTGATGCCTTCAACGTTCAGATCATCGAAATCACCCTCTTCCTCGAAGGGGATATCGATCTCCGCACCGCCGGTGATCATTTCGTCGCGGGTTGCAATGCCGGCTGCCTGGAGCGCCTGCTGGATCTCCGCCAGACGGTCGCTATCGGCGTCGCTATTTGCCAGGAGTTGCGCAATCTCGCCCTCGGTGACGAACCCGCGTTGCTTGCCGATTGCCAGCAGATCGCTCAGGCTGGTGATGGTTTGCGGCTCTTCTTCGGGTTCCCGTGAAGCGCCAGCCAGCTCATCATCCAGATCGTCCAGCATCAGATCATCGTCCAGAAGTGACTCGTTTGCGTTTTCCATCGAAACCTCCGCAGGCAACCACTGCCAATCCCTGTCAGCGTAACCCGGATGTCCATGTGCATAGTGCTGAGAAGATCCGGCAGCAGAGATGTGCGGCTCTTGTTGCGTCTCACACATCTGCTTGTCACGTCTACACTTACCCGGCGGCGAATCGCGCTTCGATACGAACAACTACAGCGTATGCAGGGCGTGCAGGTCGGCATATGCTGCACTGCGACGCGGGATGCTCAGCATATTGATGAACTGTTTGACCTGCACCAGTTGTTCGAGCAGCATCTCCTGCTCTGTTTCTCCCGTCGCCTCAGCCTGCATGCGCGCAATCTGCGCAAGCCAGCGTTTTGCAACGTCGCGCTGAAGGATTGTAGCACATTCCAGTGCGTCGTTAACAATCCGGTATTCCTGAGGTTGCGGTGCGTGCAATCCCAGCACCCGCTGCGCGACATCGTTCAACGGCGCGCTGAGCGCCTGCGCCCATGTCTCCGGGTCACTTCCACCAGGCGCTGCGATCCAGGCGCGCCACAACGCCCGGCACTCGTCGCGCGCGAACAACTCGTCAATCGTGCCGCTCAGCAGCGATTGGAGCGCCGGATAACCCGCCAGGTCGCGGTGGAGTTTTTCTTCCACTGCTGCCCGCGCTGCCGGGAAACGAATGACCCATCCCAACAGGTATTCCTCCTGAGTTGGGGTGGGTGCGGATGACCTGGCTCCGTCAGGCGGCGACTGTTCTGCTGTCCTGGTCGCACGCGGTTGATCCGCCGGACGATGACGATCCTCCGGTCGCGCTTTTCCACCCAACGCTGCAAGTATATACCGCTCTTCGACATCGATCAGTCGCGCCAGCACCTGGACATAGTGCGCCTGCTCGACCGGACTGGCGATCTGGTTGAGCAGCGGAGCGACACGTTCGACCGCCTCAGCCTTGCCTCGTCCGCTCGACAGGTCGAGGTCGGACGTCAATGCTTCAATGTAGAAATCCATCGCCGGGCGCGCAGCTGCCAGCGCTGCACGCCACCGGTCCGGGTCTTCCTGAATGACTTCGTCCGGGTCTTTCCCTTCAGGAAGGGTCAGGATCCTGATCTCGACATCCTGCTGGCGTTGTAGCCCGATCACGCCGTGCGGCGAGGTGATAGCGATCAGTTCGCCTTCGGGCTGACTCTGCAATGTCTGAAGCCCTTTCAGCGTTGCGCGCACGCCAGCAGCGTCTGCATCGAGCGCCAGATACACCGTGCGCGCCAGTTTCTTCACCTGTGCCACATGATCAGCGGTTAGCGCCGTGCCAAGCGGTGCAACGACATTGCGAAAACCATGCTGGTGGGCAATGATGACATCGATATACCCTTCGACGATCACGGTTGCATCGGCATGGCGGATCGCATCGCGCGCCAGGTCAAGCCCGTATAACACCTTTCCTTTATCGAACAGCGGCGTTTGTGGCGAGTTCATGTACTTTGGTTGGGCATCACCCAGCGCCCTGCCGCCGAACCCGACAATCTCGCCGCGCGCATTGCGGATCGGAAACATCAACCGGTTGCGAAACCGGTCGTAGTACCCGCGTGTTTCGTGATGGATCGCCAGACCGGCCGCTTCGACCTCTTCCGGCGAAAAGCCGCGTCGCCCGGTCAGGTATCCGAGGAGCAACTCCCAGTCGTCGGGGGCGTACCCGAGCAGGAACGCTTCGCCGGTGGCATCGTCGATCCGTCGGCTGGCAACATAGGCGCGCGCGGCTTCACCACGCTGCGATTTCACCAGCATATGGCGGAAGAATGCAGCGGCAGCGGCATTCGCCTCGAGCAGGCGCGTGCGCAGCCGGTCCTGCTGCTCTTCATCTTCGGTGCGCGGCTGCAACTGCACCCCCGCCCGCTGCGCGAGACGCTCGAGCGCTTCACGGAACTCCACCCCCTCACGACGCATCAGAAAGTCGAACACCGATCCCGACGCCTTGCATCCGAAACAGTGAAAACTCTGCGTATCAGGAAATACGTGGAATGCAGGCGTGCGCGTGTTCGGGTGGAACGGACAAAAACCAACATAACTCCGCCCCATTTTCCGCAACGGTACATATGCCGAGATAAACTCGACAATATCGATCTTTTCTTTGATCTGATCGGTGATGCCAGACATACTCATCGAATCGGTTCGGTCACAGCGGCTTTCCCTTGGCGAGAAAACCGGAGAGCGCGCGTCACGGGTCATCGTGTTGGGGCACAGCATGCCGTGCCCCTATGCGCTCCATGTGCGCGGCACGTACAGGTCGTTGAACACCTTCAGTGCAAAACGGTCGGTCATACCGGCAATATAATCGACGACGGCGCGCTCGATCGGTTCGCTGCGTTCCTGATTGATCCGCAGCAGATCGGCGGGAAGTTGTTCGGGATGGTTCATAAAATGGCGGTACAGCAACTCGATCATCATATGAACCTTCCCATCGTCCGCCTTTGCCTTTGAACCGAAATAGACGCGCTCGTACAGAAACTCGCGCAGCGCGTTGGTGGCTTTCAGGACATCGGGACTCATCGACAGTTCTGGCGGATCGGGGGGCGGCTCTGCTCCGGTTGCCCACCAGTTGTGATCGATCAGGTCGCAGACCATGGTATCCAGGCGTTGACCGTGGGTTTCACCAAGCACCTCGATTGCCTGGCGCGGCAGATCGTCGGGGCGCAGCAAGCCGCCACGGATGGCGTCGTCGATATCGTGGTTGATATAGGCGATCGCATCGCATAATTTGACGATCTGCCCTTCCAGCGTGCTGGCAGTGCCCCAGGCGCGCATTGTGATGTCACGCCGCGCTTTAGAGTGCATATAAATGCCCTCACGAACCTGATCGGTCAGGTTCAGTCCGGCGCCATTCCGTTCCAGCACATCGACAATGCGCAGGCTCTGTTCGTTATGGCGGAATGCGCGTCCCATCGCGTGCGAAAGCGCCGTTTCGCCGGCATGACCAAAAGGCGTATGACCGAGATCGTGTCCCAGACCGATTGCCTCGACCAGGTCTTCGTTGAGACGCAGGGCGCGCGCCACCGTACGCGCGATCTGGGTCACTTCCAGTGTATGCGTCAGGCGCGTGCGATAGTGATCGCCCTGTGGCGAGATGAACACCTGCGTTTTATGTTTCAACCGACGAAACGGTTTCGAGTGCAGAATGCGATCGCGGTCGCGCTGAAAACTGCTGCGCACCGGCGATGGCGGTTCAGGGCGCGCACGTCGGGCGCTATCGCTGAACGCTGCCAGGGGCGAAAGACGCGCGCGTTCATCTGCTTCGATCCATTCGCGTACACCCGTATGCGGTCTGGTCATGCCGAACCTCTGGCGCTGACAAGATTTCGGATACCGCTGCTACTGACTAATGGATGGACTAAACAGCACACCGGACGGGAACAGGCATTACGTCGCTTCGCCCGCCGGACGAAGCGATGCATCAGACATTGTACGTCGTTTCACCGAGCGCTGCAACGCAGTAACCAGCGCTGCAATCAGTTGCAGCACGACAATCGACTCGAAGTAGACTCGATGTCCGCTGGCGTCAGCCAGCGCCAGCGCCTGTGCGGTATCGGTAAAGCAACTGATCAGGTCGAACGACCCGTGAACAACAACGCACGTCTCATAGCGCGCCGCTACGAAGGCGGAAAGGAAGTAGATGCAAAAGCAAACGAACGCTGCCCACCAGCGTTCCGCACGCCGCGCCACGAACCATCCCCAGAACATCGCAAACGGTGTTGCAAAAACCGTCCAGATCAGAGCGGGAATCTGCGCTTCTCCGTAAGGGGGCGCCGTCGTGCTGCGCTGGTACGTTGCCCACACCGCGCCGACACATGCTGCCCCAAAAATGAGGAGGAATGTGCGAACATCGAAACGCGCCATCGGCATGCAGTTCTCCATGTGCCAGAATAGCACAGGAATTATAGCACACTGTCCGGGCGCCGCCCCCTGTCCGGGCGCTGCACGGCTGCGCCCCTACCGCGCATGCCGCATGCAAAGAGGCGCTCCGTGCGGAGCGCCTCTCGACAGACGATCAAAAGACCCCGGTCACAACCCAAAGAATGCGCGGTTCTTCTCGATGTAGCTGTGCCACTGCTCTGGAACCGAGTCGTCGGCGAAAATTGCTTCCACCGGACACTCCGGCTCACAGGCGCCACAGTCGATGCACTCTTCAGGGTTGATGTAGTACTGATCCTCGCCCTCGTAGATGCAGTCAACCGGACAGACCGCCACACACGACGCATCCTTCACACCAATGCACGGCTCTGCGATAATGTACGCCATATTCTGTCTCCTTATGGATAAGGAAAGATCTCCACGCCCGCAATCATAGCACGCACATCTCAACTTTTCTGTGACTTTGGTACCACACGACAGGGCATCGTGGCAGGCAATGCTACTCGCCATTGCCGACGCGCGCCAGTCCATCGGGATCGAGCACCACGATGCGTCCCCGTTCCAGGCGCACAAGCCCTTCCTGCGCCAGCTGGCGCAGCGCTCTCCCGGCGATTTCGCGCACGGTGCCGGTTCGTTCCGCCAGTTCCTGGTGGGTCAGTTCCGCTGCACCCTCGCGCGCTTCACGCAACAGTTCGCGCGCCAGCCGCTCACGCACCGACCGGAATGCCAGATCTTCGACCAGCACCGCCAGACTGCGCAGTTGCCCCGCCATTTCGCGTAACATCGCCAGCGCCAGATCGGGATGCCTGCGAATAAGGGTGATCAGCGCGTCTCCCGGCAGAAGCAAACAGTGGACGGCGCTCATCGCGCGCGCGGTCGTCAGGTTGCCGTGATTGTCGAAAATTGCGACCGCATTAAAGTTCTCACCGGCGCCAACCATGGCAAGCACCTGCTCACGACCATCGGGCGCGGTGCGTGACAGACGCACTCTGCCGCGCTGCACAAAGTAAACGCCAGCTGCACGTTCCCCTTCATAGGTGATATATTCGCCCGGACGGTAGGTGCGCGCCTGCATATAACGCGCTGTATCGGTCAGGGTGCGATCGTCCAGCGCGGCAAAGAGTGGGATGCGCCTCAGTTCTTCCAACGTTGTCATAGCTTGGCAGTATAGCATGCTCCTGTTGCACCAACACTACTGCTGCGGGTTTCGGCGCAGTTCAAAGCGCCATTATTCGATATTCGATCGATGCCGGTGAACGACAGCGCCGGACAGGATGGCGCGTCTGATGGTATAATGTGCGCGTTATGCAGCGATTGCTTACTGCGCATATGCGGAGCCTTGTATGGACGCTGGCAGGAGTGATGATCTGGCTCAGCGCCGTTCCGCTGTATGCGACCCCCTCCAGCAGCGACCCGTTTGCAGCTCCGCTCGATGTTCAGCGTCAGGAAGCCGCGTTGTTGCCATCCTTCGCCGATGATCTCGCTACAGCGGAACAGTGGGATCGCTACACCGTCCAGGCGCGCATCGATCCTGAACAGCGCGTGCTGGCGGGTCTGTTGCGGTTGGAGTATACGAACCGCGCCCCGGAAGCGCTTGACCGCATCTACTTCTATCTCTTTCCAAACCTGCCGGAGTTTGGCGGTCGTCTGGATGTGCGCAGGGTCACGGTTGACGGCGCCCCTGTGCAGGTGCGCTATGAGTCGAATCGCTTTCTGTTGCGGCTCAATCTTCCGACATCTCTGCCTGCTGGCGCTTCAGCAACGGTCATGATCGATTTCAGCGCCGCCGCGCCGCTCAACGCCAGTCAACGCTCCTACGCGGCGTTCAACCGTGAGCACGGCGTCCTGGCGCTGGCTTCGGCGCTGCCGATGGCGGCACGGCGGGTCGGCGGCGCCTGGCAACTGGCGACTCCGGTCTTCCGCGGCGATGTTGTGACCAGTGATACGGCGCTGTACGATGTGACACTGACCATTCCCGCCGCCTGGACTGCGGTGACGACCGGAGTGGCAATCGAGAGAAGCGCCAGCGGTGCAACTCAAACGGTACGCTTTGTCAGCGGTCCGCAGCGCGATTTCACGATTGTGTTGACCCGTTTCCCTTCGATCTCGACCGATGTTGATGGTACGCGCATCACGTCGTACTATCGCCCCGAACATGCCGAAGGCGGGCGTATGGCGCTCGATGCCGCAGCGCGCGCCCTGCGTGCGTTCAACCGCCGGTTCGGTCCGTACCCGCTGGCGGAACTGGACATCGTGCAGATCGACGCACGCAAATTCCTTGGTGTCGAGTATCCTGGCCTGATCATGATCGACCGTCGCCTGTATACCGGCGAACGTGAGGGTCTGGAAATCATCGTTGCGCACGAAGTCGCCCATCAATGGTGGTACAGTCTGGTCGGCAACGATGTGCAGGCTGAAGCCTGGCTCGACGAAGGGTTGACGTCATTCTCGCAGGTGGTGTATCAGGAAGAAACACGCGGTGCGATGGCGGCGGAACGTGAACTCGACGGGTTCCGCACAATGTATCAACGGGCGCGACAGGCTGGACGCGACGCGCCGCTGAAACGCCCGGTTTCGGCGCTGCGCGGCAACTATACCGCGATTGCCTACGCCAAAGGAGCGCTGTTCTTTCAGGCGCTGCGTCAACGTATGGGCGAAGCGGCGTTCGACCGTTTTCTGCGCGACTACTATGCAACCATTCGCTACCGTATCGCGTCGAGCGACGATGTGCGCGTTATCGCCGGGCAGTCCTGTAACTGCACTATCGACGATCTGTACCACGATTGGGTGTTGACTGCTGCGCCTGTTCCTGTGCCATGATGATGGAGATCGAGAAATACATCCGGTATGCGCCTCTTGCCGTCGGGTTGATGGAGATTAAGAATATAAACCGTATTCGCCTCTTGCCGTCGGGGTGAACCCCTCGGCCAGGCAAGGCGAAGCCCGCCTGCGCGGGCGAGAGCGGAATATAGCAGTTCTCAGATACGTTGACCTCTGTCTGGGCCTGCCGTGTCGCGCGAGACGCCCGCTTCCGCTCGCTCCCTCTCTCCGCGCCTAGTATAATCTAACGGGACACGGTATACCGTTCTGCGCCAGGTTCACGAGATCGCCGCGGAGTGTTGGGTAGCCGTGTCCTTCAACGCGACCAAGCCGAACAGGTATCTGGGCCCTCAAACCCGCATATGCTCGCAAGGCTGGCGCCGTTTTCCTCAGGAGGTTCTGTGGATGGCTTCCCGTGAGTCGCTCGTTATCGGCATTGATGGCTCCAAACAGACGCGGGATGTGGCGTTTGGCGCCGACCCGCACGCGCCACGCGAGACGATACCGTCTACCGACGAAGGTGTCCAGCGCCTGGTCACGCGACTCCAGCGCCTGCAGCCGACCCTGATGGTGCTGGAGGCGACCGGCGGGCTGGAGCGCATGGTGTTCGCCCAACTGCTCCAGGCTGGCGTGCCGACGGCGCGGGTGCAGCCACGCCGCGTGCGCGCCCTGGCGCACGCGGAAGGACGCCAGGCGACGACCGACCGCCTGGATGCCCGGTTGCTCGCCCGCTGTGCCGAACGGGTGCGCCCGCCGCACCACCAAGCGCCGGACGAGCAGCGCGCATCCTTGCGCGCCCTGCTGGTCCGGCGGGAGCAGG
>AFSR01003396.1_pt1 | contig 14628 bp, 12 predicted proteins | sample 296848 | NCBI WGS metagenome assembly AFSR01 (sample SAMN02954305, study PRJNA68063) | hot springs metagenome | biome: terrestrial; feature: Mushroom and Octopus hot springs; material: microbial mat core samples; isolation source: Yellowstone National Park Mushroom and Octopus hot springs ...
CCCGACTGGTGAAGGTGCGCTGCCCAAGCCAGAGAAGGTGCAGCAAGTGGAGCAGATGATGCGCGAGGCACGCCTGCACACGGTGTGTGAGAGCGCACGCTGCCCGAACCTGCCCGAATGCTGGTCGAAAGGCTCGGCGACCTTTATGATTTTGGGCGACATCTGCACGCGCCACTGCGGCTTCTGCGCCATCAAGACGGGCAAGCCGCTGGCGTTAGACCCCCAAGAGCCGCAACGCTTAGCAGACGCCGCCAAGCGCATGGGACTCAAACACATCGTGGTGACCTCCGTTGCGCGGGACGACCTGCCTGATGAAGGCGCAGGGCAGTTCGCCGCGACCATCCGCGCCCTGCACGCGACCATCCCCAACGCGATTGTCGAAGTGCTGACCCCTGACTTCAAGGCGAAAAGTTGGTGCATCCGCCGCGTGGTGGACGCCGAGCCAGAGATTTTCAACCACAACATCGAGACCGTCGCCCGCCTGCACGCCATCGTGCGCCCGCAAGCGCGCTATGACCGCTCGCTACAAGTGCTGGAGATGGTCAAGCAGATGAACCCCGCGATTTACACCAAGTCGGGCATCATGCTGGGGCTGGGCGAGACGCGCGAGGAGGTGCTGCAGACCATGCGCGATTTGCGCAGCGTTGGCGTCGATGCGCTCACGATCGGGCAGTACCTGCGCCCGACCCAACGCCACCTGCCCGTGCAGGAGTATATCCATCCCGACCAGTTTGAGGAGTATCGCGTTTTGGGGGAGGAGATGGGCTTTCTGTTCGTCGCGTCGGGACCGTTCATTCGCAGTTCGTACAATGCGATAGCGTTCTCGCAGCGCGTGATGGCAGAGAGGCTCGCAAAAGTCGGTGCGGCAGAGAGCGCGTAGCCTGCTCTGGCGCGCGGGGCAGCTGCTGCTGATTGCGCTGCCCGTCGCGCTGCTGGGGCTGGCGGGGGCGATGTATCTGTGGCAGGTGAAGCTGGCGGTCGAGGAGAGCCTGCCGCCCGCGCTGCGCGACTACGCCCGCCGTCAGGCACAACTCGATGTGCAGGTCGAGCGCGTGAGTCTGGGCTGGAACCGCATCTTGCTGACCTATCCTGAGGTGCGCACGCTGTCGGGCGAGCGGCTGCTGCGCGCCCGCTATCTGGAGGTGCGCCTGCCCGCTGACGGCGCGCCGCTGACCATCGAGTTAGACCGCCCCGAAGTGTGGCTGCAGCGGGATCGGCAAGGCGTGTGGAACATCGACCCGCTACTGCGCCAGCCGCGCCCGCCTGAACCGACGCCGTTCACCTTCCGCGTGCGTGCGCAAGGGGGGACACTCTACTTCGACGACTTGCTGCCCGACGCGCCCGTGCGGGCAACCCTGTGGGCGCAGGAGTTCACCCTGAGCCAGCCGCGCATTGGGCAGGCGATTACCCTGCGGGGCGTCAGCGACGCGCTGGGCGCGGTGCAGGCGCGCGCGCTTTCCGACGGCAAGCGGTGGCTGATTGAAATCGACGCGGCGCAGGTGCAAGGGGCGCGCTTCAAGCCCTACCTGCCGCGCACCGAGTTCGACCTCGCGCAGGCGACGGGGCAAGTGTCGGCGCAAATCGTGTACGCGCCCGACCAACCGCTGCAGGTGCAGGGCGTCGCGCAAGGCGTCGCACAGGGGGCGACCTACCGCCGTAAACCGCTGCCGTGGCGCGAGGCGGCGTTCGCGCTGGCGTTCACCGAGTCGCACATCGGCGGTGTCGTGAATACGCGCGACGGCAGCCTGCGCGTGCAGGGCGTCGTGGACTGGTCGGGTCGCGCGGTGCAGGTAGACGCGCAGGTGCAAGTCGCGGGCGACGACGCCGCCGCACTGTGGCGGCTGCTGCGCGACGACCCGCCGAGGGTGCAGGGACGCTACCATGCGCAACTGCGCATTCAGGGCGCGCTGGACAACCTGCAGGCGCAGGGAACGGTCGCCCTGGCACAGGTGCGCACCCCACCAGGGCGACTTGCGCAACCTCCGCGGTCCCGTCGCCTTCGCGGGAGGGCAACTGCTGCTGCCCGCGCTGTCTGCCGAGTACGCAGGGCGCACGGTGCAGGGCAAGCTGTGGCTGGACACGCGCCCCGACACGCCCGAACTGCACCTGTACGCGCAGGCGAATCGCCTGCCCCTGCAGCGCGTGCCCGCCCTACGCGAGGCGCAACTCAGCGGCGAGGCAGATGTGTCGCTGCTGGTCTACGGACGCCTTGACACGCCGACAGTAGAGGCGAACCTGCGAATGGACGCGCTGCGCTACGCGAACCAGCGCATCGGCGGGCTGCGCGCACGGGTGCAATACGCCGACGGCGCGCTGACCATCCCGCTGGCGACGCTGCAGGGCGCGCTCGGCGCAGTGTACCTGTCGGGCGAACTGCGCGACCTCACAAGCGACAACCCGCGCTTCGACCTCAGCGTAGACGCCAGCGAAGTCGACCTGAACCTGCTGGCGCAACTGCTGGGCGACGCCAACGGCGCGGACGAATCGCTGCGACTGGACGGCGTCGGCTACCTCACAGCGCAACTGCGCGGCAGCCTCCAATCGCCTGAAGCCGTCGCCGAAGCGGTCGTCTTCGATGGGCGCGTGGGCGACCTCGGCGCGGAAATCGCTGTCGTGAACCTGAACCTTGTGGAGCGCGAACTGCGCATCACGCAGGCGCAGATTCTGCGCCGCGCGGCGCAACTAATTGCATCGGGCGCAGTGCAGCTGCCCGAAACACCCGACCAGCCCCCGCGCTTCCAACTCGCGGGCGACCTGTACGAGTTCGACTTGGCGAGCGTGCCCGACTGGCTGCGCCGCGAACTGCCGTTGACGGGGCTGGCGTCGGGTAGGTTCGAGGCGCAGGGCGAGCCGCAGGCGTGGCAACTCCGCGCGAGCCTGTACGCCGAGAGCCTGCAGTACGACCAGACCGTCGCGCGCGACAACACGGCGCAGGTCATCGTGCAGGCGCGGGACGGCGCGGTGCAGGTCGATGTGGTCTCGGCGCAGGCGCGGGTAGGCGACGGCGCGTTGCTTGCCGGCGGGCAGTGGCGTAGCAACGGGCAGTTCGAGGCGCAGTGGCTTCTGGAGAACGCCGCGCTGGACGCGCTTGCGCCTTACCTGCCTGTGGAGTACCGCCTCACGGGGCGGGCAACCGTGAAGGGCGAGGCGTCGGGTACGCCCGACGCGCCGAATGTGCGCGTGCAACTGCACGGCAGCCAAATCGCCCTCAACGGCGCACTGCTGGGCGATGTGGAGGGGTGGGCTGCGTTCGAGGCTAATCCATCCACACGGTACGCTACGCCTGCGGGGGTAATCTTACAGCAAGGGGAACAAGAAGTCGAGAACCCCCTCCTTAAGGTTCCCCCTGTAAACAGGGGGAACCGAGCGGGCGCGTGGCTCGGTTCCCCTCGCGAAGCGGGGGAAACCTCAGCGAGCGCGTGGTTCGGTTCCCCTCGCGAAGCGGGGGGAGCTCATCGGGCGCGTGGTTCGGTTCCCCTCGCGAAGCGGGGGGAACCTTAAGGAGGGGGGCAGTCCAAGAACTTTCCCACACGGGGCAAAGCGGCGGCAGCCTCACCGCCGATTTCACCCTCCGCACGCCTGACGGCGAGGCGCGCCTTGCCCTGCACGAGTGCGACCTGCAGCGTCAGCAGGTGCATCTGACCGCCGAGACAAGCGCGCTGCCCATCGAGTGGCTGCAGCGGGTGGTTCGCGCCGTGCCCAACGCGCTGCCGCCCGCCGTCGCCGAGCGCATCGAAACGCTGCAGGGCAGGGTGCAGGCGTCCCTGAGCCTTGAGGGCGCACTGCGCGAACCGCTTGCCCAACTGCGCCTGAACGCCGAGCAGCTGGAGTGGCGCGCGCAATCGCTGGGGAGCCTCAGCCTGCAGGCGGAATGGGTCGGGCTGTCCAGCGGGGACGCCCCCGACGCCGACACCGACCTCGCCCGCGCGGTGGAGACCGTCCGCCGCCTGCGCACCCAACGCGCCGCGCTGCAGCAACTCCGCTGGCAAGCCGAGACCGCACGCCTCGAAGCGCAAGCCCGCTACACGCCCGAACGCCTCACCGCCGACCTCGAAGTCGCGCAGCTGCCCCTCCGCTGGGCGCGCCTGTGGGACCCCAGCCTGCCCGAAGTCGACGGCGCGTTAGACCTGAGCCTCATCGCCGACGGCGTGCCCGAATCGCCTGAACTGACCCTCAGCGCAACCGTTAAGCCAACTCAACTACGCAGGCTACACCGTCGACCAAATCCTGTTCAGCCAAATCGAAGTGCGCGAGGGCGCGATTCAGACCGACGACGCGCTGATCCGCATGGGCGACTACCAGGCGCGCCTGTCGGGACGCCTGCCGTTCCACTGGTCGCCGATCGCCATCCCCGACGACGAGCCGATTCGGATACAGGCGCGCCTGCGCGAGCAGCCCCTCACGATTCTGAGCCTCGTCGCGCCGATTGACCCCGCCCGCACGCAGGGCGCCATCGACGCGCTGCTGGAGATCGAAGGCACGCTTGCCGAGCCGCAGCCGCGCGGACGCCTCACCATCACCGACGGCGCACTCGCGCTGCAGGATTTGCGCACTGCCCTGCAGGACATCGGGCTGCAGGTGGCGTTCGACGGGCGTGAGGCGCGCATCGTGCAGGCGCAGGCGCGGTCGTCGGAAGGCGGCAGCCTGCGCATCGAGGGCGGCGTTGACCTGTCGGGCGAGCAGGCAGTTGCCAACCTCACCCTGCGCGCCGACGGGCTGACCCTCCGCGAGCCGAAGTTGCCCGTGCTGGAGGGCAGCGCGCAGGCGGTTGTTTCGGGCGCGGTGCAGATGCAGGGCGCGCTGACCGAGCCGCAGGTGCAGGGCGCGCTGCGCGTGCAGCGGGGCTTCCTGTACCTGCCGCCCGAACTGCCCGAACGCACGGCGGGCGAGCCGCTGCCCGTCAACCCGCGCTTCGACCTGCGCGTGGACATCGCCGACGAGTTCACCCTGCGCAACCCGAACCTCGACGCCCGCATGGAGGGCGCGCTGCAAATCGGCGGCGCGCTGCAGTCGCCCAGCCTGTCGGGCGAGTTCAGCCTGCGCAGCGGCGCGCTCAGCCTGCCTACCGCGCGCCTGCGCATCGAACCCGACAGCGTCGCCCGCCTGAACTACCCCTTCACCAACGCCGCAGGCGAGACCATCGCCCGCATCGAACTGGATGTGCGCGCCAGCACAAGCGTCGTCGCGCCCGACTTCACGGGCGACCCCATCCGCTACCGCGTGGAGGTCGATGTGCGCGGACCGCTGGACGACCCCGAACGGCTGCAATTGACCGCGCGCTCCGACCCGCCTGGCTTGTCGGAGCAGCGCATCTTGAGCCTGCTGGGACGCGGGCAGGTGCTGGCGGCAATCGCGCGTGGCGACGACCCCGCGCGGGTATTCCGCGAGCAACTCGGCGACATCCTCACCGCCCAAGTGCTGCCTGGACTGCTTGCGCCGCTGGAGACGGGCATCGCCGAAGCGTTCGACCTGGAGCAGTTCACGCTGGACTACACGGGACTGCGCCCCGCCAGCCTCTACCTCGTCAAGAACCTCTTCGACGGCGTGGGAATCGCCTATCGGCGTGGGATTGGCGTGGCGGGCAACGAATATCAAGCGCGCCTCTTCTACCGCCTACCGTTTCGGAATCGCCTACTGCAGCGGCTGCGCGTCGGCTTCGGCTTCGAACACACGGGCAACCGCTTCGTGTTCATCGAGGGCAGCCTGCTGTTTCGATGAAACCTTTCGGGGCAGTCGCGCCTCTAACCAAGTGGAACCATGCGCCGATACGCACTTTGGATACTCTGGCTGATGGCGATTGTCGCGCTGTTGGGGGCGACCCGCGCGCGCATGCAATCAACCGCCGACGCAGACGCCTGCACCTCGTACATCTACTGGGAGTCGCCCCTGCTGAAGTAGCTACTCCCACACGAGGAACGGGTTGAACTTCGTGTCGGTGTCGTACACATCGACGCCCTCGCGCGCCTTCAGAAAGCCGACCACGAGGTAGGTTACGGGCGTTGCGAGCGCCTCATACAGCGTCTTCGCGCCCCACTCGATCAGGCTGACTTTGACCAACTCCGCCGTCGGGTAGACCCCTGCAAACGCAACCGCGGTGAAAATCGCCGTGTCCAGCAGCTGGGCAATCATCGTGGAGCTGACGGTGCGCGTCCAGAGCCAGCGCCCGCGCGTGGCGATTTTGAGCTTCGCCAGCACATACGAGTTGGTGAACTCGCCCACCAGATACGCCACCAGCGAGGCGAGCATCAGGCGCGGCGCAACGCCCAGCACCGTCGCGAACGCCTCCTGATGCTCGTAGAACGGCGCAGGGGGCATCGCGATCGCCGCGCTGATAATCAGCACAACCAGCAGGTTGCACGCGAAACCAATCCAAATCACCAGCCGCGCCCGACGATAGCCGTACACCTCCGTCAGCACATCGCCGATAATGTAGCTGACGGGGAAAATCACAATCGCCGACGACAGCACCAGCCCGCCGACGCTAATCAGCTTCGCCGCGATGATGTTCGACACCAGCAGACTCGTCAAAAACAGCGCGACCACCATCACGAACCAGATGGAGTAGCCGCGCTCTACCGAACCTTCCAGCGAAACCTTCGGCAACGGTCGCACACGCGAATTATACCGCCCATAGCAGGAACTTTCGGCAGCGCGGCGAATCTGTATCGCACGATGACGCAAGCACAACTTGGGACGCAACCGACCGCAGGCGACGGAGCAGCGACAGAGTTCGTGGTGCGCGTGCGCGATGTGGTCAAAGAGTACCAGATGGGCAAACTGACCGTGCGCGCGCTCGACGGCGTGAACCTCGACATCTATCGCGGCGAGTACCTGTCGATTATGGGACCCTCGGGGTCGGGCAAAAGCACGCTGTTCAACATGATTGGCGGGCTGGACAAGCCGACTTCGGGGTCGGTGTTTATCGACGATGTGGACATGGCGCAGCTCGATCCGCAGGAGCTGGCGTTTTTGCGCTGCCATCGGATTGGCTACATCTTCCAGACCTTCAACCTGATCCCCGTGATGACCGCGCTGGAGAATGTGACGCTGCCGATGGTGTTCGCGGGCGTCAACGCCGACGAGGCGCGCGAGCGCGGGGTGGAGCTGCTGACGCTGGTCGGGCTGGGCGGACGCCTGCACCACAAGCCAACCGAGCTGTCGGGCGGGCAGCAGCAGCGCGTCGCCATCGCACGCTCACTCGCCAACAACCCCTCCATCATCCTCGCCGACGAGCCAACAGGCAACCTCGACCTCAAAACAGGCAAGGAAATCATCGAGCTGCTCAAACGGCTCAACAAAGAGCGCGGCGTGACCATCATCTCCGCCACGCACGACCTCAAGATGCTCGACATCTCCGACCGTATCGTGTGGATTCGCGACGGCAAGATCGAGCGCATCGAGAAGCGCAGCGAACTGCAACTCAAGGTCGGCGAGGTGGAAGGCGAAGCGGGCTAATGGACGCCTACATCGACGGGTTTCTGGACTATCTGGCGCGGGAGCGGCAGGCGTCGGCGCACACGGTGAACGCCTATGCCGTCGACCTGCGCCAGTTTTGCGACTACCTGCAGCGGTCAGGGCGCACTGACCCCGACGACTGGGACGCCACGCTCTGGGAGGGCTTTATGCACTACCTGCGGCGTCGGTCGATGAGCGAGTCGAGTATCGCCCGCAAGCTCAGCGCGGCGCGGGCGTTTCTCAAGCACCTCTATCGGCGCGGGGTTTTGGAACACGAGCCGCCCGACGCGCTGGCGACCCCGCGCGTGCATCGCGCCCTGCCCAATACGCTCACCCCGCACGAACTGCGCCGCCTGCTGCTCCAGCCTCCGCTGGACACGCCGTATGGGCTGCGCGACCGCACGATGCTGGAGACGATGTATACGACGGGCATGCGCGTCTCGGAACTGCTTGGCTTGACGCTGGAGCAACTGAACCTCAGCGAGGCGTTAGTGCGCGTGGCGGGCAAGCGCGGGCGCGAACGGTGGCTGCCCCTGCCCGACGGCACGGTCCACTGGCTGCAGCGGTATCTCAGCGACGCGCGCCCTAAACTCGCCCGCCCCAAACGCCCCTGCAACGCGCTGTTTCTGAACGACCGCGGCGCACCGCTGAGCCGAATCAGCTTCTGGAACAAACTCAAAGAGTACGCCGCCAGCGCGGGCATCGAGAAAAATATCTCACCGCACACCCTGCGCCACTCGTTCGCCGTGCATCTGCTCAATGGCGGGGCAGACCTGCGCGCCGTGCAGGAACTGCTCGGACACGAAGACATCAGCACCACCCAAATCTACACCCAAGTCAGCCTTGACCACCTCAAAGAGGTCTACAAAAAGGCGCATCCGAGGGGGTGAACGACTCGTCCTACTGGGACAGGCGTATCCCCATCACTCGATAGCCACCCTCGGTGTGAACCACCTCCAGCACAATCGTGGCGTTGTGGAGCCATTCGAAGCGCACCTGATACTCTATCTCGAAAAAGGGCGTGGAGAACGACGACTTGCCCGAACGGGTCGCGCCGAATTCGAGAATTCTCCCTGCCCGTTGGAAACGCCAGTTTTGCGGTCTACCTGAACTGTGGGTCAGATGTAGCCAACGCGCCCAGAGGTGTGCCGCGCAGTTGGGGCAGTACGCCAGTTGCTTGAACTGGGGTTGGTCTAAGCGGACGAGTGCGTCAATCGCGGCGTCGCCTACACGCTTCGCCTCTGGTAGCGCCTGCATCGTCTGCCACGCCAGTAGCGCCGCAAGGGTGATTAGCACAATCCCCCCGCCGACGGTCGCCCACAAGTAGGGCTTGTAATACCTCGCGGCGTTGCGCATGCGCGCCTCCTTCCACTCCAGCGCACGCAGATTATACCCGCATGGATGGAGTTCGCTGCTGTTCTATTCGTATTGTCGGAGCATCTGTTCGGCTTCGGCGCGGGTGACCAGCACTTGGCGGGGTTTCGCGCCGTCCAGCGGTCCCACGATGCCCCGCCGTTCCATGAGATCCAGCAACCGCGCAGCGCGCCCGTAGCCGATTTTGAACCGCCGCTGCAACATCGAGGTGGACGCTTGCCCGTGCGCCACCACCAAGCGCACCGCCGCAGGGTACAGTTCGTCGTCGGCGTCGTCCTCCTCGAACTCGCCGCCGATGGGCGCGTCGAAGTCGGTCGGGTGCAGTAGGTAGGTCGGCGATTCCTGCGCGCGCCAAAAGTCCGCTAACGCCTCAATCTCGGCTTCCGTCACGAAGCAGCCCTGAATGCGCGTCGGCTTGGAGGCATCAATCGGCAAAAACAGCATATCGCCGCGCCCCAGCAGCCGCTCCGCGCCGACCATATCCAGGATCGTGCGGCTGTCCACCTGACTGGAGACGGCGAACGCGATGCGGCTGGCGATGTTCGCCTTGATTGTGCCCGTGATGACATCGACGGAGGGGCGCTGCGTGGCGATGACGAGGTGGATGCCCGTTGCGCGGGCGAGTTGCGCCAGCCGCGCGATAGAGGTCTCCACCTCCGACGCGGCTTGCATCATCAGGTCTGCCAACTCGTCGATGATGACCACCACATAGGGCAGGCGTTCGTCGTCGGGGGCGCGCTCGTTGTAGCCCTGAATGTTGCGCACGCCCTTCTCGGCGAACAGGTCGTACCGCCTGTCCATCTCTTTGAGGAGGGCGCGCAGCGCGCCCGCCGCCAACTTCACATCGCGCACCACAGGACACATCAAGTGCGGGATGCCGTCAAACAGCGTCAGCTCCACGCGCTTGGGGTCAATCATCACGAAGCGCAACTCGCGCGGGGTGGCGCGGAACAGCAGGCAGGCAATCAGCGACAGCAGGCACATGCTCTTGCCTGAGTTGGTCGCGCCGCCGATCAGCAGGTGCGGCATGCGCGACAGGTCGGCGTACTTGGGCGTCCCTGCGACATCCTTGCCCAGCGCGACGGTCAGCAGGCTCGGCGCGTTCCAGAACTCGGCGTTCTCCATCACCTCGCGCAGGGCGACCACATGCGGGTGGTCGTTGGGCACTTCCACGCCGATTGCGCTCTTGCCGGGGATGGGCGCCTCCACGCGCACGGCGATTGCCGCCAACGCCATCGCGAGGTTGTCCGCCAAGTTCACCACGCGATTGACCTTGATGCCTGGCGCGAGTTGAATCTCGTAGCGGGTGACGGTCGGTCCGTGCGCCACTTCCACGACATTTGCGTCGATGCCGAAGTCCTGTAGGGTCTCTTCCAGTTTGGCGATTTTCTCTTTGATTTCGGCTTGGTTGCGCTTGGGCGGCGCGGGTGGCTCGCGCAGCAGCGACAAGGGCGGCAGGGTGTAGTTGCCCGACGCGCTGGGGGTGGGCAGGGCGGGTTTGGGCGGCGTCGCTCGTCTGCGGTAGGCTCGGCGATGGGCGCGCTGGCGCGTTCGGGGGAGGGCGTGTCGGCGCGGCGGGTCGCAGTGTCGGTTGTGCGCGGGGCGACGACGGCGCGTTCAGATACGCTCTGGCGTCGCTCGTCGGACTTACGCTGGGCGCGCTCGGAGACCTTGCTGGCAGCGCTGCTGGCTACCGAGGCAACCGTCTTGGTGGCGTTGGACGCGCCACGCCAGCCGTGCCACACTGCGCGCCCGACCCCGCGCAACACTTGCGCCAGCGGCAGGTTGAACAGCATCAGCAGACCCAGCACGCCCAGCGCGCCCAACACCACACCCTTCGCCTGACCCAGCGCGAGGTGCAGCACATAGCCCAGCACCGCGCCGAGATAGCCGCCCGACGCCCGCAGCGCGTCCGCCGCGAACCAGTCGCCCGACGCGCTCGGCTGCGCCAGCCAGCCCAGCAGCGCAAGGTACACGATTAGACCGCCCGTCAGCACTTCGGGCAGCGCAAGTTTGCCGTAGCCGAACACCAGCGCGCCCGCCGCGACCCACAGCACCACAGGCAGCAGGAACGCGCCGTTGCCAAACAGCAGTTTCAGCCCGTCGCGCAGCGCCGCGCCCACCACCCCACTGTTGGGCACGGTCAGGCTCACCAGCGCGACCAGCCCCAACAACACCAGCCCAATCGCGATGCGGTCGTAAAACTGCTGCGGTCGCTCTTTCGGTGCATCGGCGACCTTGCGCTTGCCCGCGCTGCGCGCCTTGCCGTTGCGTTTCTTGGACGCCATGCTCTCACCCAGCCTGTTGCGCACGGAATCATGCGCCAGCCCTACCGATTGTACCCGATAGGGGCAGGTTTCGCAACGGGGCGCGCGCGGTGGGCGTCAGCCGTTGCGCCGCGCGAAGTCCCGCATAAAGTCGCACAACGCCTGCACGCCCTCAATCGGCATCGCGTTGTAAATCGACGCGCGGCAGCCGCCGACCGAGCGATGCCCCTTGAGTTCGTGCAAGCCGTGCGCCTGCGCCTCCTGCAGGAACTGCTTCTCCAGCGCCTCGTTCGGCAAGCGGAAGGTGACATTCATCACCGAGCGGTGTTCGGGGTGCGCGTGCCCGCGATAGAAGCCGCCGCTCTCGTCAATCACTTGATACAGCAGGCTCGCCTTCTCGCGGTTGATTCGCGCCATCTGCTCCAGCCCGCCGATGGTGTGCAGCAGCCAGCGCGTGACCAGCATCACGATGTAAATCGCGAACACGGGCGGGGTGTTATACAGCGACTTGTTCTCGGCTTGGATGCGGTAGTTGAGCATCGCAGGCAGCGATTCGGGCGCGCGTTGCGCCAAATCGTCGCGGATGATCACCATCGTCACGCCTGCGGGACCCGCGTTTTTCTGTGCGCCTGCGTAAATCAGCGCGTAGCGGGTGATGTCCACAGGGCGCGACAGGAAGTCGGACGACATATCGCACACCAGCGGCACATCGCCGACGGGCGGCTCGGTCGGGAACGCTACGCCCTGAATCGTCTCGTTGGAGGTGAAATGCACATAGCGGGCGTTGGGGTCAATTGTGTATTCGTCGGGGCGGGGGGTGCGGACGAAGTTTTCGGGCTTGCCGTTCCATATGGCGCGCGCCTTGCCGATAAGTTGCGCCTCTTTCAGGGCTTTCTCGCCCCACGAGCCTGTGATGAGGTAGTCCGCGCTGCCGTCGCCAAGCAAGTTCATCGCAACCATCGCGAACTGCAGGCTCGCACCGCCCTGCAGAAACAGCACATGGTAGTGTTCGGGGATGTTCAGCAGTTGGCGCAGGTTCGCCTCCGCCTCTTGGATAATCGCGTCGAAGTGCTTGGAGCGGTGGCTGATCTCCAGCACCGACGCGCCCACGCCAGGTAGACAAAGCAAATCGCGCTGCGCCTCTTCCAACACAGGCAGGGGCAACACGCCTGGTCCTGCCGAAAAGTTCCACACGCGCTGGGTCATCGTCGTCCTCCTGCGGAAAGGATACCCGACGGCAGCCTGCGCAGGTACAATTACCGCGTGGCGTACATCAGCCTCTACCGCAAGTATCGGGCGCAGGATTTCGAGGAGCTGCTGGGGCAGTCCCATGTGACGGTCACCCTGCGGAACGCGATTCAGCAGGGTCGGCTGGCGCATGCGTACCTGTTCTGCGGTCCGCGCGGCACGGGCAAGACCTCCACCGCGCGCCTGCTCGCCAAGTCGCTCAACTGCGAGCAGGGTCCCACGCCGAACCCGTGCAAGGTGTGCCGATTCTGCCGCGCCATCCAAGAGGGCAACTGCGTCGATGTGGTCGAGATGGACGCCGCCTCCGAGACCAGCATCGACGATGTGCGCACCTCGATCATCGAGAACGCGAAGTACCCGCCGATGGAGGCGCGCTACAAAATCTACATCATCGACGAGGTGCATGACCTCTCGGCGAAGGCGTTCGACGCGCTGCTGAAGACCATCGAGGAGCCGCCCCCGCATGTGGTGTTCATTCTGGCGACGACGGAGTTCCATCGCGTGCCGCCCACAATCCGCTCGCGCTGTCAACGGTTCGATTTCCACAGGGGCACGATTGCCGACATCACGCGACGACTGGAGCAGGTGCTGGCGGCGGAGGGGTTCACGGCGGAGCCTGCGGCGTTGCATCTGGTGGCGCGGGCGGCGGACGGCTCGTGGCGCGACGCGCTCACCGCGCTGGAGCAGGTCATCGCCTTCAGCGAGGGCGGCACAATCACGGCGCAGACGGTCTACAACGCGCTGGGACTGCTGGAAGACGAGACGCTGATGCAGCTCACGGACGCCCTGCTGGAGCGCGACGCGGGCAAGGCGCTGCAGCTCTTGGAGGGGCAGATGCTCTTGGGACGCGAGCCGCGCGTGTTCGCCGAGTCGCTCATTCAGCACTGGCGCGCGTTGATTCAGGCAGCCCTGCACGCGCACGACCGAGCGGGCGCGTATGACCCGACGGTGTGGAGCGCGATAATCGAGCAGGCGCGTCGGGCGGGCGTGCCGCGCCTGCTTGCGTGGTGGGAACAGATGGCGGGCGCACTGAGCGAGATGCGCACTTCGGGGTCGCCTCGTGCGATTCTGGAGCTGTACCTGTTGCGCTTAGCGTGCGAGCCGAGCGTTGCGCCCACGCCGCAGTATGTCGCCTCTGTGCAGCCTGCTGCGCCGACGCCGCGCCCCGTCCCGCCTGCATCGACGCCCCGCGCCACGCCGCCCGCTGCGACGCCAGAGCCGACGCCCCGCGCCACGCCGCCCGCTGCGACGCCAGAGCCAGCACCCCGCGCGTCCCAACCTGCTCCGCCAACCGACTCGGCGACCGCGCTGCCCGTAGACCCTGCGACGGCGAACCAACTCTGGCAGCAGCGCGTGGAGGAACTTGTACAGCGCAGCCCTGTGGGAGGGATGCACCTGCGCGGCTCGCGGCTGGAACTGGACGGCGACCGTGTGCGGGTGGTGTTGCCGACGCGGTTCGGCTACGAGTATTTCAAGCAGCAGGCGCGCCGCGAGGCGAACTTGATTGAGGAGGTGCGCAAGACGCTGGGCGCGCCGAACGCGCCCGTGCAACTGGCGTACTCGGACGAGGCGCGCCGCGAAGAGCCGCTGCCCACACCCCAGCCCCCCGCCGAACGCGAACTGGAAGGCGAAGAGCTGGTCGACGAACTGATGCGCGCCCTCAACGGGCACGAGGTGGATGCTGGGGAGGAGTGAGACCCATGAGGATACAGAAACCATCGCCGCGTGAGACAGCCGAGCAAGCCGCACAGCGGGCGGATGCGATTCTGTTTGAGCTTGAGAGAACCCCGCTGTTGCTGGAGGTGCTATGCAGGCTCGGCGTGGTGTGGGCAAAGTTGGGCAAGCCTGAACGCGCCCAGAGAGCCTTTTCGTCGGCGCGTGAACAACTTGCCGAGCTGCCCTGCGATGACACGCCCGGGGCGCGCCTCGACATGGAGTACGCCTGCACCGTGCTGGGGACGGCGCTTGCGTTGGCAGGGCAGGTGGAGCAGGCGCGTCAGGTTGTGGCGACCACGCCCTGCATCGAGCGCGACACGGTGCTACAACGGATGGCTGCGATCTGTACGAGCGTCGGTAGCCTACAGGAGGCGCTCGCTATTGCGCTTGCTATCCAAGACGCTACCACGCAGGGAATGGCGCTCGAGTCGCTCGCGAACGAGGCGGATGCGCGTCGCCAGTTCGCGCTGCGCGACCAGGCGATTGCGCGGATGCGCAACCCGCTGCGACGCGCCGACGCGCTGTATAGCGCTGCCCGTCGTCGGCTGGAGCACGGCGCGTTGGCGGA
>AFSR01001158.1_pt1 | contig 14611 bp, 10 predicted proteins | sample 296848 | NCBI WGS metagenome assembly AFSR01 (sample SAMN02954305, study PRJNA68063) | hot springs metagenome | biome: terrestrial; feature: Mushroom and Octopus hot springs; material: microbial mat core samples; isolation source: Yellowstone National Park Mushroom and Octopus hot springs ...
AGCGCTTTAGCAGCATGGAGTACCTCTAGCCCCGTGCCATCTGGCAGGCGCAGGTCCGTCAAAACAACGGTTGGCGGCTGCCGACGCAGTGCCTGCCGCGCCTGTTTCAGATCACTTGCTTCGACAACACCATAGCCAGCGCGCTCCAGCGTTAGTCGCCACATCTGGCGCAGAGCGTCTTTGTCTTCAACGATCAAAATGTCTGCCTGGCCACCAGCCATCGCCTACTCAAGGTTCGATCTCGACTGGTTTTTCGATGGGTTGCTCGCGGTATTGCTTGGCTTTGCCTATTTCGAGCAGACGGCGCAGTTTTTGGCGTGCCTTGGCAATGCGCAGCATGGCATCCTGTCCTGAGACGGGGCTATCAGCAGCGTCCTGCCGCTGTTTTTCTTCTTCGGCTTCGCGCAACTCCTGCCGCGCTTCTTCAACTGCACGCCGCCAACTTTCTTCTGATGACACCATGCTCTCGTCAGTGGCAGGCTCTCTAGCGTTTTCGCCGCCCGCTGCACCCGAAAGTGGAACGCCAAAATCATAGTTGTCTATTGGACGCTTTGTGGCTGGCCGCGCCGATCTTTCCACCGGAGGTGCTGGAGAAGCATTTTTCGTTACCCTCAACAGTTCCTGAGCGCCAAGGGGCAAATCCTCTAAAGATGGGCTTCCCGGTGAGGGCGACTTGAGTACGGGTCTTGAAGATGACCGACGGTTTTTCTTCTTGTCAGTCGGCGTCGGTGATTGTGCCGCCAGCACATCTGCCACACTACTAGGCAGGGTAGGGGCATTTAGGCTACTGGCCAGAACTAGACTCAACAGTAACATGGTGCGTACCTCATATTTCTTGACGGGCCTGCAAGGGCAAGGCAACACGGAATTGTGCACCGCCATTGGGAAGGTTGCAGGCTTCAATGCGTCCATTGTGACTGACGATGATTTTCCGAACAATAGCCAAGCCCAAGCCGTGACCGTGTTTCTTGGTCGTAAAAAACGGGAGGAACATGTTGGCAGCCACTTCTGGCGGGAAGCCACTGCCAGAGTCTTCAAACAGCAGGGTAACTTCTTCTGGACCGGTAACTGCGCGAAGCCGTACCTCCCGTACCGACGCTCCGTCGGGGATAGCCTCAAGGGCATTGCGGAAAAGGTTCTCAAAGGCACGCCGGAGCAAAGCGGCATCCCCTAGAATGACCGGCAACTGCTCTGGTAGCAACAGGGTCACCCCCCGCCGGCGGATGTCTTCCTGCAATACCGACACGACTTCTTCCACTACACTGGCCAGGCTAACTGGAGCCATGATAGGACGCAACGGCCGCGCAAAGGTCAGAAAATCCGAGACAACATGCGTCAGGTGCCGGACTTCATCCCGCAACGCTCGAGCTGCCAGATTGTCAGGGACATCCTGGAGAAGTAGGCGGGCATAGCCATCCATAACGGCAAGGGAATTCTTGAACTCGTGGGCGATTCCTGCGGCCATATCACCCAAAGTTGCCAAGGTTTCCCTAGCTTGCGCAGTGGCTCGCAAAGTAGCCAGCTCTGTAATGTCGGCTATCAGGCACAGGACACTTGCAGCACCGGGAATTGGGGCAACACTGGCATCGAGTGTGCGCTGATGACCGCCAATAAGCGCTGTGATGTCGGACTGTCGGCGTACATTCCCATCATGCAGCCCGGCCGCCACCAGATTCTGGAGCTCTGGCACCTCAGCAAAGAATTCCCGGAACGGTATCCCGGGCGAGCGGCCAAACAAACGCTGGGCGGTCAGATTGGCCAAAACCGTCACGCCTTGCGGTCTACAACGACCAGGCATCGGGAATGCTGGAATCAGCCGGTCACTAAACTCAGCCTGCGCCAAGGCACGGTGTTCGGCATCGGTGCGGAGGCGTTCTAGCTCGCGGCCTGCAGATTGCAGCCGGTCAATGACTTCCTGGTAGCCGGCCATGACGACCTCAATCGAAGCGGGAGGCTTAGCATGTACGCGCGCTGCCGACCAACCCGAAAGGAAAATAGATCGCACCAGCCATAGCCCGGCTGCCCCCACAATCAGCCACAGGGGCAGTTCGTAGGCCACCCGGAAAGCAACACTTGAAAGTTGCGCCCGGCGATGGCGAGCCAGTAGATAGAGGCTCCCTAACCGGTGACCATCAGGGCTGTGGAGTGGAACTGTAAGCGTGCAATTACCGTTGACATCCCAGTGCGTTGCCTGGACGACTTCTTGCTTCGACACATCAAGGTGGTCAGGTAGGATAAGCTCCCCTGTGGAATCGTTGCGCGCCATGGCTACGCGACGGCGTCCCAAATGGTCGTAAACACCAACGGCTGTGGCCAGATCAGGCGGGAGCAGATCAGGCGTCAGTGGTTCGGTGATACTCTGATTGGTGCTGAGGCGACTTACCAGCCGGTGAGCTGTTAATTGCACTTCAGCTTGGGTTCGGTGGTGTGCTTCCCGGTCATAGGCACTGCGCAAAGCATATATCACCCACAGCCCTATCAGGCAGACCGTTACCAGCAAAGCCACCAGGACAGCCGTCAGCGCCTGACCCGCCATAGTCCGTCGGCAGGTAGCACCCGGGCTTAGCCGGCAAGCGTGCTGCCAAGTAAGAGGTGGCAGAGGGTGTGGGTTTAGACGGCAATAGCCCATCGGGCTAAGGGCGCGGACCCAGTTGGATGTTCTCGCGCCGGGCATGTTGCCGGGCATGTTGATACGCCGCCACTGGCAGCTGTCATAGCGCGCGGCCCCATCCTGGGTGCCAATCCACAGATACCCGGCGGCATCGGTGGTCATGGCCACGCTCGAGTTTTGCGGCGGGCTGTCCGCCTATCGAATGACCGGGGACGGTTTTTTCAAAGCACGCGGGGAACTTTGAAGTGCCCGTACCCGGATGCCGGAGCGTTGACTAGAGCGGTCTCGCTTCCAGGCGGTACATGCGGCTCATCGGGACGCAAGGCCGTATCGCCTACAGCGTTACAGTGCGACATCGGCGGTACGTCCGTGGTGTCCAGTTCATTCAAACGGTCAAAGTACTCCACAATCGCACCCATCTGGACAGCAAGGCGCTCAAGATCGGCTGCCGAAGGACGTAAGTTGGCAAGCCGGGCAATTCTTTCAACTTCTTGGGTCGTAATCGCCATGGCTTTCTCCAAAAGCAGGTACAGACTGGTAGGGAAGGCTATTCAATGATCGGGTCTGCTGCCGAAGCCCGGCCGCCGCGCCGGTCACTTCCGCGCAGTTTTCCGGTCTGATCAATAAAGTAGGACATGCGCCCTGAAGCTGGATATTCAGTAGGCACACTGTAACAGGCAAACGAGCTCTCAGAAGCTTCGATAAAAAACTTTGACATTCTGGACTCGGAAGGATCATTGGGCAGAAAGCCAGCGTCTACAAGTTCTGCCAGGGAGGCATAGCGTCCGTGGGCAGCGTGGAAGGATTCTTCGGCCCGTGCAATAGCGCGCATGCTGGCTTGCGTGGCATTATCCCGCGACGATTGACTAGCCGCCACAATCACTTCATCCGGGCTTTCCTTTTTCTTACAGGCCGGGCTCAAACCAAGCACCAACGCGCCTTCGATCATCCAGGCAAGACCAATGACCATCTTGTGTGTGAATACTCTTCCTTGCATAGGGTGAACACTCCCGGTTGGTGTTTTGGGTCAACCTCCTTCTTTGCCTGCTTTGGGCCCGACGGTTTAGCATGCTGCCGGTGGGGAAAATTCAGCCTCAGGCGCACGAGTGGAAACTCCTTCGGCCACTGGAAACTCAATGATAAACGTTGCTCCTCGGGGCTGATTGGGCTCATAACGAATCGTGGCCCGATGGTCGGCTAGAATATGTGCAACAATGGCCAGGCCTAAACCTGTTCCCCGCTCACGGGTTGAAAAATACGGTTCAAATAAGCGGTCACGGGCTTCTGGAGGAATGCCTATTCCAGTGTCTGAAACCCGCAACCGGACGGTTTCTCGTGCGGCAGTGTATTCCGTTGTGATCCGAATTTCACCGCGCGCCGGTTTTTCGCCACCGGCTTCGATGGCGTGCAAGGCATTGTCAATCAGGTTGACCAGGCACCGCTTGATTTGTTCAGCATCGAGCAAAACGGGCGGAAGGTTGCCGGCAAGTTGAGTGATTAGCCGAATTTCGCCGAGCCGTTCGGCATACAGGATGACCGTGCGCTCGACAATCTCGTCCAGCGAACCCGGTGCAAGCTGGGCGTCGGGGAGTTTAGCAAAACGCGAAAACTCCTCCACAAGCCGCTGCAGCGTCATGACTTCTCCGATAATGCTAGCTGTACATTCTTCGACTGTTGCCCGTAGGCGGGGCAGATGGGCAGCATGACGGGCCACATTGCGTGCAATTCGTTCGGTAGAAAGCTGAATAGGCGTGAGTGGATTCTTGATTTCGTGCGCCATGCGCCGCGCGACTTCACTCCATACGGCATTCCGCTGGGCTTGCATAATGGGTGAGATATCGTCGAGCATCACCACAACGCCGGTGATTTGCCCCCCTGTGTCGGAAAGTCGGGTAGCTGTTAGCGCCACTTGGAGAGAAGGGCGGTCGGGTAGTCTGATTTCTGTCTCCAAAGTTGTTTGCGGCACGCGCCAGACACGCCGTAACAACCGCTCAAAATCACCTCGATTCCCCGGTGGGACGTGCTCCAAAAACTCGTCCCCTACGGCCAAATTCGTTCCCAGCATGTTACAGGCAGCCGGGTTGAACGTCGTCACCCGCCACTGAGTATCGAGTGAAACGATGCCGGTGCACAAACTCCCCAAAACGGTCTCAATGTAGCGGCGACGTTCATCGAGCTGAGCACGGTGGATGCGCAACTGCTGCGCCATGGCGTTGAAGGAATCCACGAGCACGGCCAGTTCGTCCTGGGCTTCAACCCGCACCACATAATCGAGATTCCCCTGGGCAACGGCCTCTGTTGCCTCGGCCAACGCCCGCAGCGGCACGACGACAAAGCGGGCCGTGGTGATGGCAAACCATATCGCGCCAAACATCAGAAAGAGTGTGACAAACCCCAGAATCAGCAGGTAGTTGAGCTTGAGCGTCCGCGACTCGGCGGCGAGGGTCGCCCGCTGGTTGGCTACCTGGGTCAGTTCGGCGATCTTCTGGTCAAGCACTGGTGGCATTGTGCGGACGACGACAAGCGCATCTCCGGTTTCCCCAACCGGGACGGCGGCAGCAATGAAGGTGCTCAGCTTGCCTTCTAGATGACCGGCCGGAAATGGGTCCGACCGCACGCGCTGATGCAAGCTGGCGACGAAGGTTGGTGGCAGCTCACTCCAGTCGCCAAAAACCACATAGGGTTGCCCCTCCCCATCCAACCACTGACCGGCTTCAATGCCGAGTGCTTGCGCCTCGTCCACAAAAAGCTTCCGTGCACTTTCTGGCGGCATTTTTCTTTCGGTTTTCCCGGCGGCTTTTTCGGTTGCCAGCCAAGACAGCAATCGTCGTCCAACGGCATGTCCATCATCCTGCAGGGAACGCATTTCGCGAGTCAGTACCAACCGCTGGATGGCCACAGCGCTTTCTCGGTAACGTTCAGCAGGTAGGTTGAACCACTTGTCCAGGCTGCGGTTCAACAACCCATAGGCAAAGAAAAACAACATCAGCAGGGGTAAAGCTGAAACAATCAGGGAAGCAGCTACCAAGCGCGTTTGGAAGGATGTCCCCAAAGTGCGCTGCCGTCGCTCTTGCTGTAGCTTTATAACGTTGCGAATCAGCAGTGCCAGGAGAATGATGAAAGCTAGAAAGTTCAGCGCTGACAGTGCGTACAGCATCAACGTCGTCGAAACGTTGCGTGGCGAGAGAAAGGGCAACACATTGAATGCCGACTGAACAACAAGCGCTCCCAGCAAAACGATGACCAGTATCAACAGTGACAGCGTCCGTATCCGCCGCACGCGGTAGGCGCGCAGGGCACGGCTTGCCTCGTGAGGGTTGACAATGCTTACTGGGTGCTCGGAGGACATTGCCGACTGAAAAACAATCCAAGTGAGATGCCCGTTAGTTGTAGCACAGCCGCAGACTAACAACTGACCGGTTTTACCCTTGTTCAAGCATCACCACGCCAATGTCATCCGAACGGGATTTTCTCCGCCGTCTTCAGTCAATGGCGCGCCGTAGATGCCCGGACCTCCAGATCGGGATTGGAGACGATGCGGCTCTCATCACGCCACGCCCTGGACGCCAGTTGGTCGTCATGAGTGATGCCTTGGTTGAAGATATTCACTTTCGCCGACGCTACGTACCGGCAGCAGCCATCGGGCACAAGGCACTGGCCGTCAACCTCAGTGACTGCGCCGCCATGGGCGCAACGCCCCGGTTCTGCCTGCTTTCCCTAGCCCTTCCGCCGTCGGCGCAGCCTCTAGCTGAAGACATCATACAGGGGCTGCTGGCTCTGGCTGACCGGGCGCAGGTCAGCCTGGTCGGCGGGGATACCACGTCCAGCCCGCAGTCCATTTTTGTGGATGTGTGCCTGATAGGCGACATTGCACCTGACTGCGCCGTCACGCGCGCCGGGGCCCGGCCAGGTGACTGCCTGTTTGTGAGTGGCAACCTCGGTGCGGCCGCTGCTGCTCTTCAGGCGCTTGAGCGGGAAATAGCACCGCCTGATGCGGCTTCTGAAGCCCGGTTTCTATTCCCAGAACCGCGTCTCGAACTAGGCCAATACCTGGCGGCACACGGCCTAGCCACGGCTATGCTCGACATCAGCGATGGACTGTCACTGGACCTCGCCCGGCTGTGCGAAGCCAGTCAAGTCGGAGCCATACTCGAAGCCGAAGCACTCCCCATTGCCCCGGCAGCCGTGGCAATCACTTCCGACCAAGCAGCAGCGCGTCAGTTGGCGCTTGATGGCGGCGAGGACTACGAATTGCTTTTCACTGTCTCTCCCCAGCAGGCTGCAACCGTGGCCGCACTAAGCGGCGCAGCAATTGTTGGCGGCGTCACCCTCACGTGCATTGGACGCATCACAGCCGGCCGTGACATCACTCTGCGCGTGGATGGAACAATCTACCCACTTCCGGCGCGTGGTTACGATCACTTTGCGGGACCCGGAGGCAGTAACACTGGATCTGCTACCACTTGTGCGTAGTTTCCCCGCCGCCAGCGCCACGGTAGCAGGGCCACATCCAAGAACGGCCGCACAGAACGCCAGTTGAGACCGACCTTCGAGCCTTCTGCGTGATTCCACGCCACGGGAACTTCGGCGACCCGCGCGCCAATGTTTTGCGCCAGGTAAAGAATCTCCACATCAAAGGCAAAGCCTCTTACCTGTTGCGCCTGAAACACCGGCAGAAACACATCTCGCCGGAAGGCTTTGAAACCGCACTGGGTATCGGCGTACTTCAATCCTGTCAGAACCCGTACAAAGCGATTGAAGCACCGGCCGGCAAATTCGCGCAGCGGCGACTGGTGCACACCAATTTGCGACTCTGGCAGGTCGCGCGAGCCAATGGCAGCGTCATACTGTCCTGATGTAATCAGCCCCAGCAACTTCGGCGTCTCTGTTAGCGGCGTCGAAAGGTCGGCGTCTGAAAACAGCACAATCTGACCGCAGGACGCCAGGAAGCCCTGACGCACACTGTAGCCTTTTCCTTGATTGCCCGGATTGGACAGCACATGAAGGGAGAGTCCATGACGCGCAAGGGCAGGAACAAGCTCCCGCGCAACCATAGCTGTCCCGTCAGAAGAGCCATCATCCACGACGATGACTTCCACTCCACCGGCGAAATCCCGGAAATAGGCTCCGACGCTTTCCAGCGTCGGAGCAAGACGGAAGGCTTCGTTATAAGCTGGGATGACAAAACTGAGAAAAGGTGGGCTGTTCACGCAATGGTTACTTCCCGGCAGAGATACACATCCTGGATCAGGTTGAGTAGCTTGATTCCCTCAGACATCGGCCGTTGGAAAGCCTTGCGCCCAGAGATCAGCCCCATCCCGCCAGCACGTTTGTTGATGACAGCCGTGCGGACGGCTTCAGCAAAGTCATTGTCGCCCGAGGCGCCGCCGCTATTGATAAGACCGGACCGTCCCATGTAGCAGTTAGCCACCTGGTAGCGTGTCCACTCAATGGGATGGTCTGTTGCAAGTTCCGAGTAGACCTTTTTGTGGGTCTTGCCAAACTTGAGTGCCTCATAGCCGCCGTTGTTTTCAGGTAGTTTTTGCTTGACGATGTCGGCCTGAAGCGTCACGCCCAAGTGATTGGCTTGACCGGTTAGATCGGCTGCTACGTGGTAGTCCTTCTCGGCCGTCTTGAACGCAGCATTGCGGGTGTAGCACCACAAAACAGTTGCCATACCCAACTCGTGCGCCGCTTGGAAGGCAGCCGATACTTCTTGAATCTGCCGACTCGATTCGGCTGAACCGAAGTAAATTGTCGCCCCAACTGCTACTGCGCCCAGATTCCACGCCTGCTTGACCGTTCCAAACATCACTTGGTCGTACTTATTCGGATAAGACAAAAACTCGTTGTGGTTGATTTTGACGATGAAGGGGATTTTGTGGGCATATTTGCGGGCAACTGAACCGAGCACCCCAAAGGTGGTCGCTACTGCATTACACCCTCCCTCAATGGCCAGTTTGACGATATTCTCTCCGTCAAGGTATATGGGATTGGGTGCAAAGGAAGCACCAGCGCTGTGCTCTGCCCCCTGATCAACGGGCAGGATGGACATGTAGCCAGTTCCGGCCAGGCGCCCGTGATTGAAAAGTTGCTGCAAACTCCGCAGAACTTGTGTGAGCGATCAGACAGCGCAAAGACCCGATCCACGAAATCCGGTCCAGGCAGGTGCAAGTGTTCGGCTGAAATGCCTTTTGCGCGATAGGACAACAAAGCCTCGGCTTCGTCGCCAAGCAGGCGTTCAATTTCTCCGATCATGACAAGAGAACCTCCGGGCAAAAATGCGGCTTACAAGCCCTGAAAACTGCAAAGCTGTTTTGTATCACAAATGCTAAGATAGGGCGTACACATCTCTTGTTGTGGAATAGCTGCCCAACGTACTAGAGTCGGCTTACCTGCCACTCCCCAACACAGGTGAAGAAACGCCATGAGTGAAACCGTCAAGCCTACTGTGCTGCTTGTTGATGATGACCCGACCATTCGCCTCACCGTCGGAGCCTACCTTAGTGGACAAAACTTCAACGTACTTGAGGCAGCCACCGGACGTGAAGCCATTGAAATGGCTACGAAGCATCGCCCCCAGGCCATCATTCTCGATGTCATCCTGCCGGACCTAGATGGGCTTCAAATCTGCCGCTTGTTACGTGAGTGCAACATTCAGTCGCCGATTCTTTTCCTTTCAACCGACACCGAGCTTGACACCCGTTTGCGAGGCTTTTCTTATGGCGGCGATGATTACTTGACCAAGCCATTCAATATGCTTGAGCTAGGTGCACGCCTCCAAGCGATTTTGCGCCGCCAGACGCTTACCTCCGACATTGAGGAAGTCCTCGTTCGGGGCGACCTTTCCATCGATGTTATTCGGCGTCGCGTGATTCGCAACGGCAAAGCCATTGAACTTACGCCCACGGAGTTCCGCATCTTGCTTACCTTGGCGCGCCGTCCAGGCCAAGTCTTCTCCCGCGACCGTCTGCTTGACGAACTCCGGGAAGAGGAAGGCTACTTGCGCAACGTTGACCCCCATATTGCCCGGTTGCGCGCCAAAATTGAGCCTATTCCAAGCCGCCCAACCTACATCCAGACCGTGTGGGGACAGGGTTACAAGTTTGAGTGTGCCGATTCATAGGCGCTTGACCCTTGGCCGAATGCCTTAGCCGCCAAGTGCATCATGCGATTGTTACACACGTCGGACTGGCACTTAGGGGCAACCTTAGGGGGGCATCCCAGAGACAGTGAGCATCAGCGCTTTCTTGCCTGGTTGCTTGAGACGCTGAAAGCCCAGGCGGTTGATGTCCTACTGATTACCGGCGACATCTTCGACACGGCCAACCCGCCGGCATCTGCGCAAAGGCTCTACTACGACTTCTTGGCCAGGTGCTACACCGAACTGCCAGCGCTGACGCTAGTAATCATTGGTGGAAACCATGACTCCGCCAGTCGGCTTGACGCCCCGGCCGATCTACTCAACCACCTTCGCGTGCGTGTCGTCGGGGGTGTTACAACCCAACCAGACGGTCAGCCTGATGTTGATCGCATGCTTGTTCCACTCGGTGACGCCACAGGCAAGGTGGCAGCCTGGTGTGTAGCTGTGCCGTTTCTTCGTCCCTCCGATGTCAGCGCGGCAGAAGAATTCTGTCACGGCGTGCGTGCACTGTACGCCCGGCTTTTCGAGGTCGCACGGCAGCGGCGTCGCCTAGGGCAGGCGCTAGTTGCCACCGGGCATGCCTTCATGGTCGGCGGACAACTCTCTGATACTGAACGTCCAATTCAATGCGGGCATCTGTACGCCCTACCGGCAGACATCTTTCCAGAGGATGCCGCCTACGTCGCACTTGGTCATCTGCATCGGGCACAGTGCGTCGCCAATCGTCCACATGTGCGCTACAGCGGCTCGCCCTTTCCGCTGTCTTTTACCGAGCGCCACTACGCGCATCAGGTCGTGCTCATCGAACTGGAAGGCGAGCATGCCACACGGATCGAGCCGCTTCCTGTCCCACCAATGCGTGACCTGCTGCGAATACCGCAGCATGATGCAGCTCCACTTGACCAAGTTCTCAATGAACTGCGCCAACTTCCCACCGTACCTACGGCGTCTGACAAACTGCCACCGCTGGTTGAGGTGCACGTCCGGGTTGACCGCCCCCAACCAACACTGAAAGAAGACATAGAAGGAGCGTTGCGCGGAGTCTGGGCGAATCTAGCCCGAATTGAAGTTGTCTACCCGCAGCAGGCACAAACCTCTTCCCTCCTTGCAGCCAACAACCACACTAGTCCTACACCAGAAGCCTTGTTTGCAGCCTGCTATCGAGCAAAGCACGGTTGTGATCCTTCAGAAACCTTGCAGCAGACCTTCCATACCTTACTCCAAGAGACGCTTTCAAAAGTGACGCATGAAGATTCTTGCTATTCGCGGCCGTCATCTTGCTTCGCTGACCGAGTTTGATGTGTCCCTTGAACAAGGGCCGCTCGGGTACGCTGGATTGTTTGCCATCACAGGCCCGACCGGAGCTGGTAAGAGCACGCTGCTCGACGCCCTGTGTCTAGCGCTTTATGACCGCCTGCCCCGCATCAAACGTGAGAAGGGTGGCTACCGCGTCTCTGCCGGCCTTACTGATGACGAGGCATTACCTTTTACCGACTGCCGACACATCATCCAGCGTGGTCGGTGCGACGCCTATGCCGAGGTGGATTTTCTTGGGTGCGACAACAAGCGCTGGCGGGCGCGCTGGCAGGTTCAACTGGCAGCGAAAAAAAATTCCCGACAGGCCGCCAGACTGCGTGCCCCCGAAGTTGAGCTCTTTGAACTGGCAACAACCGCCGGGGAACAACCACAAGTCGTCAGTCGGAAAACCGCACACGGCAAGGAAGAGACTCTAAAGCTCATCCGCCAGAAAATTGGGCTCAGTTATGAACAGTTCTGCCGGTCGGTGCTGCTGGCGCAGGGGGAATTTGCAGCCTTTCTCAAGGCTAGCGCCGAGGAACGTGCCAACCTACTGGAAGCCATGACCGATACCCGGCTCTACGCTGAACTGTCCATTGCTGCTCACGAGCGGGCCAAGCAAGAAAAGGCAGCCCTGGAAGCCCTGAAAAATCAACTCGGCTATTTCAAAACCCTTTCTGATGACGAACGCTGTCGGATAGAAGCTACCCGAAAGCAGCTCGAAGATGAATGCCGGGAACTCGAACGGCAACGTAGTATCTACGAACAAGCACGACAGTGGTACACCCAACAAGAGGCACTAGAGGCAGCTTTTCAAAAGGCAAAAGCTGACTATGACGCAGTGCTCCAAGAACATCAAAAGGCCGAACCCCGGCGCCTTTACCTTGCTCGCCTCGACCATGCTCATCGGTTGCGTCCCCTGTATGAGGGCTACCTAGAAGCTGACCGGGAGCAACAGCAGGCAGCGCAGCTTGTTGTCGCAACGCAACACCGGTACGCCGTAACACGCAAAAGTCTTGATGCTACTCATTGTCAACTGAAGCAGGCAGAAGAAAACCTTGCCCGTGTCAAAGACGAACGCGCTGCCCGGCAGCCAGACATCGAAGCAGCACGAGAACTCGATCTGAAAATTCATCAAGCCCGGCAGCGCGCCCTAGCAGCAAGAAACCAACTTGACAGTGCCAGGCAACGACAGGCAGACCACCAGCAGCAACTCGCTTTGGCTGCGCAAGCACTTGCCCACGTGAATCAAGCTCTGACAGAAACTAGCCGGTGGTTGGAAGCAAATGCGCACCTCCAGGCCGTTGCCGAGCGACAGGAGTGGTGGGAGCGCAACATTGAAGCCTACGCAGAAGTTAGAAACACGCTGGATCAGCTAAAAGCGCAGAAAGACAAGCTCAAAGCTGACCTTGACCAAAACCAAGCCAAAGTGGATCAAGGCCAGTTGGTGCTTCAGGAAAATGAAGCGCAGCTTGCTGTGGACATGGCGCAGTTGGAGACGGCTAACCGGCACCTTGAATGCCTAGCCGCAAATTATTCACATGAAGCACGCCGGGAATTGCGCCGTCAGCTTGACAGTCAACGTGAAACCCTGAGGGTACTCCAACGCCTGGTTGAAACAGCCCACAAAGCCGAACGCGACTATGTTGCAGCCACATATGATGCCCAAGCGGCCCAAAAGGCGCTAGAAGCCCTACAGCGTGATGACGACCGACGTGCGCGCGAGCAAACCGAACTGGAAGCTGTACTCAACGAACGCCTCCAGGAGCTTCGCCTAGCACAGGCAACTGAAGAACTTGCTGCTCGCCGTCCCGATTTGCTTATTCCCGGCAAACCATGTCCTCTCTGTGGCGCAACCGAGCATCCATACGCCGACAAACCTGCCCCGCCCAGTAGCCTTGTTGCCCACCTTAGGGAGGAAGTTGAAGCCGCCCAACAGCAACTCAAAGCATGCACTGAAGCGAGGCAGGAACTCGGCCGCATGAGAGCGGTTGAGGCAGCCCGGCTGGAGGGTGCACATCAGCGCCAAGCCGAAGCATTGCGTGAAAAACAAACATGCCTGACAGCATGGGAAAAGCAGCGGTTGGCAGAGTTGCCGGCTTCACCCCTGGCTTCTGAGGCCCTGACAGCGCTTGACACGCTTACTAAAAGGCTTGCCGAACAACAACGCTTGCTCGAAGCTGAGGAAAACGCCTACGAGCAAGCACGCCACCAACGGGACGTAGCCCAGCAAGCTGTAGACCAAAGTCGAGAACGGTATCATCAAGCCCAAGAAGCTTACCGGCAGGCCGAACATGCGCTGCAACAAGTGACAAATGCCCTAAAAACCTGCCAAGCCAGGTATGAAACTTATGAACAACAGCGTTGCCGGTACGTTCAGGAACTCGCCGCAGTTTTCTCCAGTACTCCCGACTGGCAGATACAACTTGAAGCCAATGTAACCGCTTTCCGCGAACAAGCCAGAAAGGATGCTGAAGTCTGGGCAATAAACCTCCAGGCACACCAGAGAGCTCTGGCGCAAAAGCAGGACCTCGAACACCAGATAGAAGTTCAAAACTCAGCTTTTGCCGGTCTTCAAAGCTGGTTGGATCAGGCCGAACGGCAGGCCCTTGACGCTGAGGCTGAACTCAAAGACCTCGAAATGCAGCGTGCGGCTCTGCTCGGCGGTCAGCTTACCGAGGCCTTTTGCCGAATGCTGGATGACGCAGTGGCACAAGCCGAACATATCTACCATGACGCGCGTCAAAGGCTTGCTGCAGCCGAGCGCGAAGAAGCCCAAGCTGCTGCTGACTACAGAGCTGCTTGTAACCGCCATCAAGAAAAAGTTGCTGCTGCTGAAAAGGTACGGCTGGAACTTGCTGCTGCCTTATCCGAAGCGAGTCTGTCGGAAGCTGATCTGGCACAGCTTCTCGCTGTTTCTCAAATCGAACATCAGGGGCTCCGCGAAGAGCTTGCGGCGCTTGACGAAAGGGTTAGACAAAGGGAGACAGTGCTGAAGACAAGGCACGAAGAGCGAGAGGCCCATGCCAAATCCGCACCACCAAACCTCGCCCGAGCAGAGATTCTAGCCAGGCTCGAAGCAGTTGAAGCCGAGCACCGTAGCAAACACAAAGAGATCGGGGTATTGGAAGAAAAGCTCCGGCAGGATGAGGAAACCCGTCAGCGCCAGAAAGCACTGGCTGAGGAGCTTGAGCGGCAGGAACAAGTGTATCGCCGTTGGGCTGAGTTGGATGAAGTCATCGGTTCACACAACGGCAATAAGTTTCGGATGTTTGTTCAAAACTTTCAGTTCCAAGTCCTGCTTGACCAGGCCAATGCTTACCTGCGCCGGCTTCGCCAGCGGTATCGGCTGCTGCCCGTCCCCGGTGCTGACCTAGAGCTGCAAGTTCTCGACCATGACCTAGCCGACACCATACGTCCGATTAGCACCCTTTCAGGGGGAGAAACCTTCTTGGTTTCACTAGCGCTTGCGCTTGGGCTAGCTGCTATGTCAGCAAACAAAGTCACAGTAAAGTCGCTCTTCATCGACGAAGGCTTGGAACCCTTGATCCTCAGTCCCT
>AFSR01008529.1_pt1 | contig 14580 bp, 18 predicted proteins | sample 296848 | NCBI WGS metagenome assembly AFSR01 (sample SAMN02954305, study PRJNA68063) | hot springs metagenome | biome: terrestrial; feature: Mushroom and Octopus hot springs; material: microbial mat core samples; isolation source: Yellowstone National Park Mushroom and Octopus hot springs ...
CCGTTCGCGCCGAGAGTATAGCCCTCGAAGCCCGTAATCAGGCACTGAGCAAATGCGCCGCTCATGCCCATCAGCGCCGTAAGAGCCAAAACTGCGTATCGCATCCTCATCGATTCCTCCTTTCGCAGGGCGAGCCTGCGTCCTTATTATACCCCGAATTTGTGAGGGCGTTGGGTATACTGTACGCGATGGGAGGCGTGCGACACGGAGGTTGGCTTGCGGCGCTGCTGATTGCGCTGCTGCTGTGTCTGCCGTCCGGGGCGCAGCAGGACAAAACGCAGCAACGCCAGCAGTTGCAACGCGAGCTGCAGTCGCTGCAAGGGGAGATTGGCAAGCTGCGCGGCGCGATTGACCAGAAGCGACGCGAGGAGCGCAAGGTACGCCGCGACCTCGCCGAGCTGGATCAGCAGATCACGCGCGTGTCGGCGCGCCTGCGTGAGACGCGCGACCGCCTCGCCCGCGCCCGCAAGGAGCAAGCCGCGCTCGCCCAACGCCTCGAGAGGCTCACCCAACGCCTGCGCCGCCGCGAGAGCTTGCTGGCGCAACGGCTCCGCGCCGCCTACAAGTACCGCACCGTGTCGTACCTCAGCCTGCTCACGAACGCCCGCAACCTCAGCGAACTCAACAGCCGCAGCTATGTGCTGCGCCAAATCGTGAAGACCGACCGCGAACTGCTGGAGCAGGTACGCGCCGACCAGCAGGAGGTCGCGCAGGCGAAAGCCGCAATGGACGCCCTCGTGCGCCGTATCGCGGGGTTGGAGGCAGACCTGCGCACGCAGCAGACGGAACTCACGGAGGCGCAGGACGAGAAGCAAGCGCTGCTGAAGGACATCGCCCGCGAGCGCGCACTCTACGAAAAGCAACTGGCGGAGCTGGAAGCCGAGTCGCAAGCGATTGCCCGCCGCCTGCGCGCGCTGATGGAGACGCCCAAAGGGCGCGCCCGCGCCGACACGCCCTGGTCGGGACGCTTCATCCGCCCTGTGGACGGCAGGCTCACCTCTGGCTTCGGCATGCGCATGCATCCCATCTTCAAGTGCGCAAGATGCACACCGGTATCGACATCGCCGCGCCGACAGCACGCCCATCCGCGCCGCCGATGCGGGCGTGGTGGTCGAAGCGGGCTACATTCGCGGCTACGGCTACACGGTCATCATCGATCACGGCGGCGGCGTGGCGACCCTATACGCGCACTGCTCCGCGCTGCTGGTGTCGGCAGGTCAAGAGGTGCAGCGCGGGCAAATCATCGCCCGCGTCGGCAGCACAGGCTACTCCACAGGACCGCACCTGCACTTCGAAGTGCGCGTCAACGGCGAGCCTGTGGACCCGCTTGGGTACGGGCTGTAAGCGACAGGAAAATTCGGCGCGAAGGCTTATATAGCCGCCTATGGAAGCGAACATCTTTACGAATGTCGTGTTGCCCCTTGCGCTGGCAGTGATTATGCTGGGCTTAGGGCTGACGCTCACGCGCGACGACTTTTTGCGCGTGGTGATTTTCCCGAAGGCGTTCGTGATTGGGCTGACCTGCCAGATGGCGTTGCTGCCGCTGGCGGGGTTCATGATTGCGAAACTGTTCCCGATGGAGCCGCAGTTGGCGGTCGGAGTGATGATTCTCGCGCTGTGCCCTGCGGGCGCGACGGCGAACCTGATTACCTACCTTGCGCGGGGCGATGTCGCGCTGGGTATCACCCTGACCGCGTTCAACAGCATTATCATCATCGTCACGACGCCGATCCTGATTAACCTGTCGTTGGCGCACTTTCTGGGCGAGACACAGGAGATTCGACTGCCCGTGCTGCGCACGATTATTCAGGTCGGCGCGATTATTCTGATCCCCGTCTCGATCGGGATGCTGATTCGGGCGCGCAAGCCCAAGTTGGCGTTCGCCGCGGAGCGTCCCGTGCGCTATCTGTCGATGGTGTTTATCGTGATTGCGGTGCTGGGCGCGGTGCTGCAGGATGTGGAGAACCTGCCGTCGCACTTTCGGCAGGCGGGGCTGTCGATGCTCGCGCTGAATGTGCTGACGCTGTGGATGGGCTATAATGTGGCGCGTCTGTTCCGCCTACCGCTCAAGCAGGCGATAGCGATTTCCATCGAGGGCGGCATCCAGAACGGCACACTCGCGATTCTGATTGCCAGCACGATTCTGAAGCAGCCCGCGATGTCCATCCCTGCGGCGGTCTACAGCCTGATTATGTTCGCCACGGGCGCGTTTATGGTCTACTACTTCGGGCGTCGGGCGCAGGAGGCTGCCCCAGAGATGGCGTCTTAGCCGCCCCAGCGCGGGTCGTCGAACCGCTGAATCTCGATGAGATAGCCGTTCGGGTCGCGGGCGAACAGGTGGTAGATGTGGTAGCGTTCGTTGTAGGCGGGCGGCTTAGTGATTTCAACGCCGTGCGCCTGCAGGTGGCTGTGCCATTCGTCGACGGCGGGCGTGACCAGCGTCAGGATCACGCGCTCGGCGGGCTGCGGCGTTTCCGCGCGACGACAGAAGCCCAGATAGCCTGCCCCAGCGACGCGGTAGATGCAGCAGTCCACCTGCTCCAGCGCACAGGGCAAGCCCAGCGTCCGCTCGTAGAACTGGCGCGTCGCCTCCCAGTTCGGCGCGGGCAAAAACGCGATGAACTCTGTGATCGGTGGGCGTGTCATGGCATGAATTATGACCGATTCGCGCTGGGAATCCATCTGAAACCTTAGCGCATCATAAACTACGCGAATTAACATTAACCCATAGCACTTGCAATTTTGTATCCACATGGGGTACACTATGGACACTATGAAACCCATCGAAGCGTTGAAGCAGTATCGGGAGCAAGAGGGTTTCACCATCGAGGAGCTTGTGGCTGTTGCGAACAGTCTGCTGGAGCAGTGGGCGCCGATTCAACCGCGCTACAAGGTGGTGCCTTTCCCAGATGTGCGCACGGTTCGGTTCTACACGGCGCATCGGCTGATTGACCCGCCGTCGCGTCGGCGTGGGAACCGCGTCATCTACGACTATCACCACCTGTTGCAGTTGGTGACGCTCAAGACACTGCAGGCGCAGTATATTCCGCTGCGCGCCGTGCGTCGGATGATGGAAGGCAAGACCGATGAGCAGTTAGAGCAGCTCATCAACTCGGTTCTGGAGCAGCGGTCGGAGACCGCTATTGCCAAGCAGATGGGCGAGGCGGCGCAAGCGTTGGTGGCGGAAAAAGCCGCCGTCTATGTGCCGACGCCCCAAGCCCAGCAGGGTCCCTACCCGACGCCCACGGAGGTGCATCAGTTCGTCCTGTCCAACTGGGCGGTGCTGATTGTCAACCCCGAAGCGGCGCGTCAAGCGAACATCACGGAGATCAATCGCGTCTCCGATATGGTGCGCCTGAGCCTCCAGAAGGCATACCACGAGCATAACGATGGTGAAGCACAGCAGCCCGCCGCCGCTAAAGGCAAAGCGCGGGCGCGCAATCGCTGAATTTGAATGAAGACAGCGATTATCGGTGGGACAGGAGTGCAGAGCCTGCCAGGCTGGACGCTTCAGGCAGAGCATGCCTACGACGACGGCGTGTTTCTGTACGAAGGGAGCCTGCATGGGGAGCCTGCGCTCCTGCTCCCCCGCCACTCGAAGGGGCACAAGGTTCCGCCCCACCGTATCCCGCACGCACGCCATGTGCGCGTGCTGAAAGAGCATGGCGTGCAAAGCGTGCTGGCGACCGCCGCTGTCGGCGCGCTGCGCACCGACTGGACGCCTGGCACGCTGGTCATCCTGAGCGACTTTCTAGACTTCATGCGCGAGGTCAACACGCTGTACCACGATACGGTGGTGCATACCGATTTCACCGAACCGTTTTCGCCGTTGCTACGCGACGCGCTGCTCAAAGCGGCAGACAGGCTGGGAATCCCTGTGCAACGGGAGGGGGTCTATGTGTGTGCGCCTGGACCGCGCTACGAGACGCCCGCCGAAATCCGCATGTTTCGGATGCTGGGCGGCGATGTGATTGGGATGACCGTCGCGCCTGAAGCGATTCTGTGTCGCGAGGCGGGCATCCACTACGCTGCTGTCGCTATCGTCACGAATCTGGGCGCGGGGCTGAGCGGGCAGCCGCTCACGCACGAGGAGGTCACCCAAGTGATGCACGGCGCGACAGAAACACTCGCGCGCCTGTTTGCTGAGACGCTGTGCCTGCTGAAAGCCACCCCGTTGTAGTATAATCTCCGCTGGCATGAGCAGCCTGTGGGAGGCAGTAGACGCCGCGTTCCAGCGTCTGGAGTCGCGCCACGATTTCGAGCCGCGCCCCGTGCAACGCCAGATGGCGCAGTTTGTGTGCGAGCAGCTGGAGCGTGGGCAGTCGGCGATGGTAGAAGCACCAACGGGGGTGGGCAAGAGCCTCGCCGCGCTGCTGCCCGCCATCGCCTACAGCCTGCAGCAGCGCAAGCGGGTCGTCATTAGCACCTACACGGCGATGCTGGCGGAACAGTATTGGCGCAAAGACCTGCCGCTCGCGCTGAGCCTGTTCCCGAACGCGCCCGAAGTCGCTCTGGCGATGGGACGCAGCCGCTACGCATGCGCCGACATCATTCGCGGCAACAAAGCGTCGCGCGTGCGTCCCGAACTCGCGAATTTCCTCCAGCAGTGGGTCGGCGTCGCGCACGAGGGCGTGGAGTCGGAGCTGACGAGTTTCTGCGGCGCAAGGGCGTGCCCGAGCGGTTTATGCGCGGGCTGTGGGAGCATATCGCTGTGCCGAGCGCGTGTCGGGCGCGCCTGTGCCCCTACTACCCCACCTGCTTCTACTACCAAGCGCGGGAACGGGCGCGCCAAGCGGGGATTGTCATCACCAATCACGCCTTCGTGCTGGCAGACGCGCAGGTGCGCCAAGCGACCGACGGCGCAGCCTCGCTGCTGGACGACTACGACTACCTCATCCTCGACGAGGCGCACGACCTCTTGGACGCCGCCGCCAGCGCGCTGGAGTTCGATCTGGACAGCAAGTTCGTCGAACGGCTGGTTGCGCACGCTGTAGGCTTGAGCAACCAGATAAACGACGCGCTTACGAGCAAGAATCCGCCTGTGGGGTTTATTATGTCTGTGCAGCGGCTGGTGGAGGGCTTTTCGGGGCGCGTGCGCGACGCCTACGAGCAGATGGCGTTCCCCGACGACCTACCGCAGGAGGGGGTAGCCACGCGCGTCGCGCCCGAACGCTGGCGCAGATGCGCCCGCTGCAGGGCGCGTTCCGACCCGACCTGCACGAACAGGTCAGCCACACGGCAGCGGCGATACGCAAGGAGATCGGCGACCTCTATCGGGAACTGAGCCAGACGCTGAAGGAGTTCAAGGGGCAACTCACCGACGCGCAGCATGACGCGGTGCGCGACCTGCTGCTGCAGTTTCGCGGCGAGTTCGTGATGGCGTATGAGCACTTGGGGCGGCTGGCAGAGCCAGCAGAAGGCGTGAGTTGGGTGGAGCCTGACGCGCCGCGCTGGAAGGCGTGCTACGAGCCGCTCGCGCTGGGCGAGTGGCTGCACACGCGCCTGTGGCGCGACCGCCCCGCGCTGCTGATGAGCGCGACGCTGACGATCGATGGGCGGTTCGACTTTTTCGCGGGGCAACTGGGGTTCGAGGCGCACGCGACGCTTCAACTGCCCTATGTGTTCGATTATCGTCGCCAGTGCGCGCTCTACTTGCCGCGCGCGGGCGCGATACCGCCGCCCCCGCCGCATGCCCGCGCGCCTGGCGTAGACGCCTACTATCGGCGCCTCGCCGACGAAATCGGCGCGCTGATCCGCCTCACGCACGGGCGCGCGCTGGTGCTGTTCGCCTCCGTGAGCGAGATGCGCGCCGTGCGCGAGCGCATCCAACTGGACGGGGTGCGCATCTTGATGCAGGGCGACGGCTCCGTGGCAGATCTCGCGCGGCAGTTCCGCGAAGATGTGCACTCGGTGCTGTTCGGGGTGCGCTCGTTCTGGACAGGCTTCGACGCGCCTGGCGAGACGCTGGTGAACCTGATCTTGACGCGCATCCCGTTCGAAGTGCCGACCACGCCGCTGCAGCGGGCGCGTCAGGCGTGGTTCGAGGCGCAGGGGCTGGACGCCTTCCGTGCGTGGACGCTGCCGATGGTCAAACAGCAGATGCGTCAGGGGTTCGGCAGGCTCATCCGCCGCGCCGACGACTGGGGCATCGCGGCGATATTAGACCCCCGCATGCGCACGAAAGCCTACGGGCGCGAAATCTTGAACAACCTGCCTCAAGGCGTGCGCGTGTTCGATACGCTCCCCGCGCTGGCGGACTGGCTGCGTCCGTATACGGATTTGCCCTGATTCGGGCAGTAAAAACGCCCCCACATGGGGTATACTTCCGATGGTGTCGCTTGATGCTGGAGGGCACGCATGGCGAAGAAACCAACTGAGGGGTCGCAGCAGCGCAAGGCGCGATCGCCTTTCGAGAAGCTGCGCACGACAGGCTCCAGTGCGTATCGCCTGTTCGTGCTGGTCGCCTTCTATGCCCGCGCGAAGAAACCCCTTTTTGATGCGGAGGTCACCGCGCTCTTTGCCCATGCGCTCCCCGAAGTGTGCCAAAGCTACGAGTACGAACTCATCGCCTACCGCGTGATGCCGAACCAGGTGCATCTGGTGCTGGGAATCAAGCCAACCGATGCCGTCGCCGATGTAATCAGCAACATTAAGCGAAGCACCGCACACAGACTGTTCGAGGGCATCCCGCGCTTGGAGCAGGAAATCGGCAAGCGCAACTTCTGGGCGGAAGGCTACTTCGCCGAGACGCTGGGACACACCCAAATCGAGCAGACGCTCAAGATGTGGCAGCACCGCGCCAAAGACGAGGAGACGGTGCTGATGCAAATCGTGTACGACCTCGCGCAGCCGTTGCACCCCAAACAGATTGAGCGCGTGATGGACGATCTGCTGCCCGCCGAGCGGGTGGTCGTGCGCCTGCTGTACGGGCTGCAGGGCGAGCAGGCGCACACGCTGGATCAGGCGGCGGAGAAACTGGGACTGAAGCCCGAAGAGGTGCAACAGATGGCGCAGGAGTCTATCCGTAAGATTCGCGAGATTATGCGCGAACGGCGGCGCGAACGCGCCGCAGGGAGGTCGGCATGAGCGCGTGCCTGTTCTGCAAGTTCGTCAGCCGCGAAATCCCGACGCAGGTGGTCTACGAAGACGAACACGCGCTGGCGTTCCGCGACATCAACCCGCAAGCGCCGACGCATATCTTGGTCATCCCGCGCATGCACATCGAGAACCTCGCGGCGATGCAAGCCGACCACGAGGGGCTGATGGGGCATCTGCTGTGGGTGTGCGCGGAGATTGCCCGTCAGGAAGGCATCGAGGCGGAAGGCTACCGCGTGGTGCTGAACACGAACCGCGCGGCGGGGCAGTCGGTGTACCACCTGCACTTCCACCTGTTAGGCGGGCGGCAAATGGGTTGGCCGCCGGGCTAAGTGCGCCCATTGCGCCGAATCTGCCATAATTAAGGGTATGAACCGTTTATCGATGGCGCGGGCGGCAGGGTTGAACCTACTGCTCATCGGGCTACTCTGGTCGCAGGGCGCGCAGCGGCAGCCGAACTTCCACGCACCGCCCCCGAAACCCACTTCTGCCTACGACGAGCCGCTCACGGGCTACGAGGTCGCGATTTTGACCGCCGAGTTCGTGGTGAATCTGGAGCGGGGATTGACCGAAGCGTTCCAAAAGCCGATTAGCCTCGCCTCGGCGGGCGAGGTGCGTCTGGAGGGCAGGCATCCTGCGTGGGTGCAGCCCGCGCTCAAGGACTCAAGGCGCGCGGGGCAATCCCGCCACGCTTCAGTGGGGGTAAACCGATGCCGCGCTATCATGTCGGGCAGATGCTGGCGCAGTACGCGCAGCGACTGGACGCCCGCATGCGCGAGCACTCGGCGCGCGCGCGGCGTCACCCGATTCCGCACGCAGCCCACAATCCGTCTGGAACGCAACCACCCCGCCTACCGCGCGCTGGAATACCTCGCGCAAGGCGGCTGGGTCGGCGCGGGCGCACCCCTCTACCAGAAACCGACTGAGCCAATTCGGGGCAAGGAACTGCCCGACTTGCTGCGCGACATCGCCAAGCGCGTCCTCGAACGCTACCGCGACGAACCTCACCTAGAGAACTGAATCGGGTATCCTATACGCAGGAGGCTATCCTTATGCCGTATGTTATCACGGAACCCTGTATCGGCGTGAAGGACAAGTCGTGCGTGGCGGTCTGCCCCGTAGACTGCATCTACGAGGGCGACGACCAGCTCTACATCCACCCCGACGAGTGCATCGACTGCGGGCTGTGCGAGCCTGAGTGCCCTGTGAACGCTATTTACGCCGACACGGAAGTGCCCCCTGAATGGCGCCACTATATTGAGAAGAACGCGAACTTCTTCAAGCAGAAGAAGTAAGGGCTGGTTCTGGGCGGCGCTGGCGTCGATGGTAGGGCTGCACCTGCTCGTGCTGCCCCAAGTCTTCCAAGACATTCCCCTCCGCACGGATAGCGACACGGCGGTCATGCTGGACGCCGTGCAGCGGTATGGCGCGCTGCGCTGGCTGGTCGGCGATTGGTTGCTGGAGAACGGCTTCTATCGCCCTGTTAGCAGCCTCTCGATTGCGCTGGACTACGCACTGTACGGCGAGGCAGGCTGGGGCTTCCGCCTGATGAACTGGCTGCTGATGGTGCTGACCGCGATTGGCGCGTGGACGCTTGTGCGCGCCTACGCGCGGCTTGTGAGCACCCCCTACGCCGAGTGGCTCGCGCTGGGCGTGGGCGTCGCGCTGAGCCTGCAGCAGACGGGGCTAACCAGCGTCGTCGCGAAGTGGTCGGCGTGGTGGTTTGTGGGGGCTGTGGTGGGCATCGTGGCAAGCGGAAAAGTATTGCCCCCCTCCTTAAGGTTCCCCCCGCTTCGCGAGGGGAACCGAGTGGGGGCAGGTTCGCCGCGGGGGTTCAGACAAATCCATCCCAGCGCGGTTCCCCCTGCGGGCAGGGGGAACCTGCAGGAGGGGGTTCAAGTAAATCTTGCACTGGGCGCGCTGTTTTGGGGCTTTGACCGCCTGCTGGCGACGGAATACACGCGCTTGGTTACCTGGGTTCCCTCGCGCACGGCGTTGCTGGGCACGATGTTCAGCGTGTGGGCGATGTACGCGCTGCTGCGGGGCGCGTCTCAGCGGCGGTGGGGCTGGCTGGCGTTGGGGGGCGTGCTGTACCTGCTTGCGCTGGGCAGCTACGAGCAGCCGATTACGCTGGTCGTGTTGGTGGGCGCGCTGGCGTTCTGGCGGCGGCGCGAGTGGGGCGGCTGGGGCGCGCGGGCGTTTGCAGTGGCGGCGGTATGCGCCGCGCTCATCGTCGCGTTGCGCTTCACGCTGCTGCCTGCCGAGCCGTCTACCTACCAGCAGCAGCAGTTGCGCAGCAGCCTGTCGGGACCCGTCTTCACCTACCTGACCGAACTGCTGCCCCCTGTGGGGCAGTGGCAATACTGGCGGGCGGTAGGCACACACCTTGAAGTGCTGCTGGTGGACAAGACGGGGTGGGATCACATGGTGGGCACGCTGCTCTATCTGGGTGTGCTGGCGGCGGTGTGGCGGTGGCGGGGGCTGCTGGGTGGCGCGTGGCTGTGGCACGCGCTGGCGTTCCTGCCGATGGCGTTCCTGCACTTCTTCGAACATTACATGTACCTCCCGCAACTGGGCAAGACGCTGTTTGATGTCGGGCTAATCGCGTGGGGCGTGCAGCAACTAAGGGTACAATCGGGGCGCTTCACCTTACTGAAGGAGAACCGCGTCTATGCGCAGGCAGACACAGGTACCTGAACCTACCCACTACCCTATTGACCTACTCAGATAACAACGACTTGCGCAGGATAAGTAAATCCAAGACTGCTCGGCTGCCACTTCTGCCCCATCTGAGCGTCGCCTGTGAGCAACACATCGCACTTGCCATAGCTGGCAAATGCAAGATGGAGAGCATCAGGGGTGCGCAGTCGTGTGGCTGCTCTTATCTGTGCGGCGCGCAGGAACACCTGACGACGCGCGGGTATCAGCTCCAACGACTGAAAGAAGGTATGGAACCGCTGCTGCAGATGCCGATTCGCCTGCTGGAAGGGCAGCACCAGGCACTCCAGTAGGGACAGATTGCTTGAGCAGAGTATAGAGTCGGCTTGTGCCTGCAAATAGGTACGTACCTGAGGCGCGTTCGGGGTGTTTTGAACTAAATAGATGATTACATTTGCATCCAGATAGACTCGATACATCGGCTCAAACCCCGTCTGAGTTCTCCCACGAAGCGCGTTCCTGCTCCAAATAGGCGTCTATCTCTTCCCGCGAGGGCGGCGGCGTGTCCAAAGGGATTTGTGTATGAATAAGGTTCAATGTGGCGAGGACGCGCTGTAGTGAGCCTCGAGGCAGCGATGCCGCGTGAAGCGATTCGTTGCCCCTGTCTCGCCTGCGACTTCTCTTTCCTCCCGCGCGCAGCTCACCCAAGAGAAGCTGCTGCGCCAGTGCTTCAGGGGTCAGCCCCCGAAGTTCAGCCTGCTGGTGAAGCAGCTGCCAGGCTTTAGGGTCTACTTCGATCGTCAGCTTGGGCATGGTTCATCAGTTTGTATTGTACCTTGTAGTGGGCAGTTGGGGGTACAATTCGGGTGTTCTACCGAAGTGAAGGAGAATTGCGCCTATGCGCAGGCAGACACAGGCGGATGATGTGGAGCGCGCTCTTGTGGAGTTAGGCGGTTATGCCACGCTTGCTGACCTCTACAAGCGCATCCCTACCCAAAACTGGGGCACAAAAACGCCCTTCGCCACTGTGCGCCGCATCCTGCAGATGGATCCGCGCTTCTTCCGAATACGCCCTGGACTGTGGGGGCTGACGGCGCAGCGCGACCGCATCTTGGACAGCCTCCAGATCGGCGCGGCAGCTTCCGAAGAGCAGCAGACGGCGTTCGACCACACCTACTATCAGGGGCTTGCGCTGATGATTGGCAAACTGCGGGGCTACGAGGTTTTCGCGCCCAAATCGGATAGGGGCAAGCCTTTTCTGGGAGAGCCGCTGGGAGCGCGGGTCTCCTTGCAGGAGTTTCCGCGCTTTACCTACGATTCCCTCTGCCAGCGCGCCCAGACGGTCGATGTGATTTGGTTCCACAGGCGCGAGGCGGGGCTGTTCCCCAACACCTTCTTTGAGATTGAACACACGACCGACTTCAACAACGCGCTCATCAAGTTTGCCGAGTTTCAGGATTTTCGGGTGCGCTTCTACATCGTCGCACGCAGGGAGCGGCAGGGAGAGTTCCAAAAGCGAATCACTGCCTCTGCGTTTGACGCGATCCGCTCATGGGTCAAGTTTGTGGACTACGAGACGCTCGTGCGGCTTTACGAGCGCGAGGTGTACGCTCAGCAGGCGGGGATTTAGCAGGTCAATCCGTTGTCGCTTCTTCTTCATGGAGCAACTGGTTCACCAGCTCTACAGTCACAGGCACTGGGTTCGGCACATCGGGGAACAGAGGGACGCCGTTGCGAACGCGGGTTGTCTCCGCTCCAGAAATGTCCACGCACTCAGCCCCATCTTCACCCTCGGAAATGAGCAGGCTGAGCCGCTCTACTTCGGGATGGCTCCGTAAGTAAGCCATCAGTTGTTCGCGAGTGCCGTGCAGCACGCGGAGGCGTCCCATAGCATTTTCAGTATACCTCAGTGCGACATACTCACCTGCCCGAACCAGCGCGGAATCGCCCCCTCGTACGCTGCACGGCACTGATCCAGCGGCAGGTCAATCAGCAGTGCGCCGTTCCAGCGGATGCGCAGGCGGTCGCCGCCCGTTTCGCCAATCGCGTAGCACGCCAGCCCAAGCTGCTGCGCCAGCGCGATGATTTCGTCCGCATGCTGGGGCGACGCCGAGAGAATCACGCGCGTCTGCCGCTCGCCGAACAGCGCGGCGTCGGGGCGCGGCGCGCCCTCGCTGGCAGCGTCCGTGAGGTCTACCTGCACGCCGACGCCATGCACCAGCGCGCACTCCGCCAGCGCAACGGCGAACCCGCCCTCGCTCAGGTCGTGCATCGAGCGCACCAGCCGACGACGCGCCAATTCCACCAGCAGCCGATGCAAGCGCGCGCTCCGCCGCCAAGTCCACTGGGTCAGGCGCGCCGCGCTCCAGCCCGTGTAGCCCATACAGGTACTCGCTTGCGCCAATCCCGAAGTGCGGCTCGGCGTCGGCGGGACGGGATGCAGGGCACACCAGCAGCACCACATCGCCCGCCGCGCGAAAGCCCATCCCGACCGCATCTTCGGGACGCTCCAGTATGCCCAGCATGCCAATCGTCGGGGTGGGGTAGACCGCGCCGAACTCGCTCTCGTTGTAGAAACTCACATTGCCCGACACGACAGGCGTCCCGAAAAACTCGCTCGCGTCGGCGATTCCGCGCACGGCTTGCTCGAACTGGTAGTAGATTTCGGGGCGTTGCGGGTTGCCGAAGTTGAGGCAGTCGGTGATCGCGCGGGGCTGTGCGCCGACGCAGGCGAGGTTGCGCGCCGCCTCCGCAACCGCAATCTGCCCCCCGCGATACGGGTGCAGGTAGCAATACCGCGCGTTGCAGTCAATCGTCAGCGCAATCCCGCGCTCCGAGCCGCGAATGCGCAACGCCGCCGCGTCGCCCGCGCCTGGCGGCAGAATCGTCTGCGTGCCCACCAGCCAGTCGTACTGCTCGTACACCCAGCGCTTGCTGGCAATCGTGGGCGATTCCAGCAACGCCAGCAGCACGGCGTTCATATCGTCGGGGACGGGCACTTCCGCGAGTTCCAGCCGTTGCGCCTCGCGCAGGTACGCAGGCTCGTCCGCCTGCAGCGTGTAGGTCGGGCACGCTTTCGTGAGGTGGTCGGGCGACACTTCGGCGACCACCTCGCCCCGATGGCGCACGCGCACGACAGGCTCTTCAATCACGCGCCCAATCACGACGGCGTTCAGCCCCCACTTGCGAAACACCCGCGCGACCTCCTCCTCGCGCCCCGCCTGCACATAGAGCAGCATCCGCTCCTGCGACTCGGAGAGCATAATCTCGTAGGGGGTCATGTTCGCCTCACGGGTGGGCACGAGGCTGGTGTCGATCTCCACGCCTGTGCCCGACTTGGAGGTCGGCTCGCAGGTGGTGCAGGTCAGCCCCGCCGCGCCCATATCTTGCATGCCCAGCACTGCGCCCGTTTCGATGGCTTCCAGCGTCGCCTCAATCAGCAGTTTCTCCATAAACGGGTCGCCGATTTGCACATTCGGGCGTTTCTCCTCTTGGTCGTCGCCGAGGGTTTCGGAGGCGAAGGTCGCGCCGTGGATGCCGTCGCGCCCTGTGCTTGCGCCGACATACATCACCGCGCTGCCAGGCACATCTGCCCGCGCCGACACGATGCCGTCCAGCGGCACGACGCCCACCGCCATCGCGTTCACCAGCGGGTTGCCCGAATAGCACGGGTGGAAGTAGACCTCGCCCGCGACGGTCGGCACGCCGATGCAGTTGCCATAACTCGCGATGCCCTCCACCACATGCTCGAACAGGTAGCGGTTGCGCGGCTCAGTCAGGGGTCCGAAGCGCAGCGCGTTGAGGATGGCTATCGGGCGTGCGCCCATCGTGAAGATGTCGCGAATAATCCCCCCGACGCCCGTCGCCGCGCCCTGATGGGGTTCCACCGCCGACGGGTGGTTGTGGCTTTCGACCTTGAAGGCGATGCCCAGTCGCTCGTCCAGTGGCACGACGCCCGCGTTTTCGAAGCCCGCGCCCTCCAGCGACTCGCGATACTTGCGGAACAGGCGCAGCACGGGGCGCGAATACTTGTAGCCGCAGTGTTCCGACCACATCACGGCGAACATGCCGAGTTCCACATCGGTTGGCTCGCGCCCCATCAGCGACACGATGCGCTCGTACTCGGCGTCGGTCAGTCCCATCTCGCGCCAGGCTTCGGGCGCGCGGCTGTAGGTCGTCATCGGTATGGAGTGTACCCGTCCGACAGGGGGCTACCCTGCCACTGTCGCACGCGCAGGGTCTGACCACGCCCCACGCGCCCCGCGCGGAGTCTCCCACGCCCCGCGATACCAGATGTCCTTGCCCACCCACTCGCTCGGCAAGTCCCAAATGTACGGCGAGGAGGTGTCCACCGCCAAAAACTGCATCTGCTCAATCGGCGGGGGCGGCTCGTTCGGCTCCACCACCGCATAGACCAGCCGAATCGCCCGCGCCCACGCAGGCTTGCCCCGACGCCCCCCTCGCGCGTCCGCCTGCCAGAACCGCACCGTGTGGCGCAGCGACCGAATCTCTACCTCCAGCGTCGGGATTTCGGGACCTGGCTCAATCGGCGTTGGCTCGCGGTCGCGCGGCGGCAGTCCCAGCGAGGCTGCCATCGCATTTGTGAAGTTCGGGTTCGCCCGCAGTTGGCGCACGAGGTTGCGGAACTCGCTCTCAAGGTTACGGCGGGCGGCGTCTTTGGTCTGCTTGGCTTGGCGGTAGTTCGCTTCGGCGAGGTCTAAGCTGTTTAGCGCGGTGGTGAAGCTGTTTTTGCGCGTCTGCAGTTGTGCTTCCCAGTTGGCGGGCAGTCCCAGCGCGGTCTTGACGGGTCCGAGGTTCGCCAGAAAC
>AFSR01000584.1_pt1 | contig 14483 bp, 9 predicted proteins | sample 296848 | NCBI WGS metagenome assembly AFSR01 (sample SAMN02954305, study PRJNA68063) | hot springs metagenome | biome: terrestrial; feature: Mushroom and Octopus hot springs; material: microbial mat core samples; isolation source: Yellowstone National Park Mushroom and Octopus hot springs ...
CAGCGCGCCCAGAAGTGATGGAAACTCCGGACCCAGCAGGATACCAGTAAGGGTGTAGGGTACAGTAAACGCCAGACCGCTGAAAATAGCGAACGGGGCCATCGACAATCCTTCCGTCCACGATTTGTTCTTGCCAAAGAAACGGGTCATCATTACGACCATCAGCAGCGGCATGAGCGTGCCGGTTATGCCGTGAATGACTGCGGCGCGCACCGTAATAAGGTGCAGATAGTCGCTAAACGTCAGCCCGACTGCGGCAAGTTGTGCGTTGAATTCGGGCGTCTCCAGTCCGCCACGCACTCCGACCAGGATTGGAGTTCCCACTGCGCCGAACGTCACCGGAGTGCTCTGCACCATCATCCCGATCATCACCGCTGCCATCGCCGGGAAGCCGAGCGCAACCATCAGCGGCGCAGCAATTGCTGCCGGGGTTCCGAATCCCGACGCTCCTTCGATGAACGAACCGAAGAGCCAGCCGATAATGATCGCCTGCACCCGCCGATCATCGCTGATCCTGCTGAACCCATTACGGATGACCGTTACTGCGCCGGAATACTTGAGTGTGTTGAGGAGCAGAATAGCGCCAAAGATGATCAGGAGAATATCAAACGTAATAAACAACCCCTGAATAGTCGAGGCGACCACTCGCAGCGGCGAAACCTGCCAAGCAAAGATAGCAATCAGAACGGCGACCAGGTAGACGACCGGCATCGCTTGCCGTGCAGGCCAGCGCAAGCCGACGAGGAGAACCGCTGCAATCAGGATTGGACTGAATGCCAGCAACGCCTGAAGTCCGAGACTCATGGAACCATACCTCCCGCTCAACGTCGAACAATGCACTGAGACCGTGCACGCGAAACCCGCTCGGCGCCTGCCGGGTATACCACGTTCCTGGTGGTGGTGCCAGATTGAAACTTTGTGGTGTCGGGTGCATCATATCAGGGAATGCGCCCGATATTTGATGATGGTTGTCAACAGGTTATAACGGGTTGATAACTTTTCTAACGATGAAAGCACCCATTTGCTCGCGCCACTCGCCGTCCCACCACCGGAGACCGGTTCCTGATAGACCACAGGAGCGATGCAGCATACTGCATCGCTCCTCGAAATATTGAAGGTCCTTATGGTCGCAGGAAGGGGACGCACCCTTTTTCCGCGATTCCCGATGTTCACCTACCGATTGCCGCCGCCGAAGTCGTCGAGGAGCGCATTGTTCGCCTGGTGATAGAACAGACCAATGCGACCGCCGCGGTTGACGTACAGGTTGCCGACAACTGTCGTTGTATCGGCAACGCCGATCAGTGTGCAGTTGACGTAGACACGAACCGAGCCGTTAGCCAGGGCGCGCGCGCCAAGCACGTCGCCGTTGGTAAGGGTCACGTTTGTAAAGACACGCACTGTGCGCCATCCCCATCCAGGCTGGAGTGCCTCAACAACAATCTGGCGGTTCACCGCATCGTAAGAGACCAGAATGGCGCCTTGCGTCGCGTTTGTGCCACGTCCCTTCAGCAGCAGCGTGTGGTGTGCGCTGTTCGGGTCAATCGTAGTCAGGGTGACGAAGGCTTCCTGATCGTTGCCGAACTGGGTTGTCCACAGAACGACACCGCCTTGCTCGACATCGACCAGGTTATCGGCGATGCGATACTGGTCGAGTTGAGTCGCGCCGGTCCAGTTGCGTCCCAGCCGTCCATTCGCGCGGTTGAAGGTATCGAGGATGCCGGTCGCCGGGAAGGTTGTGACCTTCACCGTGATCGATTTCACTTCTTCAACAGCGCCCCACTCGTCGGTTGAGAAGAACTCAACCAGGTTCGCGCCTTCGCTTGTGATTGCGAAAGGCGTTGTATACGTCTGCCACGGACCGCCGTTCACACGGTACTGCGTCGTCGCCGGTTCATCGGTCGTCAGCGTGACCGTCGCGCTGCCGAAGAAGCAGTCTGCCGGGCAGAGCGGCGTGGTCGGTCCGCTGACGCTCGCGGTTGTCACCGGCGGAATGGCGATGCCGTTGAGCAGGATGCGTCCGCTTGTTTCCGTCTGCCCGTCGGTGGCGCTGAGAGTCATCGTCACTGGACCGGCATAGTTGAGCGCCGGGGTGAACGTCAGATTCGCCAGCGCTGCATTCACGGCGGCAGGTGCGCCGCTGATCGAGGTTGCGTTGAGCGTTCCTGCAGTCGCCGGAGCAACTGCCAGCGTCACCGTCACCGGCGCCGAGTCTGGATCGATGACAAATGGGTCGTACAACGCCAGCGGCGTCTCTTCGGTGTACGTCTGGGTGAAGAGCAGATCGCCGAGCGGTACGCGCGCCACGGTCAGGTCATTGCTGACTTCGTTGGCTGCCAGAACATACAGCGCGCCGTTGCGTTCGAACAGCTTGACCCCTTCAGGATTCGTGCCAGCTGGCAACAGCAGGAAGACGTTCGGCGCGGCAGGGTTGGTTACATCAACCAGCGCCACCGACCGGGCGCGTTCCAGCCCAACAGCAACGATCGCCCGTCCGCCGAATACCTTCGCATCCAGCACCTCCGGCTCGCTGCCGCCGCGATTACTGCGATCATCCGGGTACAGACCATAGCGCGCGGCAAGTTCGTCGATCTGGTTGCCGGTATCACCCACCAGCGCACCAGTGAGTGCGTTGAAGACGCTGACCGTGCGACCGCCGCGCACCCGTCCACTGATTGCACCCGGTGGAATATCGTCGCGCGTATCGCCTTCATCAGCCGTCACGAAGTAGCCGTCGCCGCCGATCTCGATATATGCAATCCCGTCCGGCTCGCGGAATAGGCTCAACAACCGCGTGGGGTTGAAGCCATCGCCGTTGACCGTATCGAACGCGTGGGTCGTCTTCCCCAGACCGAAGAATGTCAAGCTGTTGTCCGCCAGGTTGAGACGTACCACGCCGTTGTTCTCCTGGAGAGAAATATAGGCGTACTGGCTATCTGCCGAGAAGACGACCGATTCCGGTTCCAGGGTCGCAGGCGTGTTGTCGATGAGCAGTCGGGCAATATCGTCGGTGCGGTTGGTCATGAAACCAGGCGTACTCGCCTGTGAAGGCAGCGAGATCTGCGTCAAGCTCAGCGTGGTCGAGGTATCCGGGTCAAAACTGCTCAGATCGACCACCGTCAGCGACCCTGGTCCGCCGTTGTCACCGACGGCGAAACCCTCTGCCTCGTTCGCAATCACAGCATACTGCCCGTTCGGAGAAATAGCGACCGAGTCGGGCTGAATACCCGTGCTCGCGCTGGCGATCAGCGTTCCGTCCAGGCGATAAGCGTAGACCGTCCCATTCACCGGCGCTGCTGCTGGCGCAGCCGAACCGGCAACCGCCAGGAAGTAGTCCTGCGTCGGGTGAATGGCGACCGAGTTCAACCCGGTCAATCCGGTAATGGTCGTCAGGACGCGGATGTTGAACAGGTCGGTAGTGTCGAGCACATACACGATGCCAGCATCGGCATTGCTCAACACTGCGCGGTTCCCGCGAATGTCAATAATTTCGGCGCCGGTGATGCCCTGGCTCGCCCCGAAAGTTGCCACTGCCGAGATTGCAATTGGGTCGTTCAGGTTCAATCCGACCAGGATCGGATCATGGTCTGAGGTGCGATACTGGTCTGGCGCAAACAGGCTCGTCTGCTGCCCCACGCTCTTGAAGTTCAGATTGTAGTCGAGCACATTCGGCTCATCGGCGTTGATGTGGTACTCGCTCACCCCACTGACCTTCGCCAGCGCCGGAGGCGATGCCAGGGCGTAGTCGAGATACCCCCACTGACCGTTGAACACGTAGGAGTAGGCGCTATCGCCGATGAAGGCGCGCGCCAGGTCGGTGTAGCCTGCGTTGCGAAGGACGGCGATAGGCTCCTCCTGCGCGTAGGAGTTCAGGTCGCCCATGATCAGGATATCCGGGTCGCCTGTGCCGGTCGGGTCGGTCGCCAGCCAGGTGACCAACTCCTGCGCAGCGTTGCGTCGCACGATGTTGCAGTTGCCTGATCCATCGCCAGCGTCCGGGACATCGCACGGGCTGCCCTTCGACTTGAAGTGATTGACAACAACAGTCACATCCTCGCCGCTGGCGCGGTGGCGGAAGGTCTGCGCCAGCGCGGGGCGGTTGCGCGGCGCCGAGTCGCCGCCGTTGACGAACGCAACCGTGTTGAGCACTGCCGTCTGTCCTACCGGCGTCACCACGGCGGGCTTGTAGATCAGCGCTACCTTGATCGCGTCCGTGCCGAGGGCATTCACCTGCCCGGTCGCGGCATCGACGTTGATAAAGGCGTAAGTCCCTGGTGCCGTGGCGGCGTTCAGCCGGTTCACCAGTTCGGCAAGCGCACTGTCAGGTCCGTACCCATCGTTCTCAATCTCCATCAGTCCGAGCACCTCTGCATCCAGACGCAGGATTGCCTGGATCAGTTTGGCGTTCTGGCGCTCGAATTCGATTGCGTTCTCCGCGCCGCGACAGCCAGTGGAAGGGCCGCCGACCCCAAGTGTGCAGCCGGTGAAGGTGTTGAAGTAGTTCAGCACGTTGAATGCTGCCACCTGCATATCGCCGCCAACGTTGGGCGGCAGGTCAGGGCGCGGGTTGGCGGCGACAAAGTTGGGCACGCCGCCGCCAAGCGCATTGACCGGACGCACCCGGTAAGCGTTGCCGCTAGCAGGGTTGCCCGCCCAGGTGTAGGTCATCACACCGACCAGTCCCGTCACCGTGTCGCCGCCCCGCAGAGTGTTGCTGGCGCTCAGCGGATTGCCGCCGCGCCCGAAGCGGATCGGGTCGGGGTTCTGATTGTTCAACTCATCATCGAGGATGATCCGGTTGAGATCGTTGGCAGCCTGCAACGCCAGCGCCGCTGGACCAGGATCCACGGCATCAGTTGGCTGGCGCAGACGCCCGCCCGAACTCAGCACGACCTGCCCAAAGCGCCCCAACTGGAAATGCTCGGTGACGTAGAGGGTCTGTGGGAAGCGTACCAGCATGCCTTCATAGCGCTCCAGGTAGGTCGAGTCCGGGAAGGGCATCGTGACATCGACTGGCGTCACCGTCGCAGTGGTTCCACAGAACTCGATGGCAGTCACATTCCCAATCTGGGTCTGATCCTGGAACTCGGTCGCTGTGCCGGTCACTTGAACGACCTGACCGAGGCTGACGGAGTCGTTGTCTCTGTTGAAAACGAAGATGCCTTCGGACGTAAGCGGATCGGCATCGATCTGGGCGATCTCCTGAAGATAGAAACCGCGCAGGTTCGGCGCGGGACCTTCGTAGTCGCCGACGACCACGCCCTGAATGGTGACGACCGTACCACTGATTGGGGTCGTAGCGCCGTTTCCCTGCACCTGGTTGATCGGCGTATCCGGTGCGTTACAGGCAACTGGAAGCGGAGTCGGTTCTGGTGTTAGCGAGGGGGTGGGAGTAGCGCTGCTGAGTGGCTCACCGCGCACGGTGACCATATCGAAGCGCAGGGTGCCGGTTGGGGCATATGAGCTTGGAGGGTTGGAGGCGACATACACGCTGCCGCCAGCAGCGAACGCCGCGACCACGCGGAACACGACGTTCGGATTATTGTTCAGCGCCGGGATGCTGCTGAAATCGAACGAGCGATTGTTGAACCACGCATCGCCTGCTGTCGCCACGAAGGTGGTGGCTTCGCTAAACGTCGCGCCGCCGTCGGTCGAATAGAGCAGTGCAACCGTGTTGGCAGCGGTATTACTATGGCGCAGGTCGAAACTGAAGCGAATGTTCTGATACCCGACCGTGCTGACGGCGAACTGGACGCCGCGCTGGCGATCCTGAGTTCCCTGCGGCGCATAGGTGGTGGTATTCCACGCCGAGTCATCGCCGGTGGCGGGGTCGGTGCTGCCGCCGCTCGCATCGCCGCTGGCGAATGTCGCGGTTGTGCCGCCGACGAGGGAAGCGGTTCCGCTGCCGATCGCCGGATCGGTCGTGCCAGTATTTGTGTTGCTGTCAGGCGTCGGGGAATTGAACGTCCACTGGGTGATGATCGTAGTGGTTGCGGTCGCCGGTTGCGCGATTCCAAGCATGCCAGCGAAGAGCAACGCCAGCATCGCCGCTGCAATGACCAGGCGCTGCGCCGCAACCGGGCGGCGATTGGGATGAACCATGCACGTGCTCCTTCCAGACTCTCTTCTTACATCAGGGATCACCGATCGTAGCGTGTCCTTCACTGGATGCCGGGAATCGGGCAACGCGCCGGTTGGGGATCTCCTGCGGCAGGCGCCGTACAAACCGGCGCGTTATGCCGCAGACCCCGGCATTCTGTCGGGCGACACCAACCGCGAATCGTTGCTTTGCAACGACCCTTCTCGTTTTCTTCACTTGCCTGATCCTCAAACTGGCTCGACGCGATTATACTCACAGTGCGGTTAAGAAAGAAGCCTGAAATTGTTAAGCACCACGGATAACATGATTACAGTGTTTTCATCCGCGTATTTCCTTGACACTACCCGCTCCTGGGTGCTATGCTGATACCTGTGGTCAAAGCGGAGCTCGTGTCAGGATCGTCGCATGTCGGCTCGCGCTGCTGTTTCGCGCCTCCTCATTATTGTCCTGGTTCTCCTTTCTTCATGTGTGGGTGATTCTGGCAGAATCGCTGTGCATGCATCAGGAGTTCTTGCCGCTTCTCCTGAGTCAATCGGTGAAACGCTGGCGTCGGGTCAGCAGGTCACGCGACCGCTGGTGATCACGAATACCGGGACAACCCCGATCACCGCCTTGCTGTACGAAGCGTATGCGCAACCATCGCTGGCAATGGCGCATGCCTGGGGTCCTGCCAGCGTACCATTGCCACAGCAGGAACAATCGCTTGACCCGCGCCTGGCAACGCAACTGGACGAACCTTCCGAGCGTGGTGCGTTCATTGTCTATTTGCACAATCAGGCAGACCTGAGCGCGGCGTATGGCATAACCGACTGGGGGGAACGCGGGTGGTTCGTTTACCGCACGCTGGTCGAACACGCGGAGCGCACCCAGCGTGCTCTGCGCGCTGAACTGTCGGCGCGCGGTCTGGCATACCGACCATTCTGGATCGTCAATGCGGTCTATGTCGAAGGAACGCTTACCGATGCGCAGGCGCTGGAACGACGTGCCGACGTTGCGCTGGTTCGCACCGATGCGCGTGTGGCAGTTGCGCCACAGGTGTCGGCGCCAGCGAGTCTCGATGAGCGGTGCAGTTCGGACGGGAATCCGGTGTGCTGGAATATCCGGGCGATCGGCGCCGACCGGGTCTGGAATGAGTTTGGCATCACCGGTCAGGGAGTCACCGTTGCGTCGATTGACACCGGCGTGTTGGGGATCCATCCGGCGCTGCGCGACCGGTATCGCGGCGCGCTGGGCGACGGAATGTACGATCACAACTACAACTGGTACGATCCGCAGGGTGTGTTTCCGATGCCGGTCGATCAGAACGGGCATGGCACCCACACCACCGGCACGATCGTCGGCAGTCGACCGGGCGGCGAGCGATTCGGCGTTGCGCCGGGCGCGCGGTGGATTGCTGCGCAGGGGTGTGATGGGTCATTCTGTAGCGAAAGCGATTTGCTCGCTGCCGCGCAGTGGATCCTGGCGCCGACCGATCTCAACGACCGCAATCCGCGACCGGATCTGCGCCCGATGATTGTCAACAACTCATGGGCTGGAGGCAGCAACGATCCATGGTATGCCGGCTACACCGCAGCATGGCGCGCAGCCGGGATCTTCCCGGTCTTTGCGGCGGGCAACGGTGCTGGCACCTGCCGCACGATTGCGTCTCCAGGCGATTATGCCGATGTGGTGGCAGTTGGTGCCGCCGATCGCAGCGGTTCGATTGCATCATTCAGTCTGCGCGGTCCTGCCGCCGATGGACGGATGAAGCCGGACTTCGTTGCTCCCGGTGATGGCGGCATTTACTCTGCGTCGCTCAATGACGGGTACATAACACTGCGCGGCACATCAATGGCGACTCCGCATGTCGCCGGGGTGGCTGCGCTGCTCTACGCCGCCAATCCGGCGCTGATCGGCGATTACGACGCAACCTACGCCATCCTGCGCGACACAGCGCGACGGCGAGATGATCCGCAGTGTGGCGTCGTAGCGGGGGGAGGGAACAATGTCTACGGGTGGGGGTTGATCGACGCACACGCGGCTGTTGCCCGCGCGCGCGTTGATGTTCCCTGGTTGCGCCTCCCGACGACGACCCTGAACCTTGATCCCGGTCAAAGCGCATCCGTCAACGTGACCCTCGACGCCAGCGGTGTTGCAACACCCGGAATCTACACGGCACGCATCCAGATCTATGCCGGTGATCTGACCCTTCCGCCGGTAACAGTGACGGTCACAATGGTCGTGACCGGCGCTGGCGGTACACCGGTGACCGGCATTGTGCGTGATGCAGAGACCGGTACGCCGCTTGCGGCAACAGTCCGCACTGAGAGCGGCGCGAGCACAACGACTGCGGCTGACGGAACCTTCACGCTGGTGCTGACCACGGGTGTCCATACCCTGACCGCTTCCGCTCGCTCGTATGCACCCCGGCAACGCACGATCACCGTGCCGACCGACGGATCGGTCGATTTTGGGTTGCTGCTCGATGCGCCGCGGATTGCATTATCGACCGATTACGTGACAGCCACACTCGATTTTAACACCAGTGTCGCGCGCACGGTAACTATTACGAACACCGGCACACGTCCATTAACGTTCGAAGCGAAAGTCGGGTACGCACCATTTGGCATCTACCGCAGTGATGAGCCGGGAGGTCCGGTGTACCGGTGGATCGATCTTCCGCCTGATGCGCCAACCCTGGAACTGACGAACACAACCCGGATTGATGGCGTGCCATTGGGACTGACATTCCCGCTCTATACCTACACGATGACCCAGACCTCCATCACGTCGGATGGGACGCTGATGTTTGACTGGCCCTATCCGTACACTGGTCTGCTGGAACGTTGTCTGCCAGCGACTGAAGCATTCTTCAACCTGCTGGCGCCATTTCGCACCGACCTCGACCCGTCGCGCGGCGGAAGTGTGCGTTATGGAACGGTCAACAACGGCACAACGTTTGTGGTCAGTTTCGAGCATGTACCGACCGCCGCAGGTCCGCCGAATCGCACATTCACGTTCCAGACGTTGCTTCACCAGGATGGCCGGATTGTCTACCAGTACCGCGATCTAGGAGCGTTGCCGGAGCGTCTCAGTGTTGGGATTCAGAAAAACCTGAACCAGGTGCAACGGATCGGTTGCGGCGCTGATACGCCGATCGCTCCGGGACTGGCTATTGAGTTCAGACCACAGTTCCGTCCGGAGGGTTGGGTGATCGTGAACCCGGAGAAAGCATCGCTTGAACCGGGCGCCAGCACAAACCTGACGTTCACCTACTTCTGGCAGGCGCCACCGCAGGGGAACCATCTCCGCACAACCATTGTCATCTCCAGCAGCGATCCGCGTCGCCGCACAGCAACGATTATGACTGAGGCTGCGATGCGTCCGGTGCCGCATGTGGTATGGCTGGGCATCGTGGCGCGGTAATCGTGCGCCAATTCAGCAATTCCAACAAAGCTGGACATAGCGGGCATCAGTGCGTCCGGCGTTGAACCCAGGCGGCATAGCAATCCTCATGACCTCAACGAGACGTATGGTATAATGATGTCGCACGTTGTGTTTGTTCGCCAATGTCTCCTCTCCATCCATTCACAGTTCATCTTCCGATCGGTCTGCTGATCGGGAATGCCATCATGACGGCGCTCTACCTCTGGCGTGGCGATCGTTCGCTGGAAACAGCGGCATATCATTGCCTGTGGCTGGGATGGCTGCTCTTGTTACCTGCTGTTGTCACCGGAACGATCGATGCCGCGCGACAGGTGTTCGATCCGCTGCGCCCCAGGGACGACGCGCTGGTCTGGGTTAATGCGCACGCACTGACGGGAATGGCAATAATGGTCGTATACTGGCAGGCATGGCAGGCGCGACGACGGAACCCGGCAATCCTGGACGATGCCGGAGCGCGGCGCAGCTACCTGGCGCTGCTGACGCTGGGGGCAATGCTGGTTGTGCTGACCGGATGGCTGGGAGGGCAGCTGGTCTATTCGCTGCGCCTGGGAATAGAAATGTAAGCAGAGACGTAAAGGAGAGCGCTGTGCTCGATCTGTCTTCTCCTGTTCTCTGATACCGCTCAATCTGTTACGGCTCGGTGGCCAACTGGAAGATCGAGGGTCGTGAGCATCTGCCGCCGCGCCCGCAGGGCATGATACTGGCAGTCAATCACTGCACTGGAGCGATATTCTGGTCGTCGGCGCCTCCCTCCCCCTCTCCCATCGTCCTTTGTGGTCGCAAAGGTCGAATTGTTCAACAACCCGGTTGCATCATGGTGGTTCCGCACGATGCATGTCATCCCAATCAAACGCGGCAAGCGCGATCTGGCGGCGCTCGAAGCGGCGGAGGAAGCGCTCAAGCGGGGCGCGGTGCTGATCATGTTCCCTGAAGGGCATCGCAGCGACACCGGGCAGTTGCAGCAAGGGCGCGGCGGCGCAGTGCGCCTGGCGATCCGCGCCCAATGCCCGATCGTGCCGGTTGCGATCTGGGGCACCGAGGCGGGCATCGGCGCAATCCTGCGGCGGCGTCCAATTCGGGTGCGGTTTGGCAAACCATATCATCCGCCTGTCGAAGGCGACAAAATCCCCTTCGATCGCATGAACGACCTGACCGATGACATGATGCTGCGGATCGCAGCGATGATGCCGGAGCGATACTGGGGCTACTACCGCGAACGGATGCTGGCAGAGACAGCGGAAAAATCGTCATGACCCCTGCCGTGTCCCCCTCCTGCAGCGACGCCCTGCGGGAGGGTGGCGCTTACGCCTCCGCTTTCTCCTCTGGACCCAGGATCAGATCGGCGATATAGACCGCGAGACGCGCTGCCAGGGTTGTCAGCAGCAGACTGAGCAACCCGACCAGCAGACGGCGTTTCATCTCGTCGTCGAACAGACTCGTGTTCATAGGTGCGGTAATCTCCTCCTGTGTTTCGTTGCACAATGCCAGTATATCACACCCGAACGGCGCGCGCATTTGTATTTACGACTTCACTGCACACACGCACCGCAGAGACGCCGGGAATGCAGAGACTTCCTTCAATCTCTCTCAGCGTTACTCTGCGGTGAAATGACCCCATTTATGTATCTATCCGCGCCAGGTCGGGGAACGCGCTGCGCAGGCGGGCAACGATCGCTGCGGCTGCTGCGCGTGCCGCCTCCTGCGTGGCGCTATCGGGCGGCGGCAGTTCCAGATACCGCTCATCGCTCCCTGCGCCTGCGGGAAAACGTCGCCGTAGCAGAACCGCTGCAGCAGTCGCGCCCACCAGAGCGCCAGCAATCATTCCTGTCACGAGACCATTGTCCTGTTGAGGATCGTTCATCATATCACCTCAAGGTAATCAGCGTCGGGAAGCGGCGGAAACGGCGCCGTGGGCAGCGTCTGATACCAGTACGCCACCGATGCAATATCGTCCTGCAACGGCAGATACCGCCCGCCGCTGCGCCAGCCCAGCGCCTGGATGGTCACGCGCAGGTCGCGCTCAAAGCGGATGGGATCGGTAATATGCCAGCGGTACATACCGAAACGCATCTGCGAGCGATAGAGACCATCAGGGCGGATGACCTGCGCCAGACCGGAGTACGGCGTCGTAAATTCGCGATACCCTCCCTGATCTTTGCCCACATCAAAATTGTACGAACCGCAGAAATAGTCCTCGGTGCCGGTGCCGCAAATGGTAGGATACTCATCGTCGCCATCGATATAGAACTTGATCTCCCCCTCGCCCCACCAGCCATTGTTGTTGACGCCCCATGCCATATAGGCGCCGACATACTGCCCCTGACCGCGCACACCGTCGAGGATCGTATAGACCTGTTTGTACGGCAGCGGGTTGACGCGCCGAAACTGGGCGTGGAAGTACGCCAGATCGTCGGGGACATCGGTCTCCGTGAAGGTAATCTGGTAATAGAGCGTCATCTCCTGCGCGGCGATATTCGTCATCGTCATGCGAAACCCGCTCCGATAGGGCATTTCCCAGTAACAGTTGAACGCACTGCCGGGGTTCACACACACGGCGAGCGAACTGATCTGGGCGTACTGTCCCCACCCGCAGGCAAAGAAGTCGCCAGCCGGGCATTCGACCGACGGCGTTTCCTGGTTATCCCAGTAGATGCGCAGAATACTATGGCGCCAGTGACCGGTGAGCGTCATCCAGATATGCTGGATGGCGCCTGAACCGCGCACATCGGCAAGTGTTCGCGTTTCGCCGGGAGCGATGCGGATGGACGGCGAGATCTTCCACCCGACCCCCAGGTCGCGGGCGCACGCCGCGCCTGTGCCGTCGGTCGCCATTCCGCTCCTGCCCTTTTCGCCGGTGAAATTCTCCGGGCTGATCGAACGTGTGCGCGCCCGCGACAGGCGCGCCAGATTGCCCAGGTGCATGCCCACACCGTTGAACGGCGTCATTCTCAGAAATCCTTTGCGCGTGCGCGCAGAACGAGCAGATGCTGCGGGGATTATACCTCAAGGAGTGCTCGTCGTTGCTCAGTGGTATTCCACCTCCAGGTCGCATGCTATCTGTTCTTGTATAACAGCCAGTCAGCCAGACCAGCCAGAATACATCTTGACGCACCTGTCCGGTCCGTGCTATGCTGGTCTGGCATATCTCCGCGCTGCAAGAGAAACGTTCGCCCTTGAGGCATACACAAACATGGCATCGGTCGCGTAGCGCACGTGTTGATCGCTGGCCACCCTGTTCGTCAGGATGGTCGTGTGGTTCGTCTTGCCGTTTAGCACAAGGAGGTGTCCATGGTCGAAGGTGTAACCGCTGATTCTCCAGGAACGCAAACCCCCGTGTCTGTGGAAGAGGTGATGACCGTCCTTCAGCGTTGCTATGACCCGTGCTGCAAGGAGCGACAGGTCAGCGTCGTGGACATGGGACTGGTCGAACAGGTGCGGGTTTCGGGTGGTCAGGTCGATATCGACATCATTCTGACGACGGGTTGGTGTCCCTTTTCGCTCCATCTCTTGCAGATGATGGAAGAGGAAGTCAAGGGCATTCAGGGCGTCGAGGCGGTCAACGTCCAGATCACCTGGAACACCCCCTGGTCACCGGATCGTCTGTCGGCAACGGCGCGTGAGCGGCTCCAACTCCCGCTGGAACAACTCCTGCCGCTCCGTGAAGCGCGCCTGGCGCGCGATCAACGCCTTCGCGAGTCGGACCGGTAGCGTATCGGCGATGTTGAGGAGGATTGCCATGATTGATGATGCGTTCGTGTTCGACGGTGTGTGCCACGTCTTCAACTTCGATAAGTCCAATGCGTTTGGCAAGCCGGGGGAGATGTTCATCGAGCATCTGTACGCCTTTCATCAGGTGCTCAACGCTCCCGGCGAGAAGACTCTCACCCGTGAAGAGTACATGCGCGAATGGACGGCGGATGAAATCGCGCGCATGGTTTTCGACGAAAGCCCCACCGACATGATCATTGCGCAACCGTTGCCGCTGACCGATCTGTTCAAGGACGGGCTTTCGAGTTGGGAAAAGTGCGCAGCGATGGCGCGCAAATATCCCGATCGGACGATTTTCTGGGGGTCGATCAACCCGCTCGAAGGAAAGAAGGCGCTCGATCTGATGGAGATTCAGGTCAAGGAGTATGGCGCCCGTGGGTTTAAGCTCTACAACGTGCGCTATGACTACGGTCAGCCGTTCCCGTGGCGCATGGACAATCCACGGGTGGCGTTCCCGGTCTTCGAGAAGGCGCTCGAACTGGGTGTCAACATAATCGGCGTCCACAAAGGCGTTCCCCTGGGACCGCAACCGATCGAACACACCCAGGCGTGGGACATGGACGGCGCGGCTGCCAGATTCCCGGAGATCAATTTCGTTATCTTCCACGTCGGGTTACCGTTCATCGATGAGATCTGCTGGCAGTTGGTGCGCTATCCGAACCTCTACGCCTCAATCGCTGCAACCGTCAACTTCGTCGTTCGCTCGCCGCGTGTGTTTGCCGAGACCATGGCAAAACTGCTCTTCTGGTGCGGCGAAGATAAAATCATCTACGGCGGCGAGACGCCGATCTGGCATCCGCGCGGTGCGCTGAAAGCGTTCTGGGAGTTTGAACTGCCGGACGACATCGTGCAGGGGTATGGGTGCGGGCAGTTGACGAAGGAGGCGAAGAAGAAGATCCTCGGACTGAATCTGGCGCGTCTCCACGGGATCGATGTCGAGGAGAAGAAACGCAGCCTGGGGCTGGCGGCGTAGGTTTCAGTTGGGAGGTGTGGTGGGATGAGGGTCATTTTCCCTCTTGACATCACGCCAGAATCCACTACAATACGTTCCTGGCGCCTGTGCGCCATAGGTGTTCGTGCTCTCCGGCAAAAATCCGCGCAAAGATGCAGCGTGATTTTTGGAGCGCCATCAGAGAACTGTTCATCTTCGCATGAACGGATGGTCCCGGTAGAGCGTTCAGGAAGAGTGTAT
>AFSR01006096.1_pt1 | contig 14468 bp, 15 predicted proteins | sample 296848 | NCBI WGS metagenome assembly AFSR01 (sample SAMN02954305, study PRJNA68063) | hot springs metagenome | biome: terrestrial; feature: Mushroom and Octopus hot springs; material: microbial mat core samples; isolation source: Yellowstone National Park Mushroom and Octopus hot springs ...
TCTTGGATCTGTTGAAGACTGGCCGGCACCAGTTCCGCTGCAAACCAAACCCCTGTCCTTGCTCCCAGACCACCGGGCTTTTAGCTCGGCAAAGGAAAGCTGACCAAAGCGACCGCTCACCCCCTCCAGCTCCAACCCCTGCAAGGTAAAGCCAACGGAGCCGTTCACCTCTTCAAAAGGATGGGGCAACATCTCCAGATCCAGCCGAGCCTGTTGAACCTGGGCCTGCCCCGTCAACTCCAGCGGTTGATCCCGCCGCCAGAGCACCTGGAGATCCAAGCCAGTTTCCCCCTGCACCTCCGCAAAAGGGGCCGCCGGCACCACACTGGGCAAGAGATCCAAAGGCAGACGAGCCGCAGAAAGCGTCACCGAACCGGAAGCCTGGGCAAAATCCGCCACCCCCCTGAGCTGCAGGGGGTACCCCTCCTCCCCTCCCGAGGGAGCAACCGTGCCGTCGCCTGGAAACTGGCCCGCCCCCCGAAAAGATCCTCCTCTCCTGGCGGGGCATTGTGAGTCAGCCACACCTGCACCTGGCCCTGCAGCCGATCAAACTGCCGCCGCTCCCCCACCAAAGGGATGGCCGTCAGGGATCCCTGGCGCAAGCGAATATTCAGCCCCTGGAAAGGCAGGGATCCCTCCCCTTCGGGCAGTTGAAACTGCACATCCGCCCAGCCGCGATCCAGCGTTTCCATCAGCAGCAGTTGCGGCTGGTTTAGGGTAACATTCAGCACCCACTGACCCGTCTGCAGCCAAGTCCAGAAATCAGGGCTGAGGTCGATGGAGCCGATACTGGCCAGATGTTCAACGCGGCTTTCTCCCAAGCTCACCTGCCAGGGGGCCAGAAACCTCACCTCCCCCAATTCCACGCGCCGGCGCATCGCTTGCGAGAGGGTTGCTTCCACCTGCGGCAGCACGTGATCTTGAAGGTAGATCCCTGTTCCCCAGGCGGCACCAAAGGCGGCAGCCGTCAAGCCCAAACCCACCCCAGCTAGAGTGATGGGGGAAAGGTTGAATCGTTGCTGCTGCATCTTTGGATCTTGGTGATCCTCTCCCAACCGCCTACCCCTTAAAAACCTGACAGGCTCCCAAAAGCCGTTCGTGCACTGCGGGCCGACCTTGCCGGCACAGTTGCCCCCATCCTACCCAAGGACTCCTGGCTTGCCACGAGGGAACAGAAAGAAGAAATCCCTGCTCCCAGGCGTAATTCCCCCAAAGACCCAGCGGAAAAATACCGTCTCCCGCGGAGAACGGGGATGCTAAGCTATCTCCACACCCGAGATTGAACCCACCCTGGGGCCTCTCTCAGGTGTTCCCTTCTGTCGAGATGGTTGAAAGGAGAAGAGCCATTCCGGAACCCCTATCTCTGACGGTCAGCTTGCGCGGCAGCCGCGAGGCGCTGGAAAACTGCCAGGTCTTTCACCTGACTGGCCTTCTGGATGCCTTTTCCGAGCCGGTCTTTGTTAAGGTGGTCACCAAATACCTGGAAGAGGGATCCCCTAACCTGATCCTGGATTTGACAGGGATCGACTTCATCGACAGCTCTGGCGTCGGCGCCCTGGTGCAATTGGCCAAGCTGGTGCAGGGCCGCGCAGGTATCTTTCAGGTGGTGAGCAACCCCCGCATTACCCAAACGGTGAAACTGGTGCGCCTGGAGAAGTTCCTATCTTTGCGCAACTCCTTGCAGGAAGCCTTGGATCGCCTGAAGGAAGGAAGTACGGGCAGTACAGAGACCGCCTGATACGTAATAAGTATGGGTCTGGGAACCTTTTGGGGGATCAGTGCTGGAGCAGGGGATCCCGACTGGATAACGGTCAAAGCAGCCCGCATCCTCAGCACGGTCAACTGGGTGGCCTGTCCCCAAAATGCCGCCGGCCAGCCGGGCCTGGCCTATCAGATTGTGCGCCCTTGGCTGCGACCGGAACAAACCCTCTTGCCGCTTCGCCTGCCCTTTGTCACCCAGCCGGAAGTCCTGCAAGCTGCCTGGCGAGTGGCTGCCCAGCAACTAGCCCCACTCCTAGAAAGGGGAGAAGATGTCGCCTTCATCTGTGAGGGAGACGTGGGCCTCTACAGCACCTTCGCCTACGTGGCCCAAGCCCTGCGGCAGCGGATCCCCGCCTTGCCCATCCAGGCCATACCGGGGGTGTGCTCTCCCTTAGCCGCTGCTGCTGCCCTGGGATCCCCCTTGGTGCTCGGCTCCGAGAAATTGGCGATTTTACCGGCTCTGTTTGCCCTCTCGGAACTGGAGCAGGCTTGTGCCTGGGCTGAGGTAGTCGTCCTCATGAAAGTGGCCTCTGTCTACCCTCAGGTTTGGCAGTGGCTGGCCGAAAGAGGTTGGCTGCAACAGGCCAGCTTGGTGGTCTGGGCCGGCTGGCCCCAGCAAACCCTCTTCCCCACCCTGGAAGGACTGGCCGACTACCGGCCCCCCTACTTTTCCCTGCTGATCCTGCGTTCTCGGCCCCGAAATCAAGATTCTCTTAACCTGGAAAACGAGCTACAGCTGGAATGAGTTTTCTAGGATAAGGAATGAGTTCCTTCCGGCGATTAAGCCCGAAGCAGGGGTTGGTCGTTGTTTTTTTGCGTTTATTTCTGTTTAGCTCAAGGCTCGCGCCGAGCCAGCTTGTTTCCCCAAAAAATCAGGTGTCCTGTGACGGAAAGAGGCTGAGGAATCCGAATCCAGAATGCTGGGATCCCTCATTGACCTGAACCAAAAAGAGATGAAAAGACCAAGTTAAAGGAATGATCCAGCCTGTTAAGAATGGTTGCCGCCCTTGGTGGAGAGATCGGCTATAGGTTAGATTATGGATGTGGTGATTCAGGCGAGGAGGATAATATCTCATCCCCATCCCAAACGCGAGGCACCGCTTCTCGATTGAATCAAATCCAAAATTCAAGTCCAAAATTCTCTGTCGGTCAACGCTTTGATCCAAGCTTCCGATCCGTTGCTTCGGCAGACTCTCCTGAGAAGTGGTTGTCTCGCTCAGCAGAGCACCTGGTACCTACGACAGGTTTTCCTCAAAGCAGAACAAGGGAGTTAAGCAGATAGCAGTTGGGCTTGCTGCACAAGCCACTGGGAAAGTGAGAGAGCGCTCTAGGTGTTCCTCAAATAATCCTCAAATAAAAGTGGTTTTGCCAGATCAACAAGCTCAGCCGGCTATTTTGAGTCTCCATTCATGAGCGAGTCAGGGTGGGAAAATCGGTGATCAGGTTCAGGTGCTCTCAACCTGCAAGCTCTGCGAGTCGGAACCAGCGCTCAGTGGGACAAGGACTGCGGGCTTTAGCAATTCGAGGTTCTCTCAGTTCATAGTTTCACTCTCACTTTCAGGAGGTTGCTATGTTTACCTTTCTCTCAAAGATTGCTAGAGCAATTATCCGCATATTTGCTCCTGCCAAGTCCGATCTGGTGGAAGTGGGTTACCAGCCCATCACGGATGATATCTATCGCATCAACGGCTCAGCCTGCCATTTTAGCGATCTGGAGATCTCATCGTAAACCTCAGAGTCGGATTCTGGTGTCGGAGCGGCCACTGGCGCTGGCCTAGAAATTGGAAAAAAAAGCTACAAGTTAAGACAACTGAATAAGTCTTAGTTAAGTCTTGGATGCGGTTAGTCCGCGTCGGCAGGGGTGGTTTTCCTCCCTGTGGCCAAGTTCTACCGGTTCAGTGGTGGCTCCCCGTGGGGGTCACCACTTATTGTTTTGTTGTTTGCAAGTTGTTTGGGAAAATAAGGAGAATGCTTGCGGTTGCCCTATCTCAACCTGTGTTGCCTTCCCCCGTAGTTTACCCAGCTACATCGAATGATCTGGATCCCTTGGCCGAAGTTCTAGCCCAGGTTTTTCATCCCCCCTCAGGTCTGCAACGCTGGATCTACCCAATTCGCAAGCTGGGCATTCGCGAAGAGTTGCGCCTCAGGCTGGCCGCAAGGGATCCCCACTACTGCTGTCTGGCAGCTGCGGTGGGATCCGAAGTGGTGGGCACTGCCGAGATCTCTTTGCGGGTCACAGCCCACGGGAAGTATCCCTACCTCTCCAACTTGGCGGTGCTACCCGGCTGGCGGCGGCGAGGAATTGCTCGTCTGCTTTTGCTCAGTGCTGAAGGGGTGGCGAAAGGGTGGGGCTACCGCTGTTTGCATCTGCACGTATTGGAAGACAATCTCCCCGCGCGGCAACTGTACGCTCAACTGCGCTATACCCCCATCGAACGCACCTCTCAACTCTGGCGATGGTTGGGGATCCCTCCGCAGCTTTTGCTCTGCAAGTGGTTACCTTGAATTGGCAAAGGAATTGGCAAAGCGGCAACATTGAGCTGGCAGAGTGGAGATGCTTCCCACCCCGCTGGCTTGCTTCTGCGCAGTGAGGCGAGTTCCTGGACTCATATAAAGTTATGTAAACTAGAGATGGGTTCTAGAGAGGTCTCGGAGGGCAGTGAGGAATTGGGCAGGTTTCATGGGATTGGTTGTGGGCTGCTGTGGGCTTTGGGATGACTCAGCCTGCCTGGGCCCAGTGGGGAACTACTCCTCTCCCGCCAATAGGTTCTCCGGCACCGGAGTTCGCATTGCCAGATCAAGCCGGGCAAATACGGCGGCTGGCGGATTTTCGGGGGGAGTGGGTGGTGTTGTATTTTTACCCCCGCGACTTCACTTCCGGCTGTACGATTGAGGCCCGCCGCTTTCAGCAAGATTTGCCCAAGTTCCGGGCCATGGGGGCACAGGTTGTGGGCGTGAGCGCTGACTCGGTGGACTCTCACAGGCGCTTTTGCTCGGCAGAGGGGCTACAGTTTCCTTTGCTGTCGGATCCCGACGGTACGGTTAGTCGAGCTTACGGCTCCTGGATGGGCGATGTTGCCCTGCGCAATACGTTCTTGATCGACCCGGAGGGGATTTTGCGAGAAATCGACCCAATCGTGAACCCCAGCCGCCACAGCGCTGAGGTTCTGGCCCAGTTGCAGCAGCTTATCAGGAACTAGCCCTCTAGCTTTCCGGGCCAAAAGTCTGCTCAAACTCGTGGAGCAACTCGTCGATCTCCTCCAGCGCTTGGTTGACATCCACGCGCAAGCTGCCCAAGTCTGGCTTTTCCAACAGCTTGGCTACCGCTGGCCGGCGTTCGCGGATTAGCTTGATGCGCTCTTTCAAGGCGGCAATTTCGGCGGCGTCCATAGCTTCAGAGACCTAATTGACTCTCCTAGCTTATCGCTTCCGCTGGGGGAGTGTCGCCTGCTGGGATCCCTTTCTGAACCACCGAGAGCCAATCATAATAGAGCTGCGCAACCTGGCACTCAACCCCGCTTCAGCTAGAAATTGCAGGAGCCCCGCACTGTACCCGTAGGTTCGGTGTCGGGAGGAATGCTATAATAATACTGCGGACACCAGAAACGGTTGTTTAGGGCACTGGTAACGGTCGATTGGGGGTGCAGTAAACCACCCCAGAGGCTCGTGGTTGGCTTGCTAACTGCAGGGCTACTAAAAGCCCGCTCCGTACCGCCTAGCGGTTGGTGTCGGGTAGTTTACAGGTGCTGACATGCTCCCCTACACCCAGATTGTCGCCCACCGTGGGGAGCACACCCACGCCGAGGAAAACACGTTGGCCGCTTTTGCTGCCGCTGTTGAAGTGGGGGCCGAGCAAATTGAGCTGGATGTGCGCTGTAGCCGAGATGGGATCCCACTGGTTGTTCACGATGCCGATTTGGATGGACAGCCTTTGGCCGCATTAACTTGGGCCGAGATTCGGGCCCGCAAACCCACGATTCCCACTCTTGAAGAGACCCTGTCACATATCAAGGGCAAAATCACCCTCGATATCGAACTCAAAGAAGCAGGCTATGAGGAACAAGTCCTTGCCCTCGTTAGCGATATTTTGACCCCCGAAGAATTTGTGATCACCTCTTTTTTGCCTCAGGTGGTGCAGCGGGTTAAAACGCTTTTGTCCCCGCAACCCAGGGTTGGCCTGTTGATCGAGGCAAAGGCTGAGGAGCAAGCCAAGGGATCTTTACTTACCCGTTGCCGGGAGTTGGGAGCGGATTTTCTGGCCCCCCACTACAGTTGGGTGAACTTGCAGTTCTTGGCTGAAGCTGAACAGGCCGGGATCCCTCTGTACGTTTGGACGGTGAACGATCCTGAAGTGATGAAGTTGTGCTTGCAGCCATTTGCCGGCTCAGTAGGACAAAATCCCGTTGTTCAAGGGTTGATTACCGACCGTCCCCAATTGGCTTTGCAAATTCGCGCCCACCTTTTGGCAGGAGTAGAGGGGGCAAAACCCTAGACCATGGGCACAAACTGCACCGGAAAAGCCCCTTTTTGAACCCATCCTTGGGCTGTTTTGCAGAGGATCAGCAAGGACTGGGATCCCTGGGCACCGGAGCCCGAAGGGCTTTCTCCCACCGGCACCACCAAGGTGCCCCCCACCGCCAGTTGATCCAGCAGCACCATGGGCACAGTTGGGGGCGCTGCCGTCACCAGAATGGCATCGTAGGGAGCATGCTCTGGCCAACCTTGGTAGCCATCCCCCTGACGCACTTCCACATTGCGATAGCCCAGGGCAGCGAGGGTTTGTTGAGCTTGAGCAGCCAATGGGGACAGACGCTCCAGGCTATACACTTGCCGGGCCAGCTCTGCCAAAACAGCCGCCTGATAGCCGGAGCCGGTGCCGATTTCCAACACCACCGATTCAGGCGTGAGGCGAGCAGCTTCTGTCATAAAAGCAACAATATAGGGCTGAGAAATGGTCTGGCCATAGCCGATGGGCAGAGGGCAATCCCTGTAGGCCCGATCCCGCAGGTCAGGGGGAACAAAAAGGTGGCGCGGCACTTTTCCCATGGCTTCCAGTACCCGTGGATCTCGGATCCCTCGTTTGATGAGCTGTTTCTTGACCATCTGCTCCCGTTGGGAAGCAAAAGGATCGGAAGCGTCTGGGGGCTGAGGTTCAACTTCTGGGATCCCAGCTGGAGAGCGAGAAGAATGTCTCCACCGGAAGGATGAGAATGGGTTGATCACCGATACACAACCTCCAGGAACGATGAGCCGCTCAGATCTTTCTCCGCTGCAACTGCTGGGCCGTCGAGCTTGGGGCTATGGATTCCACTCTCCCTCTTCCCCCTGAGAACGAACGACTGGAGACGCTTGCTGCACGTGACATGAAGAGGATGAGTTAACCCAATTTCTCGCGTTGCAAGGGGGCAGGGGTGAGGGAAAAAGCGCCTGGAGAGCTCTACCCCGATCCTGGCTCACCTTCGGCAAGACTTCACCGCTTGATGAAGAGATTGTTGCCAAACTGGAAGATGAGAAAATCAAACAGAATCCCCAAGAGCCTCTGTCCTGACCCTGTTTGACCTTCTTGAACCTCATTTGAACCTCAGGTGAGGCTCGCAGCCGGGATCCCCATGGGAGATATGGGATCTGGTTTGATCAAAATTGTAAAGTTTTGTGCGCAATCTGCCGGGGCGAGCAATCACCACCCTGGTTCTGCCAGCGCAAGATTTTATAGTGTTGATCCCTACCTTTTCCCCGCAAGGGGAAGATGGTGAATGGGGTGACAGGCTGGGAACTGTCCTAGCGACACCTGGGGAGAGAGGCTGGGTTTAATAGACTGTAAACGTAATTTACGGTACAGATCTATGACAACTGCTGCCGCTTCTGCTACTCCCACTGCCCCTGAGACGACGCTGCTGAACGTTTGGCAAGTGCTGGCGGAAGAGTTTGCCGGTCAGGTTGCCCTACGGGATCCCCACGCGCAGCCAGTTTTCGAGATGTCTTATGGAGAGCTGTTTCGCCGCATTCAAACCCTGGCGGCTGGCCTGCAGGCTTTGGGCATTTGCCCGGGGGATCGGGTGGCCATTTTTGCCGATAACTCCCCCCGCTGGCTGATGGCCGATCTGGCCACGATGTTCACGGGAGCTGTGAATGTGCCCCGCAGCGCTGTGGCGGATCCCAGTGAGCTGGGCTACATCTTGCGCCACTCCGGCAGCACGGCCCTGATTGCTCAGGATCTGAAGACCCTGAGGCGGATCCGGCCGGATGTGCAGGAGCTGGGCCTGGAACGGCTGCTGTTGCTTTCCGATGAGCAGGAAGCAGGGGTGCTGAACTTTTCCCAATGGCTGCAAAAAGGGCGGGAGCATACCTACCAGCCCCCCAAGCTGGAGCGATCCCAACTGGCCACCATCATCTACACCTCCGGCACTTCCGGTCGGCCCAAGGGGGTGATGCTCAGCCACGGCAATCTGATGCACCAGGTGGAGAACTTGGGCGTGGTTGTACAGCCACAGCCGGGGAATAAGGTGTTGACCCTTCTGCCCACTTGGCACTCCTATGAGCGGGCTTGCGAGTATTTTCTCCTCAGCCGTGCCTGCATGTTGGTCTATACCAGCCCTCGCTTTATCAAACAAGATTTCCAACAGGAGCACCCCCATTTTCTGGTGGCAGTGCCGCGGATTTGGGAAACCGTTTATGAAGGGATCCAACGGCAATTCAAAGAGAAAAGCCCCCTGATGCAGCGGCTGATCCGCGCTCTGATGGCCGTGAGTGAGAGCCATGTGCTCTCTGGACGGATAGCTCGCAACCAGTCGATTTTGCATTACGGAGTCAGCCCCTGGGTGCGCCTGCAGGCTCGCCTGCAACATTGGCTGCTCTGGCCCCTGCACCGATTGGCCGATGTGCTGATCTACCGCAAGGTACGACGGGCGTTGGGCCCCAATTTTCAACATGCCATCAGCGGCGGTGGATCCCTGCCTGCCTACCTGGATCTGTTTTACGAAGTTGTCGGGATTTCCATCTTGAATGGCTATGGCCTCACCGAAACTTCGCCGGTGCTGTGCGCGCGGCGTCCAGACAACAATGTGCGCGGTACGGCTGGCCCCCCTCTGCCGGGGACGGAGTTTCGCATTGTGGATCCTGAAACTCGACAGCCGCTGCCCCCTGGAGAAAAAGGACTAATCCTGGCCCGTGGCCCGCAGGTGATGATGGGCTACTACAACAACCCGGAAGCCACTGCCAAGGTGCTCAGCTCCGACGGCTGGTTTGAAACCGGGGATCTGGGCTGGCTCACCCCCGACGGGCAACTGGTGATCACCGGCAGGGCCAAGGATGTCATTGTCCTACTCAATGGGGAGAACATCGAGCCCCAGCCGCTGGAAGATGCTTGTCTGCAGTCTCCTTACATCAGTCAGATCGTGATCGTCGGGCAAGACCAAAAGAAATTGGCTGCCCTCATCTACCCCAACCTCGATGCCCTCAAAGCCTGGGCTGCCGAGCAAGGGATCCCGGCTGAGGATGCCGAGCTGCTGGCCCAGCCCCAGACCCGCACCTTGATTTTGCAGGAGGTGCGCCGCCGCATCCAAGAACGCCCTGGCTACCGGCCCGACGAGCAGGTCAGCGACTTTCGCTTCTTGCCGGAGCCGCTGAGCGTGGAAAACGGCCTTATGACCCAGACCCTGAAGATCAAGCGCAACCCGGTGGCTGAGCGCTATGCCCACCTCATCCAGGAGATGTATCCGGCTTGAGGTGCAGGCCCACCTAAGTTTGGGATCCCCGTTGTTGCTCCAAGTAGCGCCGGAATTGCTCCGGTGGAATGGCCCCTCGGTAGGCCCCACAGTAGTAGAGGGTGAGCACTGCCTTGTAGGCCCAGTCGGTCGGCACCACGTCCGGGAAAGGGCTGGGCAGAGTATCGGCTTGGTTGGCGGCGCAGGCTTGCAAAATCTGCTCCGTGGTGAGCTGTTCTGCCAAGTCCGGGGGGAGCTCCCGCAGGTTAGCCTGGGCCAGAACCGCTCCCGGCAGGCCCAAGCTGGCGAGGGTCGCTGCCCAAAAAGTGCTAGTGAAGAAGTGCCGCCAGTTCATGGCTCTCCAGAGGGAATAGTTCGGACAAGTTCTCTAGATTAGAATTACCGCAGGCAGCAGCGTTCCTGCTAGGGGTGCGAAGCGCCCACACGGGGGAGCCTGTTGCAATGTTTTAATGAGTAGACAATTGCATGCTGCAGGAGGACAGTGAGATGAGCACAATTCCGCCGAACTTGCTGGACTATCAGCGCAGAGATCTGGCGATGCGGGAGAGTTCATACATTGACTTTCCAGCTCATGTCCATCTGGAAACGATGGCACGTTGCAACGCTGCCTGCAACTTTTGTCCCTATTCTTCACTGGAAAGAAAGGGAGCAAAGATGGATGATTCTCTAATAGAAAAAATTGTTAATGACCTCAAAGACATTCCGCGTCTTCATCGCTTTCAATTAAGTCCTTTTAAGGTTAATGAGCCATTTTTGGATACACGGATCTTCGATTTGCTTACATATCTTCAGTCTGAGCTACCGCACGCTACCATCACCTTGACTACCAATGGCTCCCTCATCAACGAGCGGATTGTGGAACGATTAACACAGTTTCCCAATCTTGGTTACTTGTGGGTTAGCTTCAACGATCACCGCCCAGACGAATACGAGGCAACGATGAAGTTGCCCTACAGACGGACTCGCGAAAGCCTGGACAGACTTCACAAAGCAAAAGCTGAGGGACGCTTGCCAATGCGCATTGTGCTATCCCGTGTTGGAGACGGCACAGCAGCTGATGAGGATTTCATTACCTGGGTAAGGACAACGTATCCATTGTTCGAAGTTAGCATTTTTCCGCGCATGAACTGGCTTGGCCAGGTCGATGTGTCGCCTCCCACGGCACCGCCCATAGCCTGCACTCGCTGGTTTGACATATCAATCACGGCAACGGGTGTGGTAGCCCACTGTTGCGCCGATGGCCAGGCACGCTACCCCATAGGCAACGTTCGGGAGCAGCATGTCCTCGACATCTACAACAGCCCAAGCTATCGCCGACTGCGCGCGACGGTGGACAACCGTCTGCAGGTAGAGCCATGCCGCCGCTGCAACTTCCTTTAAACAAGGAGAGATCCATGGCTATCACTGCCATCGAATACGTTCTATTTAGCCAAATGCGGCAACAAAACGCTATTCCGCTTGGAGGCGGCTGTTTGGAACTGGGCGAGGCCAACTGGTACGGCGACGTGGCTGTCGAGCAGCTTGGCCAAGACATTTATCGCTTTGCCAAAGAGGAAGAACGTACTGCCCTCTTCCGTCAACTTGATGAAATTACTCAGGCTAAGCGCCCTGGAATGCTGTTCGAGATCGCCAAGGTCTTTTGGCGCACCTTCTGGCAGCCACGTTCGATGACAGCGGTGGATCTTCATGGCACGGAGGCAGCTCTCAAGCTGGATCTCAATTTCCCTATCGAGTTGCCTCAGCGTTACCATGCTGTTTTTAACCTTGGCACAGCCGAGCACATCTTCAATATTGCCCAGGTGATGAAAACCATACACGACTACACGCTGCCTGGTGGCCTAATGATCCACGGTCTGCCATTTACCGGCTGGCTCGATCACGGTTTTTACAACGTGCAGCCGACCTTTTTCTGGGATCTAGCCCAGGCAAACAGCTACACGATAATGGCCTATCTCTACGTCGAGTATAATCCACTGAAGTTCGTACAGCTATGGAAACGCGAGGATATCCTCGAACTGGTCACTAAAAACCAGATTGGCCAAAACGCCTTGCTTTACTGTGTTCTGCGCAAGCCTGCTGAAGATCAACCGTTTTGCTTTCCGATTCAGGGCTACTATGCCGGCACTCTCTCCCAGGAGGCAGCAGAGGCTTGGAAGACTTTACGATAAGCGAGGGTGAAAATGAAGCGACTCAAGGAGCAATTTGCAGAACTTGGCTATTGCCATATTCCCCAGTTTGTTCCGCCTGTCTTGCTGAATGAATGGGCAGACGACCTGCACTGGCTGGTCGCTACCCAGCTTAAACGATTTGGCCTTGCAGCAAGTGAAGAAAGTGACCCTGTGCGTCGTTTGTCACGTTCACTGATCGCTCTCTGGAGAGCCAAGCCAGAGGCGCAGTCTTGGATTTACGAGGAGGTCAATCGGCGGCCTTGGATGTTTGAGCTGGCAAGTAGCCGTTTGCTCACCAGTTGGGTTATGGAAGTATTGGGCAGCGAGCGCATTGCCATCCATCCCCGCCTGATCATGATCATCAGCATGCCTGGCCACGAGTGGCATGTTGCCTACTGGCATCAGGATCGTTTCTACGGCCCATATCACGTAGTGGCCTACATTCCGTTACAGAATACCGGTGCCTTTAATGGCGGGTTGATGGTTGCACCTGGCGAGCACAAGCGAGGCCTGATGCCGCACGCCCACAATGAGGCACTGAGTGGAAAGAACAAGTGGATTACGCTTCCGCCAGAAGTCATTGCTTCGTTTAAGGAACAGCGTCAGCTCGAACTGATGGCGGGCGACCTGGTTCTTTTTGACGGACTATTGCCGCATTCGGCCAACCTGAACTGCAGTGAGGATGTAAGGTTCGCAGTTTCGCTGCGCTACACTGATCTGACCGATCCTTTCTTTATTGAACGAGGCTGGCGCTGGGAGGATTTGGCAGAAGAAGGACGGAGAGCACTTGCCAGCAAGGAGAACGCCCCATGAGCGGCAATGGCAATCCATTGAGCGGTATGATCCGTGAGTCATCTAACCAAAGCGAAGCCAATATCAGGTGCCTGGCAGAACTGGAGCGCTACTGGGCCGAAAGCCCGGGCAGTGCCAACGTCAAGCTGGAGAATTTTACCAAATATGTCACACGGGAAAGCCTGACCAAGTTTTTGGCGCGTGCCGAGGTGTTCCAAAAGCAATTGCATGTTCATGGCTCAGTGGTTGAGATGGGGGTTGCCCGTGGCGCCAGCCTCATGACGTGGTATCACCTAAGCTCAATCTTCGAGCCAACCAATTACCTGCGCGAGATCATCGGCTTTGACACCTTCACTGGCTTTCCAGAAGTGTCCGAAGTCGATTTAAGAGGCCAAGCAGTCTCTGAACATACCCGCCTCGGTGGCTTCGCCGTCGAAAGCGGCATGGCCAACGACATTATGCGTGCCGCGTCCATCCATGATTTGACGCGCTTTCTAGGGCACATACCAAAACTAAAGCTGGTTGAGGGCGATCTGCGTGTTACATTGCCCAAGTATCTTGAAGATAACCCCCATCTGGTTGTCTCTTTGCTGCATCTCGATGTCGACCTCTACGAGCCGACAAAGCTAGCGCTGGAGTTGCTTGTGCCACGCATGCCAAAGGGAGCTGTGATCTTGTTCGATGAGCTCAACATGCGTCAGTTTCCGGGTGAAACACTGGCAACGATCGAGATGCTGGGCCTCCGCAATCTCCGTCTCTTTCGCTTCCCTTACGCGACGAGCATGTCTTATGCTGTGCTCGAGTAAGTGTAGAGCATGACTCCTCTTTATACGGATCCCTGTCCTGCCTGTGGCGAATCAGTGGCTCACCCTTTTTTTGACGGAGGGGCTGCGCCACTTGCCATATTGGGCTGGCCACGTACTGAAGAGGAGGCACGGGCCATGCCCCCCTATCGGCTTGACTTTGTGCAGTGCCTCGCCTGTGGCCATGTCTGGAATCGCGCCTTCCGCTATGAGGATGTCCCGTACGGCAGTCAGCCGAGCCTCATGTTCAACGCCGGGGTCTTGTGGAACCGGCATCTGGCGCAACTGGCCGATGAGGTGCTGACCCGCCTACCTGAGAACCCAACCGTGGTTGAGATTGGCTGCGGTTGTGGTCACTTTCTGCGGTCTTTGGCTGCTCGCCGGCAAGGGCGGTACATTGGATTTGACCCTCACCAACCGGACGACTTCCCCAGTGAGTTTCAATTTGAGGCGCGGCTTTTTGACCCTGTTGAAGATCTGCTGCACCTCCAGCCGGATCTGGTGGTGATGCGTCATGTCCTGGAGCACTTTAGCCAACCAGCAGCCTTCCTACAGCAGTTGGCATGGGCTGCAGGTTGCTGTAAAAAGACTGTGCGCCTGCTTGTTGAAGTGCCCTGTATCGACCGGGTCTTTGCCACAGGGCGACTGGTGGATTTTTACTACGAACACCCCCAGCAGTTTAGCACTGAGTCGCTGCGTGCCCTGCTACAGCGCGTCGGTGCAATTGTGAGCTTGTGGCACGCCTACGATGGGGAAGTGGTGTTGGCCATCGTTGAGCTGCAGCTACCGCTAGCCTGGCGGCTCCGGGCTGAAGCAGCAGCCAAATTTGAGCAAGGCAGCCAAGAGGCTCGCCGCAAAATTGCTGCCCAGCTTCAAGAGCTGGCTAACAGTGGCCTGCGAGTTGCCCTCTGGGGAGGCACGGGGAAAGGGGCAGCCTTCATGCACCACTTTGGGGTTAAGACCAATTGGCTTACCTGGGTTGTCGATTCCGATCCAAACAAAGTTGGCACCTATGTTGCCGGCGTTGGCCAGCAAATTGTCAGCCCAGAGGAGCTGAAAACGCAGACCCCAGACGTGGTCATCATCCCAACCCAATGGCGCGCCGCTGACATTGTTGCCGAGATGGCTAGGCTTGGGATAGAGCCAAAGCAGGTGCTTATCGAGCACCAAGGGCAACTAGTCGACTACTGGCATTCTGCTCATCCCTATGCCTTGCCCAA
>AFSR01006638.1_pt1 | contig 14370 bp, 12 predicted proteins | sample 296848 | NCBI WGS metagenome assembly AFSR01 (sample SAMN02954305, study PRJNA68063) | hot springs metagenome | biome: terrestrial; feature: Mushroom and Octopus hot springs; material: microbial mat core samples; isolation source: Yellowstone National Park Mushroom and Octopus hot springs ...
GCACCCACAGCACAAGGGTTTCTGCGTAACCCAAGGCTCTCTCTGAGTCATCCTTGCTACACGCGCGATACCCGTGCTCCAGTATACTTCGATTCCGTAGCTGTTGTAAATCAAGAATTTTGTTCTTCAATTCGTCATTCAGGGTACGATTGTGAGCTATTTCTAAGACCTCCACACCTGAAGAAAGGGTAAGCTCTTTCGGAACATGTCCCAAGCGTGATTTTACAGCCTCTTGCTCACTCTGGGACGGTGTGTAGCGCCAAGGATTTCTATTAGACATTACCAATGCTACCTGAACCGCAGCTTCAAGAGCACGGTAGCTGCGCAGAACGGCTTCCGTATATTCTTTGCGCTGAATGTGTCTATAAGCATTTTCAAGCAAATCGGCACATAACAGGCGCATGCCTTCTTCACTACTGGGGTTGTGGGTTTTTCCTTCTTCCCACTGACGAAATACTCGTATCGTATCAAAAATCGCGTTTGCTACTGGAGCGAGTCTGTCTATTATCTGCGCAAGTTTGCCCAGATCAGGGTCGTCAGATAGGGCTTTCGCTTGCCGATTGAGTTCGCGCAACTCGGGCACAGCCTTGTCATACTCTAAGTTATCCCAAAAACTGAGGGCTGTAGTAGCGCGTTTTAGAAATCCGAAACGACCTGAGTCAGGCAAGACTTCTGCCAGATTCTTTGCAGGCTCGAAGCGGTAGTTTCGCAACAAATTGATAATTTGCTCCGCTCTTTCTCGCGTAAATGTTTGTTCAGAAGGTCGAATCGTCATCGCTTCGCTCACCACACGCCCCGTCTCGTCGCGCTGCCCACCTCCAACATAGCTTAGTTCCAAGTTACCTGCTAACGGTGCAGTTAAGGCAGCGTGAACCGCGGCTGCCGACATAACCTTGGTACCCCCTGTGTAGTTGACCAAAACTCGGTCGGCGTCTATCGCTTTATTCAGCTGCCTTTTCATCTCGCGCAAGCATGTGTCGAGGTTCTCGGGGTCGTCTATTTCTGCTGAAAGCAATTCTGCTAACCCCAATTTTTTCGCTTCGTCAATTAATTTTTTAGTAATGTTTAGAGTATTGTTCTCCTGACTCTGCTGCTCTTGTGTCGGACGACCGTATACCAGTATAACAGACAACGAGGCAGACTCCCTGTCTGCAGCCTGTTTAGTTTCCTCAATCGCGCGAAGTAAAGGTTCTGCTGTTGTGCCTACTGTCAGCACGAGCGTCCATTTTGCCATGACGATTCCTCCTACGCGGTGGAAACACGTTTTGCCCCATAGGTTGGGTGTTCACTACTTGGTTTTCAATTCCTGCCGCCCTCCGCGTTAAATCCCTGTAAAATTCACCGCCCCACAGGTGTCTGCTCCGCGTGCGCCCCCTGTCGCGTACGCCACGCCCGCACGAGGCGATTGGGCTGCCACGGCGCGCGCAGAAAGAGCGTGCCGATGCTGAACGCCCGCGCGCCCAGCGCCCACAGCTCCTCCAAGTCCTGCAGGGTGTAAATCCCGCCGCCTGCGATGATCGGCAACCGCGTGTGCGCACGGAGCTGCTGCACCGCTGCGCGCACGAACGGGCGTATCGGCTCGCCCGACACCCCGCCCCCGCCCAGCCGCACCAACGGCGACGGTCGCTCGCCGAACACCAACCACCACGGCACAGCGTTAATCGCATGCACGGCGTCGGCAATGCCCTCCACCGCCTGCGCAATCGCTACATAGGGCTGGTCGTAGCCGACCTTGACAATCAGCGGATGCCCCGCCGCGCGCAGCGCATAGGCAATCGCCTGCACATGCCGCACCGTGTCCGCCTCGCAGTGCGCTACATTCGGGCACGAGGCGTTCAGCTCGACGCCCGCAATCTGCAGCCCGCGCAGCTTCTGGGCGAACGCCTGCGCCTCCTCGACGCTTTCAGGGTAGACCGACACAATCGTCTGTAGCCCCATGCGTTGCATGCGGGGGTAGCAGGCGCGAATCCACCAGTCGATGCCAGGGTTGGTCAGCCCGACAGCGTTCACCGTGCCGCCGCGAATCAGGCGCACGCACCGCCACGGCGCGTACCAGCGCAGGTTGCCTACGCGCGGGCGCAGGGTGAGCGTCTTGACCACAATCGTGAACTCGTGGGGGTTCAGCAGCCCCGCCCAGCGCAGGGGATACTCCCACCACCAGCCGCGCCCATCGAAGCCCAGCGCGCCGCTGCCCGTCAGAAACTCTATCCGCTCGCCGTTGGAAAGCGTAATCACCGTCCCAAGTGTACCCACTGCGACGAAAATGGGCTATAATTTGGGCACTATGGCGTACTTACCGAGAGCTGTGGAGCGCGCTGACCGCTACAAGGTCAAGGTGGACGAATACATCCACTACCGTCGCGAGGGCTACCTCAAGGTGGAGGGATTGGTGTCGCAGGCAGATGTCGCCAAACTGTACGAGTGGGCAATCGAGCGGTGGGAAGACAAGCCGCAGAGCGCGGGCGTCTGGTCGCCGAACCCGTCGCGCGTGCATCAACTGCATCGCATCGATCCCGTCGCCGAGTGGGGGCTGTTGCACCCGCGCATCCTCGATGTGCTGGAGGCGCTGATTGGTCCCGATGTGCTGGCGTTGCAGACGATGCTGTTCCACAACCCGCCGGGCACAGGCGGGCAGGGCTGGCACCAAGACTCGTGCTACATCACGACCTACCCCGACACGCTGATCGGCGCGTGGCTTGCGCTGGAGCCTGCCGACGAGGAGAACGGCTGCCTGTGGGTCGTGCCCGGGTCGCACTTCGAGCCGATTTACCCGCCCGACGCGATTCCTTACGCGCATGTGCAGGCGGTGAACGCTTTTGAAGACCTGCACGAGGTGCAGAATGTGAGCCACTTGGACGACGAGGTGAACACGCTGACGCACATCGTGCGCAAGTACCCGCCGCCGATTCCTGTGCCGATGGCGCCGGGCGATGTGCTGTTTTTCGATGGGCACATCCTACATCGCTCGTATCCGAACCGCACTTCGGATCGCTGGCGTCGGGCGTTTGTGAACCACTACTGCAACGCGCGTTCGTGGGTGCCGTGGAATCACGGCGCGCCGTATGAGGGCGACAGCGCGAACTATCAGCATATTCTGGCGCGCGGCAACACGCACTTGCCGTTTGCCAAGCCGAAGTTCGGCACGGAGGTACATCTGTACGAGCCGAGCCGCGACGGCAGCCCGCCCCCGCGCATGATGGGCGACTTGGAAGGCAACATGGGGATGGGGTAGCGTCCCATCCCCTGCCAGTGCCCGTGCGAACTAGCGGAACGGGTCGGCTTCATCATCGAAGAAGACCACATCGTCCAGCTCGGCGTCGTCGAGGTCGTCGGAAAGTTGCTCGACTGCTATGCCGCCGTCGCTGGCTTGGCGAATGACAGCAATGCGCTGCTCGGCGTCCGCAAGGTACTGCTCGCAGTATAGCCGCAGGCGTTGCCCCTCTTCGTAGAGGTTCACGGTCTCTTCGAGGGGACGCTCGCCCGCTTCCAGGATGCGGACAATCTCTTCCAGGCGCGTCAGCGCCTGCTCGAAAGTCATCGGCTCATTCTGTGCGTTCATCATGGTGCATAACCTCCGTTATTGTGGCGCGGAGTGCGCCGTCGGCAAGCACGATTTCGATGGGCTGATTCGCTGAGACCTGCGCGACGCGCGTCAGCACGGCGTGCGTGTGCGGTTCGCGCAGCAGGGCGTAGCCGCGCTGCAGCACAGCGTAGGGGCTGACCGTGTCGAGCTTGGCGGCGAGGGCGGTCAGTCGCTGTTTGTGTGCGGCGAGACGCTCAGCGACCTGCTGCACGAGGGCGCGTTCGGCGCGGGCAAGTTGCTCGCGGGCGCGCGCCAGTTGCGCCTCGGGACTGCACTGCGCAAGGCGAGTAGCGTAGCCCAGCAGCGTCTTGTGGCGCTGGTCGAGGGCGCGGGCGCACGCCTGCTCAAGGCGCATCTGCACGGCGGCAAGGCGGTCGCGCACACGCTCAAGCCGTGTCGCCCGTTCGCTCCGCTCCACAAGTTGGCGCAGTCGTTCGCGGAGTTCCTCGCGGTCGGGGAACACTGTCTGCGCCGCCGCGCTGGGGGTGGGCGCGCACGCATCCGCAGCGAAGTCGGTCAGCACCGTGTCGGGCTCGTGCCCTACCGCGCTGACGACAGGAATGCGCGAGTTGGCAACCGCGCGCACGACCGCCTCGTCGTTGAACGCCCACAGGTCTTCAATCGAGCCGCCCCCACGCGCCAGAATCAGCACATCGAGCGCGCCCACCCGTTGCTCAACTGCGGAAGAGTTCGCCAGCGTAAGCGCGGCAATCAGCGACGCGGGCGCGCCCTCGCCCTGCACGCTCGCAGGAAACACCACAATCGGTATCCCCGCGTGTCGCTCGCGGGCAATACGCACGATGTCGTGCAGCACCGCGCCCTCCAGCGAAGTGATGACGCCCACCCGCTGTGGGAACTTCGGCAGGGGACGCTTGCGCTCCGCAGCGAACAGCCCCTCCGCCTCCAACTTGCGCTTGGTCTGTTCATACTGCTGCCACAACGCGCCTGCGCCGTTCTCAATAATCACTGCCTCAGCCCGCAACTGGTAGATGCCCCGCGGCGGATAGACATCGATACTGCCGAGCGCACAGACCATCTCACCGTTCTGGGGGTGTATCCTCAACCGCGACAGGGCGTAGCCCCATATCACGCACGACAACTGGCTCTTTTCGTCGCGCAGGGTGAAAAAGGCATATGGGTTCCCGTTGCGGTCTGTAAGCACAGTCCACGAGGCAACCTCCCCCCGCACCCAGACGAACTGCAGCGCGGGATCCGACTCTAACCTTTGTTCAACACGCGCGTTGACCTCTGAAACCGTAAGCACCTGCCCTGCTTCCAGTGCGCCTTTTATGGTGTCGCATACAAGGTCAAATTCCGTCTCGAACGCCACTTCACACCTCCGTCATCAGTATACCGTATCTGATACCAGCAAGTTCCTGCAGTTAGTCGTCAAACGGCGATTCGTCGTCGGGTTGGCGTTCCTCGCGGGGTGCGCCGAGCGCGAGTCCGACCGCCTCTTGGGCGGTGCGAGCGGGCAGGGCGGTCAGCGGCAGGCGTTCGTGCGGGCGCTGCAGGTTGCTGCGGGGCACGATTGCGTAGCGGAAGCCGAGCCGTGCGGCTTCCTGCAGGCGCGCCTCCATGCGTGGGACGCCGCGCACCTCGCCGCCCAGCCCCACCTCGCCGAACACCACCAAGTCGGGGCGCAGCGGGCGGTTGCGCATCGCCGATGCGACGGCAACCAGCACCGCCAAGTCCGCCGCAGGCTCGAACACGCGCACGCCGCCCGCCGCGTTCACAAACACATCGTGCGAGAGCATCCGAAAGCCCAGCCGCTTCTCCATCACCGCCAGCACGAGGCTCACCCGCTCGTAGCTTAGCCCCGTAATCACGCGCCGCGGGGTGTTCAGAAACGACGGCGTGGTCAGCGACTGAATCTCCACCAGCATCGCGCGGCTGCCCTCCAGCAGCGGGAACACCACCGAGCCAGGCGCGTCGGTCGCCCGCTCCGCCAGCAGCCGCTCCGACGGGTTCGGCACAGGCACAAGCCCCTCCGCCTGCATATCGAAGACGCCCACCTCGTCCGTCGCGCCGAAGCGGTTCTTGCTCGCGCGCAGCACACGGAAAAGCCCCTGCGGGTCGCCCTCGAAATACAGCACCACATCCACCAGATGCTCCAGCACTTTGGGTCCTGCGATTGCGCCCTCTTTGGTGACATGCCCGATCAGGAACAGCGCGACCTCCTGTGCTTTGGCGACCTGCTGCAGGGCGGTGGCGCAGGCGCGCACTTGGGCGACCGTGCCCGGCGGGTTGTCGATCTGCGCGGTGTAGAGCGTCTGCACCGAGTCGATGACGGCGACGGCGGGCTGAGTAGTCTCAATCAGGTGCAGCGCGGTCTCCAGTTCGGCGGTTGCGGCGGCATGTAGGTTGGGGCTGAGCGTGCGCAGGCGTCGGGCGCGCATCTGCAACTGGCGCAGCGACTCCTCGCCCGTCAGGTACAGCACCGCACCATGCTGGGTCAGCCCCTGCGCCGCCTGCAACAGCAGCGTGCTTTTGCCAATGCCTGGCTCGCCGCCGAGCAGGATGAGCGAGCCAGGCACCACGCCCCCGCCCAGCACGCGGTCGAACTCGTCGATGCCTGTGGGCAGGCGCGTTTCGGCGGTGTCGCTGAGCTGGGCGAGCGGCTGCGCCTGCACAGTCGCCGCGCTCGGCGAGCGCGCCCGCTCCCGCGCGGACGCGCCTGCGCCGCGCGTCGGGGCGACGACCTCCTCCTGCAGCGTGTTCCACGCGCCGCATTCGGGGCACTGCCCCATCCAACGCGGCGTCGCATAGCCGCACGCCGTACACACATACTGCGAACGCGCACGCGCCATCGCCCTACACTGTACCCCATCGGCGCGGTAAACTATCTGTCGTGCGCTGGGTGATTCCGCTGCTGGCGCTGGCGGCGATTGGGCTAATCCTCTACGCGGCTTGGCGGCGAGTTGCGCCAGTGCCTGCGCCCGATTGGGCACGACTGGAGGCGCAGGCGCGCGCGTTCTGCGCCGAGCGCGGGCTATCCTACCCGCTCCAGCAGCCGTCCATCCGCATCGAGAAAGGCGCGCGACGCTTGACGCTACTGGAGCAGGGCGCGGTCGTCGCCCAGTTCCCGATTGCGCTCGGCTCCGCCCCTATCGGACACAAACAGCGCGAAGGTGACCGCAAGACCCCTGAAGGCGACTACTTCGTGTGCGAAAAGCATGTCAGCCGCAGGTTCTACCTGTTTCTGGGGCTGAGCTACCCGAACGCCCGCGACGCGCAGGCAGGCTACAAGGCAGGGCGCATCACGCAGGCGCAGTTGCAGGCGATTGAATCGGCGATTCGCGCGGGGCGATGCCCCCCGTGGAACACGCCGCTGGGCGGGGCGATTGGCATTCACGGCGGCGGAACCACGCGCGACTGGACGCTCGGCTGCATCGCCGTTGATGACGCGCATATCGAGCTGCTGTATATGCTGGTTCCCGTCGGCTGCCCCGTGCAGATTACGCCGTAAGGCTGGCACGTTTCCACGTCTTGAGCACGCAGCTGGGCGCGCAGCCGCTCCAACTCGGCTTGCAGTTGCGCCGCGTGCGCTTCTGCCTGCGCCCTGCGCTCCGCCTGCGTCAGCACCAAGTTCCCATCCTTGTCCCACAGTCGCAACCACGACCATGTGCGCCCGCGATACTCGCCCTCCACACGCCCAAGTACGCCTCCAACACCTTACTCCACAACCACCCCCGCGCATCGGGCTTGATTGGCGCATAATCCCGACCCGACAGCCGATACCCGCGCAACTCGCCTATGCGACGGTCAAACCAAAAATACTCAGGCACACGAAACACCTGCGCGTAAAACTTCGCATTCTTGTCCACATCCTTGCCGCGCGTGGACGGCGAGATAAACTCCACCACTAAGTCGGGATACCGACCGTCCTCGTTCCACACCACCCAACTCTCGCGCGGCTTGGTCCCGTCTACACCCTTCACAAGGAAAAAGTCGGGACCCTTGAAGCGTGGTTTTCGGGCGACGATCTCGGCTTCCACATACTCATCAATCTCTTTGGCTTGTTCGATGCTGTAGTAGACGAACATATTGCCGCCGCAGCAGTAGTGGTTGGGTTCGCCGAGGTGGTTGCGGACGAGTTCGTCGAGGAGCGAGATGCTGACGACATGCCAATCCGATTCCATCTTATCTCCGTCTCCAGAGGGGAGTTTGAGTCGTCGGAGCTGTTCAAGGGACGCGGCGATGGGATCTGAGCAGGGTTGGGGTGTGTCCTGCCGTTGTGTGCGTTTGGCGCGTTTGGGCTTGGCGGTTGCGATTTGCGTCGCCATAGCAGTGGAATTATACCTGACAAGGCGCGTCATGTCGGTCAACTCTCGCCATCAGGTACACTTCCACTGACATGAGCGCAGAACCGCGACAGTTTGGCTTCGAAACGCGCATGCTACATGCGGGGCACATTCCCGATCCCTACACGGGGGCGCGCGCCGTGCCGATTTATCAGACCACCTCGTTCGTGTTCGACGACCCCGACTACGCCGCGCAGCTGTTCGAACTCAAGCAATACGGCAACATCTACACGCGCATCATGAACCCAACCACCGCCGTGTTCGAAGAGCGCATGGCGAGCTTGGAGGGGGGCACGGGCGCGGTGGCGACCGCCAGCGGCATGGCGGCGCAGTTCCTGACCTTCTACACCCTGCTGCAACCCGGCGACGAGATTGTCAGTTCCGCGCACCTGTACGGCGGCACGACCACCCAGTTCACGCACACCTTCCAGAAGATGGGCGTGACGGTCAAGTTCGTCGACCCAAGCGATTTCGCGGCGTGGGAGCGCGCGATTACGCCCAAAACGCGCGCCCTGTACGGCGAGACCATCGGCAACCCGAAAGGCTCGATTCTGGACATCGAGCGGCTGGCGCAACTGGCGAATGCGCACCGCATCCCGCTGATTGTGGACAACACCTTCGCCACACCGTACCTGTGCCGCCCGATTGAGTGGGGCGCGACGATTGTGGTGCATTCGGCGACCAAGTTTATCGGCGGGCACGGCAACTCCATCGCGGGCGTGGTCGTCGAATCGGGCAAGTTCGATTACAGCCACTTCCCCACAATCGCCGCCCCGTCGGGCGCGTATCACGGGCTGAAGTTCTACGAGACCTTCGGGCACTACGGGTTCCTGATGAAGCTTCGCGCGGAGACTCTGCGCGATGTGGGCGCGTGCCTCTCGCCGTTCAACGCCTTCCTGCTGATTCAGGGGCTGGAGACGCTGTCGGTGCGGATGGAGCGCCATGTGGCGAACGCGCAGGCGGTCGCCCGCTTTCTGGCGGAGCATCCGCGCGTGGCGTGGGTCGCCTACGCAGGGCTGCCCGACCACCCCGATTATGCCCTCGCGAAAAAGTATACGCCTCTGGGACCAGGCGCGGTCTTCTCGTTCGGCATCAAGCCCCCCGTCGGGATGGACGCCCGTGAGGCGGGCAAGCGGTTCATCCAGAACCTGCAACTCTTCTCGCACCTCGCGAATGTGGGCGATGTGCGCAGCCTCGTCATCCACCCCGCCTCCACCACCCACCAGCAACTCAGCGACGAGGAGCTGCGCATCGCAGGCATCGGTACCGAGATGATTCGCCTCTCCATCGGGCTGGAGACCGTAGACGACCTGCTGTGGGACTTAGACCGCGCCCTGTGGAGCATCGACAAGGAGTGAGCCTATGGAGACGCTGGTGTGTGCGATTCGGCTGAACACTATCCTACCGCCTGAGTTGCAGGCGCGCTATCAGGATCCCGATGTGATTCGGCGCGTGCTGCGCCAAGCACGCACGATTGCGATTGTCGGCGCGTCCACCGACTCCTACAAGGCGAGCCACATGGTGATGAGCTACCTGCAGGCGGAGGGCTATCGGTGCATCCCCGTGAACCCGAACGCCGACGCGATTTTGGGCGAGCGGTGCTACCCCGATGTGGCGAGCATTCCCGATGCAATCGATGTGGTGGACATCTTCCGCCCCGCGCACGAGTGCCCCGCAATCGTGGAGCAGGCGATTGCGAAGGGCGCGTGGTGCGTCTGGTTCCAACTGCGCATCGTGAGCTTGGAGGCGGCAGAGCGCGCCGAGCAAGCGGGACTGACCGTGATTATGGATCGCTGTATCAAGATGGAGCATGGTCGCTACGCGGGCAGCTGCACTGGGTCGGCATGAATACTGAAATTATCACCGCCCGCAAAATGCGCCGCTGGTTTTAGCGCGAAAAGTGGGGTATACTTGCTCCGAAACGCCCGTCGCCCTGAGGAGTCTAAATTCGCAGGGCGTGGTTGCAAGGATGCGATGGATGGACGAGTCGATCGAGTTCGAGGCGCTCGTGGCGACCTATGAGCGGCGCATCTACAACCTGCTCTTGCGGATGGTGAACGACCCAGAGGACGCGGCGGACCTGACGCAGGAGACCTTCTATCGCGCCTTTCGCGCTTTCGATCGCTTTCGCGGCGACTCGCAGCCCTACACTTGGTTGTACCGTATCGCGGTGAACTTGGCGAACGACCACCTCGAAAAGCGCGCCCGCATCCGCAAGCGCGAAGTGGAGTTAGCCGCGCTGGAGTTCACCGACGACGGCGAGCCAACAGGCTGGGATCCGCCCGACACAGGACCAACGCCCGAAGAACACCTGCTGCAGCAGGAACTCATCGAGAAGGTGCGCACGCTGATTCAGCAGATGCCGCCCGATTACCGCGAGATTATCCTGCTGCGCGAGTACGAAGAGATGTCCTACGAAGAGATGGCGGAGGCGCTGGGAATCACGCTGGAGGCGGTGCGGAGCCGATTGGCGCGCGCCCGCGCCTGGCTGCGGATGCGCCTCGCGCCCTACATGCAGGAGGAGGAACGCTGATGTTCACAAGGAACGCTGCCCGCTACGGAATGGCAGGAGTGATGCTGTGCTTGAGTGTGCTGCTGGGGTTGGCGCAAGAGCGGCGCGTCGAGAGCGTCGCCGTGCGTGGTCTGCGCAACATCTCGGAAACCGCCGTGATTGCCGCGCTGCGCCTCAAACCCGGCGAGCCGTTCACCGAAGCAACGCTGGAGAGCGACCGCCGCGCGATTCTTGCGATGGGGCTGTTCAGCGATGTGCGCCCGCGCGTCGAACAGACCGAGACGGGCGTGCGCATCGAGTTCGAAGTCGTCGAGAACCCGCTCATCCGCGAAGTGCGCTTCGCAGGCAACACGGTGCTAAGCGCGGAGCAACTGCTGGAAATCGTGCGCAACAAGCCCGGCTTCGTGTTCAACACCAACTTCGCCGAATCGGACATCCGCGCGATTCGCGACGCCTACCAGCGCGCGGGCTACATCGTGCTGCCCGAAGGCTACACCCCGCCCGACTACGAGAACGGCGTGCTGACGATTGCGCTGAGCGAACTGCGCGTCGGCGACATCCGCGTCGAAGGCAACACCAAAACGCGCACGGGCGTCATCCTGCGCGAGATGCGCACCAAGCCGGGCGACCTGTTCAACACGACCCGCTTCCAACGCGACATCAGCCGCCTCTACAACACGGGCTACTTCGATCAAATCGTGCCCGAAGACTCGTTTGCCGCGCCTGGCGTCATCGATCTTACGCTGAAAGTCAAAGAGCGTCCCACAGGCAGGCTGAATGTCGGCTTCGCCATCGACTCGCGCCGTCGGCTGATCGGGCTGGCGGAGGTCTTCGAGACCAACTTTCGTGGCACGGGACGCACAGTCGGCGTCAATTCCAAAGCACAGGCGGGCGCAACGGCAGCAGCATCGAGTTGCTGTTCACCGAGCCGTATCTGGATCGGCATCGAACCGCGCTGTCGGTCTCGCTGTATAACAAGTTGGTCTACCGCTTCACCTCCAACTTCTTTGGCGGTCAGCTGGATCCGAACCTGGAGCAGCAGTACGATGAGCGTCGGCGCGGCGTGACGATTGGGCTGTCGCGCCCCTTGAGCGAGCTGTTGACGGCGTCGGTCGGGCTGCGCGCGGAGGATGTGAACACGAACCGCGTGGCGACCAATCAAGGCGGGGGCTTCATCCGCCAAGACGGCACGCTGACCAGCCTCAGCCTGCGCGGCGTCTACAACAACCGCGACTTCGACTTAGACCCCGCGCAGGGGCAGTACCTCGCGCTGACGCTGGAGCCAGGCTTTACCAACATCCGTTCCGCCGAACAGCAGTTCATCGATTCGGGCGTGGTGAAACTGGGGCAATCGAGCTTCGTGCGCGCGTCCATCGACTACCGCCTCTACTACAGCCCGCAGGGACGGCGCACGCAGCCCGACGATCGACGGCAGGTGTTCGCTATTCGCGCCTACTACGGCGCGATTTCAGGCACCGTGCCGTTTTTCGAGCAGTTCTTCATCGGCGGCGCAGAGACGCTGCGCGGCTACCCCGAAGACCGATTCTGGGGCAAAAACGCCGCGCTGCTGAGCTTCGAGTTCCGCCAGCCCATCGAAAAAGCGTTCACGGCGGTGTTTTTCGTGGACATCGGGCACGCCTGGGGCGGCTACCCCAGCGTGAACGACTTCACCCAGCGCGGCAGCTTCCGCCCCGAAGTCGGCTACGGCTTGGGCATCCGCGTGCGCACCCCCCTGGGGCCCCTGCGCATCGACTACGGCATCGGGCGCGACGGAGGACGCACCCACTTCAGCGTGGGACAGGTCTTCTAACGACCAATAAGGAGTACACTCATGACACGGAGGTTAACCATGAAAACTCTCTTCGGATGGCTACTGATGATCGGATGCGTGCTGACCGCGCACGCACAAGCATTTGGCGTTGTGGACTTCGAGCGCGTGATTAACGAATCGACCTTTGTGAAGACCAGTCTGGAACGGCTGCAGGCGTTGGAGACGCGCTATCGCGGCGTGCTGCAGACCCTCCAGGAGAACATCGTGCTGACCAACGAGGAGCGTCAGGAGCTGGTGAACCTGCTGCTGGCGGAGAACCCAAACGATGAGCAGCGCAAGCGTATCGAGCAACTGACCCAGACCGCGCGCCAGCGTGCAGGCGAACTGCAGCAACTCCGCCAGAAACCACAACCCACCGAGACTGAGAAAGCCGCGCTGGAACGGTTCACCCAGATGGAGGCGGTCGGACGCGAAGCCATCCAGAGCCTCGCCCAACAACTCAGCCAGCAACTGGAACAGCAACTCCAGCAGAGCCGCGAGCAGGTACGCCAAGCGGTGCGCGAGACCATCGCGCAAGTCGCAAAAGAGAAAAAACTGTCGCTCGTGTTTAGCACGGAAGCCGTCCTCTATGCCGAGAACGACATCACCGATGATGTGATCAAACGCCTGAACGAGCGCAAGTAGGGGCTGCTTCTCCCTCATCAGGAACGCATGTTCGCCCTCACCCCCACCCCCTCTCCCACCTGTGGGAGAGGGGAGCTACATGCGCTGACCTGTTTGGAGTGCTGAAGCGTTAGCTTCAGCGATGGGCAGAGGCTTCGCATTCCCTTCCTGCGTCTGCAGGAGATAGGCGCTGAATACCGAACTGACTCGCGCGATGTACATGTTAGGCGTGGATGTGGGCACTTCGGGCGTGAAGGCGCTGCTGATTGATGAGTCGGGCGCGGTGGTCGCCAGCGCGAGCGAGTCGTACCCCCCTGTATACGCCGCGCCCGCTGTGGGCAGAGCAGAACCCCGACGACTGGTGGCAGGGAACCTGCACGGCGATACGGCGCGTGCTGGCGCAATCGGGCGTTGCGGCAGACGCAGTGCGTGGCGTCGGCTTGAGCGGGCAGATGCACGGCTCGGTCTTCCTGGACGAGCGCGGCGAGTCGATACGCCCAGCGCTGCTGTGGTGCGACCAGCGCACTGCAGACGAATGCGCATGGATTACCGAGCGCGTCGGACAGGAGACCATCCTGCAGACGACGCTCAACCCCGTGCTGACGGGCTTTCAGGCGGGCAAGATTATCTGGCTGCGCCGCCACGAGCCTGAAAACTACGCCCGCATCCGACAGGTGCTGCTGCCCAAAGACTTCATCCGCTATCGGCTCACGGGCGAGTCGGCGACGGAGGTCTCGGATGCGTCGGGCACGGCGCTTTTCGATGTACCGCGCCGCGACTGGGCGTATGACATCTTAGACGCGCTGGAGTTGCCCCGCGAATGGTTCCCCAAAGCCTACGAGTCGCCTGAGATTACGGGGCGCATCACGGCGCAGGCGGCGCAGGCGACGGGCTTGGCGGAGGGCACGCCTGTGGTGGGCGGTGCGGGCGACCAAGCGGCGGGCGCAGTGGGTGTCGGCGTCGTGCAAGCGGGGCGCGCCTCCGTGTCGGTAGGCACCAGCGGCGTGGTGTTCGCACACCTCCAGCAGCCGCAGGTAGACCCCCAGTACCGCACGCACACCTTCTGCCATGCCGTGCCCAGCGCGTGGCATGTGATGGGCGTGATGCTGATGGCGGGCGGCGCGCTGCAGTGGTATCGCGAGACCTTCGCGCCCGATGCGCCGTTCGACGCGCTGGTGGGCGAGGTGGAGGGGGTTCCTGCGGGCGCGGAGGGGCTGCTGTTCGCGCCGTATCTGTCGGGCGAGCGCACGCCGTACCCCGACCCGCAGGCGCGCGGCGCGTTTGTGGGGCTGACGCTGGCGCACACCCGCGCGCACGCCACCCGCGCCGTGCTGGAAGGAGTCGCGTTCGGGTTGCGCGACTCGCTGGAGATTCTGCGGGCGATGGGCGTCCCGCTGCACGAGTTGCGCCTGACGGGCGGCGGCGCGAAAAGCCCGCTCTGGCGGCAGATTCTCGCCAGCGTGTTCGGGCAACCCGTTCACACCCTGCAGGCGGAAGAGGGTACCGCCTACGGCGTCGCGCTGCTGGCGGGGGTGGG
>AFSR01002227.1_pt1 | contig 14355 bp, 14 predicted proteins | sample 296848 | NCBI WGS metagenome assembly AFSR01 (sample SAMN02954305, study PRJNA68063) | hot springs metagenome | biome: terrestrial; feature: Mushroom and Octopus hot springs; material: microbial mat core samples; isolation source: Yellowstone National Park Mushroom and Octopus hot springs ...
TTAGCGATCAATCTCGCCCAGCACGATGTCGATGCTGCCAATCAGCGCGACCATATCGGCAATCAGGCGTCCGACCGCCATCTTCTCCAGCGCCTGCAGGTTCATAAAGCTCGGCGCGCGGGTGTGCATGCGATACGGGCGGTTCGTGCCGTCGCTGACGAAGTAGAAGCCCAGCTCGCCCTTGGGCGACTCGACAGGCACATACGCCTCGCCCACAGGCGGGCGGAAGCCCTCCGTGTGAATCTTGAACCAGTGAATCAGCGACTCCATCGAGGTATCAATCGCCTCGCGCGGGGGCGGCACGACCTTCAGGTCGCTGGTGTTGATGGGACCGCCTGGCAGCCCGTCGATGGCTTGCTGCAGGATTTTGAGGCTCTCGCGCATCTCCGCCATGCGCACGAGGTAGCGGTCGTACACATCGCCGCGCGCGCCGATGGGGATGTTGAACTCGAACTGCTCGTAGCCGCTGTAAGGGTGCGCCTTGCGGATGTCCCACGCGAAGCCTGTGGCGCGCAGGGTGGGACCGCTGACGCCCAGCGCGAAGCACTCTTCGGTGGTCAACGCGCCGATGCCCATCGTGCGCTCGCGCCAGATCGGGTTCTCGGTCAGCATGCCTTCAATGTCGTCCAGCGCACGGGGCAGCTCCCGAAGCAGTTGGCGCAAACGGTCTTCGAACCCGTCGGGCATGTCGCCGCGTAATCCTCCTGGACAAATCCAGCTGGGCATCATCCGCACGCCCGACATCATCTCGAACAGGTCCAGAATCTTCTCGCGCTCGCGGAACGCATAGAAGAAGATGGTCATCGCGCCCAAGTCCATCGCGTGTGTGCCAATCCACACCAGATGGCTCGCCAGGCGCGACAGCTCCGCCAGAATCACGCGCAGGTACTGCCCGCGCGGGGGGATTTCTACGCCCAGTATCTTCTCGATAGAGAGCGAAAACGCGAGGTTGTTGTTATTCGCCGACAGGTAGTCCATGCGGTCGGTCATCGGGAGCGCCTTATGGTAGGTGAGGTACTCGGCTTCCTTCTCCATGCCCGTGTGCAGGTAGCCAATCACGCACTCCGCTTTGACGATGCGTTCCCCTTCCAGCTCGCACACCACGCGCAACACGCCGTGCGTGCTGGGGTGCTGGGGACCCATGTTGATGATCATCGTGCCTTCTTCGGTGCGCTCCACATGCGTCGCAACCGCTTCCGATGGAATATACGCCTGTCGCATAGCGGGGGAATTGTACCATGCGGGGTATACTCTCGTGCGGAGGTGAGTCCGCCGATGAACCGAGAGTTTCTGGCGTTGGCGCAGGACAAGTTGCGCGATTTGCAGATGGAGGCGCGCGCGGAGGGCGTGCGGCTCGGCGAACTGCGCAAAATCAACAAAGACTTCGCCAACGCCTACCGATTCCGACGCATGACCGTCTACTACAAGGAGCCGCTGAAGCTGCGCTTGGAGTCGGAGGTGCAGTCGCAGCGGATTATCTACATCTTGAACGCGGGTCAGAAGCTGGTGATTGCCCCGCGTCAGCGCGTGCGAGAAGATGTGCGCAACTCGCCAGGCAAGCAGCAGACGCCGATGGACTTTGGGTTTTTCACCCCGTCCGTCGCCCGCCAGTTCGATGTGAAGTTCCTGCGCGAGGAGCGCGAGAACGGCGTGCTGTATCTGGTGTACGAGTTGCAGTGGAACTATGGCGACGACGACGCGCGGCACATCGTGTGGATGGATCCCGACAAGCGCTACTCGGCGCGGCGCGTGTGGTACAGCCGCACAGGACGCTACCGCGCCCGATTCGAGTACAAAGACCCCGTGCAAGCCGCGCCTGGCGTCTGGATCCCCAGCAAGGTGGAGGTCTACAATGTCGACCAGCGCTTCGGCGGGCGCACGGTCAACACGAACATTCGCGTCAATCAAGGCTTGGATGACCAACTCTTCAGCGTCTGAACCCTTTGAAGCGGTCGCCCCCTACTACGACCAGCTGATGCAGAGCATCCCCTACCTGTGGTGGATGCACTATGTGGAGACGCTGCTGGACTACTTTGACCGCCCCGCGCAGAAGGTGCTGGACTTGTGCTGCGGCACGGGCAACCTGAGCGAGCTGCTCGCGCTCAGCGGCTACGAGGTGGTCGGCGTCGACCGCTCGGCGGCGATGATCGAGCAGGCGCGCCGCAAGGCAGAACAGCACCAGTCGGGCGTGCGCTACTATGTGCAGGACGCCGCCGAGTTAGACTTGGGCGAGACCTTCGACGCCATCGTCAGCCTGTTCGACAGCCTGAACAACATCACGGAGCCAGAGCGGTTCGCCGAGGCACTGCGCCGCGCCTACAAGCATCTGAATCCCGATGGCATCTTCATCTTCGACCTGAACACCGAGTACGCCTTTGTGCAGAAGATGTTCGACCAGCGGTTGCTGGAGCCGAGCGCGCTGCTGCGCTACCGTTGGCGCAGCCAGTACGACAAGCAGACGCGCCTGTGTACCGTGCAGATGGAGTTCTGGGTGCGCGAGGGGGAGCAGGAGCGGTACTTCACCGAGACGCACACCCAGCGCGCCTACACTGAGGGTGAAGTGCGCGAGATGCTCTACGCCGCAGGCTTCGCGGAAGTGCATCTGTTCGACGCCTACACGCTGCATCCGCCCGACCGACGGAGCGACAGGGTGTTCTATGTGGGGTTGCGGTGATTTATGCAATATACACCGACTTGATATTCACAAACTCCCTTAGCCCAAACACGCTCAGTTCGCGTCCGAAGCCGCTCTCGCGCACGCCCCCGAACGGCAAGCGCGGGTCGGAAAACACATAGTGGTTCACAAACGCGCTGCCGACCTCCAAGCGGTTGCGGGCGATGTCCTCGCCCAGCCGCAGGTTCTCGGTGAACACCGACGCGCCCAGCCCGTAGCGCGTGGCGTTGGCGACTTGCACTGCCTCGTAGCGGCTGTTGACAGGCATAATCGGCGCAACGGGACCGAAGGTCTCCTCCGCCCACACGGGCATCACGGGCGAGATGTTCGTCAGCACGGTCGGCGGGTAGAAGTAGCCCCTGCCTTCGGGGATTGCGCCGCCAAGGCGCACCTCCGCGCCCAACTCGATGCTCTCATGCACTTGGCGGTGCAGATTCTCGCGCAGGTCGGCGCGTGCCAGCGGTCCGATATCCGTCTCCTCGTCCATCGGGTCGCCCATGCGCAGCGCGCGGCTCTGCTCGACGAACCGCTCCACAAACTCGTCGTACACCAGCGAGTCGACGATGAATCGCTTCATCGCGATGCAGCTTTGTCCTGTGTTCTGGTAGCGTCCGAAGAGGCACTGGGCGACGGCGTGGTCGAGCTTCGCATCAGGCAGGATGATGGCGGCGTCGCTGCCGCCCAACTCCAGCACGCACTTTTTGAGCGATTCGCCTGCGATACGCGCCACCTCGCGCCCCGCGCGTGTGCTGCCCGTGAAGGTCACCGCCGCAATCGCAGGGTGGCGAATGATGTCGGGAACCATCTCCACCTCTGCGAAGAGGTTGAACAGCAGGCTCTCCTCGCTGCCGCCCTGATCGAAGGCGTCTCTCAGCATCACCGCACAGGTCGGCGTGTTGGGCGCGGGCTTCAGCACGACCACATTGCCTGCGGCAATCGCGGGCGCGGCGAAGCGCACCACCTGCCAGAACGGGAAGTTCCACGGCATAATCGCCAAAATCACCCCCAACGGTTGGAAGGCGACATAACTTTTCCGCGCCTCCGTTTCCACCTCAATGGGCTGCAGCATGCTCTCTATGTTGTCGGCGAAGTAATCCAGCCCGCGGGCGCATTTCTCGATTTCGGCGCGCGCCTGCTTGATGGGCTTGCCCATCTCTTGGGTGATTGTCGTGGCGTAGGTTTCGAGGTCATCGCGCAGCGCGGTGGCGATTTCGTGCAGCACGCGGGCGCGCTCGGCGTATGTCGTCTCGCGCCAGCGCAGAAACGCCAGCCGCGCCGCCGCCAAGCGCGCCTCGATGGTGTCCCCATCGTGCGACGGGTACTCCCGTAGAACCTCTTCCGTGTACGGGTTGCGCGAGATAAACGGCATCGTCAGAAGTTCAGCGTGCGCGACACGACCACAGGCAGCGTATCGGAGTAGGCGAGATTGAACCCGCCGATGCCCAGCCCCGCCGTCCAGCCCGTTTTGGAGGCGTAGCCTGTGCGCAGGGCAATCCTGCCCAGCCGCTGCTCGTAGCCCAGTCGAATCTCGCCCTTGCCCACACTGTTGCCGATGTCGATAAAGTCCACCGCAATCAGCGAGCCAGTCTCCAGCTCGACGGCGACACCCGCGTGGTAGGAGCGCTTGAGCGGCTTGAAGTTGAAAATTTGCCCGTTGCGGTCGGTCGCTTGGAAGCGGATGTTCGGCTCGACGAAGTTCTCCACCACCAGCGCAAGCGTGTAGGTCTTATCGCCCGTCGGTCGCCACAGAAAGCCGAGATCTATGCCTGTTGCGCTGAATTCGCGGTAGTCGCGTCCCTGCAGTTCTGGCGCGCGGGTCGCGTTTTGCCCCGCCTGCAGTTGCGCTTGGTCAGCGAAGTAGTGCGTGTAGTAGAGTTTCAGGTTGCGCAGGCGCACGCCGACGGCGAGGTCGCCCTGAGGCGAGGGCAGGCGCACGCCCGTCGTGATGTCGGGCAGGCTCACCACGCCAACGGCAATCACATCCGCGCGGGCGTTCGCGGGGATAGTTGCGATATTACCGTCCGTGCGCGCCCAGTTCTGCAGCGGCGCGTTCGGGATGAGCCGCGCGTCCACAATCCCACCGACCGAAATCCCGACGCCGCTGGCAATCACGCCCAAATCGCCCGTGAGCAGCAGGCGGGTGTCCTCGCGGGCGTACTTGCGCAGCAGCCCCGCCGCAGTGGCGATGTCCGCCGCGCTGCCCTGCCGCACCTCAAGGTCGTCCAGCAGGCGGCTGAAGGACGCGCCGCGCGCGGTCGTGTCGATGTTGCCCGCGCCGAAGCGGAAGCCCTGCACATAGGCGATCACGGCGGGGTTCTGGAACGCCTGCGCCGTCGGGCGACGGATCACCGCCAGCCCTGCGCCGCCCATCCCCGCCGACGGCGAGCCGCCAAACGACAAGTCCGCCCATACGGGCAACGCCAATATGCTAAGTAGCCAATATGCTATCCTTCGCATTGGTAGTCCTCCGCCCAAGTGGTTCGTCGCGCGGGGGGATGTTCCTGCTTGCACCCTGCAAATTTCTCGGCAGTGCGCCGAAATTTGGAGTGCGGAAGCTACGCTTCCGCCCAACGCTGAAGCTTCGCTTCAAAACTTGGAGTGCGGAAGCGCAGCTTCCGCCCAACGCTGAAGCCCCGCTTCAGCACAAAACTTGGAGTGCGGAAGCGCAGCTTCCGCCCAACGCTGAAGCCCCGCTTCAGCACAAAACTTGGAGTGCGGAAGCGCAGCTTCCGCCTGAAGCTGAAGCTTCGCTTCAGCACTCCAAAAAATTGAGTGATGAGCGCTATCGGTCTTGACCAAGCCAGCGGGTTGCGGGCGCGGGTGGCAGGATCACAGCCGCCGCCTGTGCCCGTGCTGTACGCCGACTTCGTGCTGTTTCGCGGCGCACAGGTGCAACTCCCGCCCACAACGCTGGTGTGGCACTGGCGTCCGCGCACCACACCTGCCGTCGGGTGGGACCTGCAGGCGCGCCTGCATGTGGTCGGCAGCCCCGCGCAGTTCGACCTCGCCGAGTACCAACGCTGGCGCGCGCTCTTCCCGCAGTGGCGACTGGTCGGGCGGCGGCTGGAACTCTTGCAACTCGCCGATGTCGCCTGCCTGTGGCTCGCAACGGGCGTGGAACTGCTCCCGCGTCTGAAGATTCTGCTCGGTTGGCTCTCCAGAAACCGACCCCAGATGCCAATAATTCTCGCAGGTATCGGGCAGGGCGCCGCGCAGCGACTCCAGCAGTGGGTGCATTCCAGGTATCCTTTGGAGTGCCTCACGGAGGCTCAGGCAAATCTACGGGGCAGCCAGCCCGCCGACGGCTACGCACGGCTAATCCGGTGGGCGACGGCGTACCCGCATGCTATTGTTGCACACGAATTGTAGGAGGTTGATGATGCAAGAGCAATCGCACCGTATTTTGATGATTTCGGCGGAGGTTGCGCCGTTAGCGAAGGTCGGCGGCTTGGCAGATGTGGCGGGCGCACTGCCCAAAGCCCTGCATGCACTGGGACACGACGCGCGAATCCTCATGCCCGCGTACCCGATGGTGGAAGCGGACACCCGCTGGCAGATGGAACCCCTAACCCAATTTGAGGTCGCCATTCGCCCCGACTGGACGGAGACGGCGACGGTCTCGCAACTGACGCTGCCGTCGGGTGTGCGCGTCTACCTGCTGCGGGTAGGCGACTGGTTCGCAAACGCGACCGAATCGACGAAACTGTACGCGGTAGACCCCCGCGCGTATGTGGCGTTCTGCCGCGCCGCCGTGGAGTGGTTGGCACGACAGAGCAACTGGACGCCGCAGGTGGTTCACTGCAACGACTGGCACACCGCGCTGGTTCCAGTCTACCTGCGCACGCCCCGCACGGAGCGCACCGACGCGATGGCGACCGTGTTCACGATTCACAACTTGGCGTATCAGGGCGTGTTCGAGAAAGAGTTTTTCCGTGAGCTGGGGCTGCCCGACTACCTGTTTGACATCGAGGGGCTGGAGTTTTACGGCAAGGTGAACCTGATGAAGGGCGCGCTGCTCTATAGCGACCGAGTGAACACGGTCAGCCCGACCTACGCCGCCGAGATTCAGACGCCCGAATACGGCGAGCGGCTGGAGGGGCTGCTGCGCCGCCTCGCAGACGAACGCCGCCTATCGGGCATCCTCAACGGCATCGACTACGACGAATGGAACCCCGAAACCGACCCGCACATCCCTGCGCACTACTCCGCAACGAACCTGCAGGGCAAAGCAATCTGCAAAGCGGAGTTGCAGCGCGCCTGTGGCTGGCAACCCGACCCCAGCAAAGCGGTGATTGGGTTGGTCTCGCGTCTGACCGACCAGAAGGGGCTGGACATCATCAAGTCGCTCGGCGCGAAACTGCTGCAGCTGCCCATCCAGTTCGTGCTGCTGGGCACGGGCGACCCCGCCTACGAACGGTTCTTCCGCTCATGGCACAAGCGCCACCGTGCCATCGTGCATGCAACCATCGGCTTTGACAACGCTTGGGCGCACCGAATCTACGCGGGCGCGGACGTGTTTGTGATGCCGTCGCGCTTCGAACCCTGCGGGCTGGGGCAGATGATTAGCCTGCGGTATGGAACAATCCCGATAGTGCGACAGACAGGCGGATTAGCGGACAGCATCGTGCCGTATGACGCCGCGCGCGGGGCAGGAAACGGCTTCGTGTTTCGCGAATACAAGCCGAGTGCGCTGTATGACGCTGTGCGTCAGGCAGTGGAGGCGTTCCAAGACGCCGACGCTTGGCAGGCGTTGGTCGCGCGCGTGATGCAGCAGGACTGGTCGTGGAGCCGCTCGGCGGGCGCGTATGCCGCGCTCTACGCGGAGGCGTTAGAGGCTCGCACGGGGCGCGCTCCCGCCTATTCGCGCTGAGTGTCGCCGTCCAGGCGCGCCCGCGGCCCCTGGAGGAACGCATGAGAACGCATGAACTGGACGGTCGTGCCCCGCATCACGGGCGGGCTGGGCTGTATGATTGTGCTGATCCTGGGCATCGCAACGGGTGTAGAGCCGCTGCTCTGCACCCTGCGCGGGCTAATCGGCGGCATGGTCGGCTGGATTGCGGGCGCGCTCTGGGCAGCGGTGATGAGTCAGTTGATGCCCGCCGATACGCCCCCCGAACGCGCAACGACCGTCCAATCCAACGCGCCGCCTGCCGAAACGCCCAGCGACGACTCGTCCGAAAAGGAGGCAAACGCTGCGTGAGCGGTTTGTTTGCCCTCACCCCCTGTGTCCCCCTCTCCCGCAGGGCGGGCGAGGGGGAACGCGCGGCTCCCCTCTCCCACGCAGTGGGAGAGGGGCTGGGGGTGAGGGCAAAACAGCGTGCGCTCCCTGCGAACAGCGAACCCAAGCGATGTACCCTCACCCCCTGTGTCCCCCTCTCCCGCAGGGCGGGCGAGGGGGAACGCGCGGCTCCCCTCTCCCACGCAGTGGGAGAGGGGCTGGGGGTGAGGGCTGTACGAAGAGGGATACTGTCTAACACCAGCGGAGGGAGGTACTCGCTATCATGATGGATGCATTCCAGATTCAGGAGGCGTGGAAACAGTTCAAGGTGTACGGCGACCCGCAGGCGCGCGAGCAGTTGATTCGCCAGTACGCGCACTTGGTCAAGCTGACCGTCGCCCGTGTCGTGCCGTATCCCCCCAACGGCATGGAGTGGGAAGACCTCTACAGCTACGGCGTGATGGGGCTGATACGCGCAGTGGACATGTTCGACCCCACGCGCAATGTGAAGTTTGAGACCTACGCGATTGCGCTTATTCGCGGCGCGGTGCTGGAGGCGCTGCGCTCGGAGGACTGGGTGCCTCGCTCCGCGCGGGACAAACTGCGCCAACTGGAGCGGGTGTGGGTGCGCTTGGAGGCGAGCCTCGGACGCCCACCCACCGACGAGGAAGCCGCCGAAGCGCTCGGCGTCTCCGTCCACGACTACCGCCAACTGCTCATCGACTACGCCCGCACAAACACCGTCTCGCTGGAAGCGTGCCTGATTAACGGCGACGACGAGGAGAACAATAACCTGCTGGAGACCATCGCCGACGCCGAAGACCCCTACGAAGAGCTGCTGGAACGCGAGCAGACCCAAGCACTCACCAACGCCATCGAAAACCTCGCCGAGCGCGAGAGCAAGTCATCCAGCTCTACTACTACGAGGGACTGACCTTCAAGGAGATCGGGCAGGTGATGAACATCTCCGAGTCGCGCGTGTATCAAATTCATACCCGCGCGCTGGCGCGCTTGCGCGAGCAGCTGTGCGGCTCGGTCGTAGATCCCGACGCCCACGAATAGCAAAAATGCCCCCGTGTGTGGAATAACACCCCCACGAGGGAAGCATGCAAACCTGCAAGCCGTTCGTGGGGACGCTGTGCAGTCTGACGCGACCGTTCGTGGCGGTGTTCGTGCTGCAACTGATTGCGCTGCGCTGGGGCATGGGCATTCCGCTCACGCCCGCACTTTATCTGCAATCGCTGGCGATTGCTTTAGGTGTTGTGGGGGTGATTGGCGCGCTGCTCTATCGGGTCAACTGCCGCGCCTACGACGCCGCAAAACTGCAGCACACGCAACTGCTCCGCCTGCAGAAAGCCATCGAGTCCGCGCCCGCCGCCGTGTTTCTTACCGACCCCGAGCAGCGCATCATGTATGTGAACCCCGCCTTCACGGAACTTACAGGCTATACCCCCGACGAAGCCATCGGGCAGCGACCCAGCATCCTCAAAAGCGGACTGATGCCCGAAGCGTTTTATGCAGAGCTGTTCGCCGCGCTACAACGGGGCGAGCGATTCCGCGGCAGAGTGCTGAACCGCAAAAAGGGCGTCGCGATGAAGACCGCCGACAACGGCGTGGAATTCAGCCCCCAAACGCACTACTGGGCAGAGATGGTGATTGCGCCCATTCACGATGACTCGGGCGCGCTGTTGGGCTATCTCAGCATCCAGACCGACATCACGGAGCAGGTGCTGCGCGAGCAGGCGGAGGCGCGTCGGCAGGAGCTGCGCGCGCTGCTGACGCAACTCGCGTTGACGCTGCAGTTAGACGCGCCGCTGGGCGAACGCCTGCCCCAACTCCTGGACGCGCTCACACAACGCGGCACGGTTGGCGACGGCAGCACGCTTGCTTTTTGGGAGCGCGACGGCGAAACGCTCCGCCTGCACACGGCGGCGGGTGCGTTGCGCGACTACTTCCAACGGAGCTGGGAAACGCTCATCGTTTACGAGTGGGATTACGACGCGCCGCGGGCGATACAACTGTCGCTGCAGGGGCGTACCGTGAACGCCGTCGTCGTGCCCGTGCGCTGGATGAACCAGTCGCTGGGGATGCTGCTGCTCGTGTGCGACCGCTGTCGGCTCGATCGCGTGGGCTTAGACCCCGTGCTGCGTGAGTTCCTGACCGATCTCGGCGAGCTGGTCGCGATGGCGCTCATGCGCGAACGCTCGCGCCAAGCGCTACTCAACGCCAAAGCCGAAGCGGAACGACTCGCCCAAGCGCGCACCGAGTTCCTCGCCAACATGAGCCACGAAATCCGCACCCCCATGAACGGCGTGCTGGGCATGCTGAACCTGCTCAAGGACACCCCGCTCACCGACGAGCAGCGCGATCTGCTCCAGACCGCCGAAACCAGCGCGCAGCACCTGCTGGAGATTCTGAACGACATCCTGAACCTCGCCAAAATCGAAGCAGGGCAGATGAAGCTGGAGCGCACGCCGACTGACCTGAAGCGTCTGGTGCGCGAGACCTGCGAGATGGTGCGCCCACAAGCGCGGCTCAAGGGCATCCTGCTGCGCGAGGAGCTGCCCACTGACGAACTCTACGCGCTCGCAGACCCGACGCGCCTGCGCCAGATCCTGCTGAACCTGCTCAGCAACGCCGTCAAGTTCACCGAGCGCGGCGAGGTCGTTGCACGGCTCATCAGCGCGAGGCGTCCGCCGAAAACGAACACGCCCTGCGCTTCGAGGTGCAAGATACGGGCATCGGCATCCCGCCCGACAAGCAGCAGCAGATTTTCGAGCCGTTCCGTCAGGCGGACGGCTCCACCACGCGCAAGTACGGCGGCACAGGGCTGGGGCTGGCGATTAGCAAGAAACTCGTGGAGCTAATGGGTGGGCGGATGGGCGTCGTCAGCCAAGTAGGCGAAGGCTCCACCTTCTGGTTCGAGGTCAGCCTGCCCGCCTGCGACGCGCCCGCGCATGTGCGCCTGGAGCAGCAACTCCGCGCCGCCGAGCAGACGCCGCTCACGGGGCTGCGCGTGCTGGTCGCCGAAGACAACTTCGTCAACCAGAAGGTCATCCGTCGCACGCTGGAGAAGTGGGGCATCGAAGCGCAGATTGCCAACAACGGACGCGAGGCGCTGGAGTGGCTCTCGCGCGAGCCGTTCCATCTGGTGCTGATGGACTGCCAGATGCCCGAAATGGACGGCTACGAGGCGACGCGCCGCATCCGCGCCTACGAGCAGCCGCGCGGACTGCACATGCCCATCATCGCGCTGACCGCCAACGCGCTGGAAGGCGACCGCGAAAAGTGCCTCGAATGCGGGATGGACGACTACCTCACCAAGCCTGTCAACCCCGACCTGCTGTGGGAGAAGCTGGTGCAGTGGGGCATGCCGCGCCTTGAGCCAGCCGCGCACGCGGCGTGAGGCTGTTCGTAGTTCTCGCCTACCCGTGGAAGCGAGGGTTTATGGAGTGCGGAGGCGAAGCTTCCGCCCACCGCTGAAGCTGACGCTTCAGCACTCCAAAAGAGGGGGGTTATGGCGTGCGGAAGCGGAGCTTCCGCCCAACGCTGAAGCTGCGCTCCAGCACTCCCAACAAGGGGGATTATGGAGTGCGGAAGCGAAGCTTCCGCCCATCGCTGAAGCTGCGCTTCAGCATTCCCAACAAGGGGGATTATGGCGTGCGGAAGCGAAGCTTCCGCCCATCGCTGAAGCTGACAAAGGCTTGCGCCCCTCTCCCACTGAGTGGGAGAGGGGCTGGGAGTGAGGGCTTACTTCCTGGTGCGCCGTCGCAACGCCAACCCCGCCAGACCCGCGCCAAGCAGCGTCAGGCTCGCAGGCTCAGGAATCAACTCCTGCGAGAAGCCAATGTTGTCAATCGCGACATTCCAGTCGTTGCCGAAGCGAATCTCGATGACGCCGCCCTTCACAACATTCGGGTCAAACGAGAAGGTGTTCGCCGTCGTGCCGCTAATCGCGACATTCGTCTGGGTGAACACAGGGTTGCCGTCCACCAGCACCTGCAGGAACGGCACGTGTGCGGTCGGTTCTCGGCCAGCCGCCCATCTGGAACGAGTGCAGGCGCACATAGTACTGGGAATCGGCAGTGAAGATGAACCGCGCGCCCTGACCAAAGCTGTGGTAAGCCACATCGGTCAGGTCGGCATAGTTGCTGCCCCACACGAACAGGTTAGTTAACTGGCTCCAGTCGCTGTAGTTCGCGGTGAACATCTGCACGGCGACATTCGGCGTCGCGCCATGGGTGAGGTTGAAGTTCGTGCGCCCGCCGACATCGACGCCCGAAGCGTCCACACGGCTGCCGTAGTCATACGGGATTGTGCTAGGTGAGTTGTCAAAAGTCAGCACGGTCGCATACGCGCTCGACAGCAGATAGCTCGCGCACAGAACTGCGCTCAGAGTCCGAATAGCCCGCATAGTGTAGCCTCCTTTCACACCTACTATACCCCACTTTTTGCCCAAATGCCAACCCTGAAGCGCGTAGGGCGGTATAATCGTGCCATGCGGCGATTGGGACTGCTCATCGGGTTGCTGTGGTGGCTTGCCTATGCTGACTCATACCAGCCGCTGCTCAATCACGAGCGGATGACGCAGCTATTTATCGAGATGGCGCGGATTGAGAGTGGCTCGGAGAACGAGGCAGCGATGTGCGAATTCGTCGCGAAGCAGCTGCGCGAACTGGGCGCGGAGACGGTCATCATCGACGAGGCGAGCAAGCAAATTGGCGGCACGGGCGGGAATGTCTTCGCGCGGTTCACAGGCACGGTGAACGCGCCCCCGCTGCTGCTGAACGCGCATGTCGACACCGTCTACTCGACGGAGGGCATCCAACTCATTCGCGACGAGAACGAGATTCGCACGGACGGCAAGACGATTCTGGGCGCGGACAACAAGGCGGGCGTCGCGATTATTCTGGAGGTGATTCGCACGCTGAAGGAGCGCAACCTGCCCCGCCCGCCGCTGGAGGTGGTCTTCACGATTCGCGAGGAGAAGGGGCTGCTGGGCGCGAAGGCGTTCGATACGCGCCAACTGCGCGCCCGCACAGGGCTGGTCGTGGACGGGCGCGAAGACCCCAGCGCGCTGTTCGTGCAGTCGCCCACGCACTGGAAGTGGGAAGTGGTGTTCATCGGTAAGGCGGCGCACGCAGGCGCGGAACCCGAAAAGGGCAGGAACGCCATCGCGATGGCTGCCAAAGCGATTGCCCAGATGGAGTGGGGACGCCTCGACGCCGAGACGACCGCGAATGTCGGCGTTATTGAAGGCGGGCAGGCGATGAATGTCGTGCCCGAGCGCGTGAAACTCGTCGGCGAGTTCCGCAGTTTCGACCCCGCGCGCGTGCAAGCGCTGCGCGAACGCTGGCAAGCGATTTGCGAGCAGGTCGCCCGCGAGAGCGAGGGCAGCGTCCAGGTGCAGTTCAGCCAGACTTTTGAGGCGGTGCGCCTGCCCGAAGACGCGCCGATTGTGCGCGCCGCCGTCGCGGGGCTGAAGACCGTCGGCATCGAAGCGCGGCTGGAGCGCACGGGCGGCGGCTCCGACGCGAACGCCTTCGCGCTCAAGGGCATCCAGTGCCTCGTGTTCCCCACAGGCGCGGATCGGATTCACACGCCCCAAGAGCGGCTGCTGCTGCGCAATTTTTACCTGTGCGGCGAGGGCGTGCTGCAGACGGTGCTGCAGTGGGCGCGAATGCATCAGCCCGCACGTGCTACACGTGCGCCCGCAGCCATTCCGTAGTGCGCTCAATCAGCCGTCGCTCTGCTTCAGGCTGCGTGAAGGTGTGATCCGCGCCGTCGATGAGGTGGTACTCGAACCGTTGCGCGCTGGTGAACGCGCGTTCGTAGGCGCGTCCCTCGTCGGGGCGAACCGCCTCGTCCGCGCTGCCGTGTAGCACGAGTACGCTACCCCTGTAGTCGCGCACGCTCTCTAACGGCTTCAGGTCGGGCAACTCGCGGAAGAAGTTCACGCCGACCATATAGCCCCCGCGATTTTGGGGCTTGTCGGGGACGCCTGTGGGGGGCATCCAGCGCATGGGGTTCGACACGGGCGCCCACAGCACGAGCGTTTTGACCGCGCCTGCGCGGGGCAGGCTGAGCGCGACGACGCACCCGCCCAGCGAGAAGCCGAGCATCGCGACGCGAGCAGCGTCCACGCGCCCGTGCCCGCGCAGGAACGCCAGCGCGTTCAGCGCGTCTTCCACCTCGCCGCGAATGGTCATCTCCTCGAACAGCCCCTCGCTGTCGCCAGAGCCGAGAAAATCGAAGCGCAGCACCACCAGCCCCTCTTGCATAAGCCGCCGCGCCGTATGCACAAACAGCCGATGCGCCTCCGCCTTGTGCCCCGTGAAGCCATGACACATCAGCACTGCAGGCGCTCGCCCGCGCCCATCGGGCAGGTGCAACACCGCTGCCATTCGCTTACCCCGACTCGGTATCCAGAGCAACTCTTCCATCGGATTTAGGATACCCCCTG